>Ga0208373_1005429_pt1 | contig 10687 bp, 10 predicted proteins | sample RifOxyC2_FD_184036 | JGI IMG/M metagenome (GOLD analysis project Ga0208373, IMG submission 184036) | Soil microbial communities from Rifle, Colorado - Rifle Oxygen_injection C2 (SPAdes) | ecosystem: Environmental > Terrestrial > Deep subsurface > Rock core/Sediment | place: Rifle, Colorado... | reverse complement strand
GGGGAAACGGAACTCAAGTTCAGCGTTTCGGCCATGCTCTCGATTTCAGCCAAGGGCGGGTACGAAAAGGGGAAGGACGACGCCGAAAGTGGAAGCGAAAACTACAAAACTTTCTATGGCGGCGCCACGGTGAATTATTTATTTTAATAAGCTAAAAAAATCGTGATACTGCGGGAGTAACTCAGTGGTAGAGTGCTACCTTGCCAAGGTAGTTGTCGCGAGTTCAAGTCTCGTCTCCCGCTTAAAAAATACAAGCCCTCCTGGCCGTAAGGCCAGGGGGGCTTCTTCGTGTGTAAGAGCGGGTGAGAAACATTCTTAAAATGAGAATCCGGATTGCATCTTTGGGGCAGAATTAACCGGGAAAGAGCCTTTTTACGTCGTTGTTATGGCATGCGATTCGCTTAAAGATTCATTCACGATTAATCATGGAGTGCCACGAGTGGTAAAAGATTTAAGCATCCGGGTGGCGGGAGAGGCGGGGCTCGGCACGCAGACCATTGGTTTTGCCATGTGCCATATATTCAAGAACGCCGGACTTCACGTCTTTTTAATCCAGGATTCCATGTCGCGTATCCGCGGCGGGAACAATTTCATTCAACTCCGGGTCTCCCGCCAGCCGGTTCAGGCAATCCGGGAACAGTGTGATATCGTCGTGACCTTGGACAGGGCCGGCGTTCTGCTTCATGGAAAACAGTCCGCTCCCGGTGGAATCGTGGTCGTGGACAAAAGTAAATCCGGCATCACCGAAACGAATGAATCGTATTTTGATGTTCCCCTGTATGCCATGGCGCAAAAGGCGGGGGAAAGTGACCTTTATGTCAATTCAGCCGCGTGCGGCGTCCTGGGCGGCCTGACCCGTATCTCCTTCGACATTATCCAACAGGTGTTGGAGTCAACTTTTGCAAACAAAGGGCCGGATATTATCGGAAAGAACGTCCGGGCCGCGCGCGAAGGATACGGTTTCGCGCAAGCGGAATTCAAGGCGGACACCTTCCAGTTGGAGCAGGGCGCTGACAGCCGCCACCTTTTGCTGAATGGGAACGAGGCGATGGCGCTGGCCGCGATCCAGGCGGGATGCAAATTCTATTCGGCCTATCCGATGTCCCCCTCCACTTCCATCATGGAAACCCTGGCGGGCTATGCGGACAAATACAACATGGTGGTTGAGCAGGCCGAGGATGAGATTGCGGCCGTCAACATGGCCCTCGGCGCCTCTTTCGCGGGGGTGCGCGCCATGACGGGAACGTCCGGGGGAGGGTTCGCCCTCATGACCGAGGGCCTCAGCCTTGCGGCCATGACCGAAACCCCGCTGGTGATCGTCGTCGCGCAGCGGCCCGGCCCTGCGACCGGCTTTCCGACGCGCACCGAGCAGGCGGATTTGGATTTTATCCTTCATGCGGGGCACGGCGAGTTCGCGCGCGTTGTTTTTACGCCAGGCAGTATTGAGGAGGCCTTTCATCTGACCTTCAAGGCGTTTGATTTGGCGGAAAAATATCAAGTTCCGGTCATCCTGATGACGGATCAATATCTGGCGGATTCCGTCCGAAACGTGGATTCCACGGTCCTGGCCTGGCAACCCATTACCCGGCATATCATTTCCCGGGAAGCGTCGGCGCACGTCACGGATTATCAGCGCTACCGTTTCACGGAGTCTGTTATTTCGCCGCGGGCGGTTCCTTCCTGGATAACGGACGTCGTTTACGCGGACAGCGATGAACACACGGAAGCGGGACATATCACCGAAGACCCGGAACTCCGCGTTAAAATGGTTGAAAAGCGATTCCACCGGAAAATGGAGCTTCTTGCCCTGGAAGCGGTGCCCCCTGTGGTCCACAATGCGGAAGGCGCCGGGACACTGGTGATTGGATTCGGTTCCACCTACGGCGTCATCCGGGAAGCGCTTCAAGACCCGAAGTTCAATCAATGGGGCCATGTACATTTTTCCCAGGTCTGGCCTTTTCCGGAAAAAACATTGAACCGGCTGTTGATAAAAGTGAAGAAAATCATCACCGTTGAAAACAATGCGGGTGCGCAGCTTGCCCGGCTTATCAAACGTGAGACGGGGATAGAACCTAATAAGTCTATTTTAAAGTATGATGGACGGCCGTTTGATGTTGATTATCTGGTGCAAAAATTCAACGAGGAAATCTGAATGGTGAATGCTGAGACCTATAAAAGCGATGATACAATCGCCTGGTGCCCGGGGTGCGGTAATTTCGGGATTTTGAACGCCGTGAAGAAGGCGCTTGTGCTGCTCGGCCGCCCGCCCAAAGACGTCCTGCTGGTCTCGGGAATAGGCCAGGCGGCCAAGCTGCCGCACTATGTAAAGGCCAACTGCTTCAACGGCCTCCACGGCCGGGCCCTGCCGGCCGCGGTGGGCGCGAAGATCGCGAACCGGGCGCTGACGGTCCTTGTCACCACGGGCGACGGCGACTGCTACGGAGAGGGCGGAAACCATTTTCTGCATAATATCCGGAGAAATGTAGATATTACGTTAATCGTCCACGATAACCAGATTTACGGCCTTACCAAGGGCCAGGCATCGCCCACCACCGACGCGGGCGTTCCGACCAAGGTCCAACCCCGGGGGGTCATTCTGGAGCCGTTTCATCCCCTGGAAACGGCCATCGCCCTGGGGTGCGGGTTCGTCGCCCGGGGCGTCTCCTCGGATTCCGACCATTTGACCGCCCTGATTACGGCAGGGGTGGGGCACAGGGGGTTTTCGCTGATTGACGTCCTGCAGCCCTGCGTCTCGTTCAATAAAATAAACACCCATGAATGGTATGCGAAGCGGGTTTACAAGGTGAACGAGGACCCGTCATACAATCCCGCTGACAAGGCGGCTGCGTATCAAAAGGCCGGGGAGTGGGGCGATCGTATTCCCGTCGGCATCCTCTACCAGCGGGCGCGGCCGTGCTACGGCGAACTCAGCGGCATTGATGCGCGGATTCCTCTTGTGGACGAGGACCTGTCGAAGACCGACATCCGGCCCCTCTGGAGCGACTTCTCCTAAAACATTCGGGGAATCAGTTACGCTCCAACGGGACGAATCCACAGGCCGTTAAAACGGTTGGATTTCATCATCTGGATTTCATCGTCATTTCAGCCCACGGCCGCTTCGCTCATCCAGTGACCGTGGAGGTTGCATTTTTCGACAACAATCATCTTTTTGCCTTTAGTCCTGATATGAAAACAGGCCGCGGGGTTGACGTTCGGCGTCAGATAAACGCGCGAAATGAAAATCCCGTCGACATAGCCGTCGATGAACTCGATATGGTGCTTTTCTTCCATGGGATGCAGGGTCTTGCCGATTCGAACGATGACATCGAGGCAGCCCGTCTCGGGTATCAGCTTGCATTCCTTTTTTACCGTGATGTCCGGGATGTGTTTGACCGCGGCTTCCTTGCTTTTTTCTGCGGCTTCTTTGAAGACATCGTCATTCTGGGTGAATGTGGTGGCGCCGCAGACGGGGCATTTTTCAGGGGCTTTCTCAAAAGCAATGTGTCCACAGATTGTACAGATGAACGCTTTCATTCAGGGCCTCCTGGTTTTATGTAGGTTATCAATACGGGTCGCCATTAAAAAGTCTTTGACTGACAGGCCGTTCGCCGAATGCGTGGTCAGCTCAACGGTCAGATCTTTGTAGGAAACATGGAAACCGGGATGGTGCTTTTCCGATTCCGCGGCCTTTGCGATTTCATTGATAAAGGCGATGTTTTCCTTGAAGCTGTTAAAGTGGAAGACCTTGTAAATGGTCTGGATGCCGTAGGTCTTCAGGTTCCAGTCCGGCACTCCGCGCAGCAGCCTTTCCGTTTCAGACTGGGACAGCAGCGATGAGGTTTCCTGACAGGCGGGGGAATCGAGTTCTTGGGTGTCCATGGCTAACGCTCCGGGTTGATGGTTAGGGGCCGCGGTAATCGCTCAACCGGTCTGTTCCACCAGATAGTTCTGGATTCCCATCTGTTCGATTTGCGCGAGCTGCGCCTCAATCCAGTCGATGTGGTTCTCCTCCTCCTTGAGGATGGATTCGAAAAGTTCGCGGGAGCCGTTATCGCCGATTTTGGCGCAAAGCTGGACATCGTCATTATACGCCTTGATGACCGCCTCCTCCGCGCTCCAGTCGTTCATGTGCTGGTTCTGGATGGTGGCGCCGATGTGGACGGGGTTCAGATTGCTGACCACGGGCAGGCCTTCCAGGAAGAGGATTCTGGAAATCAGTTTTTCCGCATGCTTCATCTCTTCGATCGCCCTTTTTTGAATCGCCTGGTTCAATTTCTTGTAACCCCAGTTTTCGCACATTTCCGCGTGCACCATATACTGGTTGACGACGGTCAGCTCGTGCGCAAGACGCAGGTTCAACCGTTCCAGAACTCTGTCATCACCTTTCATACGACCTCCATTTTAACAGCCTCTTTGTTTTTTAAATAAGCAACTTCTGCGCCCATATGCGATTAACCGGATAATCCCGTGGAATTACCTTTTAGGACAGCGCTATCACATTATAGGGAAGCGTCAAAAGAATGAAAATGAGACGGTGATTTCTCATATTAGTAAAAAGGCTTGCATGATTCACTCAATCCGGGAACTCTTGAGATTAAGGTTTGTTGACTTACATTCTCATTTATAGGGGGTTAAGCCGACGCACGCCATTGGTATGGCAATTGCGTTAATAACTGAAAAGGCCATGGGTGGCATCCCTGTTTGAAAGGAAAATAAAAATGGCAAAAAAACAAAAACGAACAACCCGGACCTGTTGCGGTGAAACAATGATTCTTGAATGCTAGTTTCTTCCACATATTTATATTCCCAATACCTGCTAAATGCCCGGAAACGGGCATTTTTTATTTTGGCGCCTTTTATTTTCAAAGACGGCACTCCGTCAATATGACGGAAGGCTTTCCATACGGAATCCGCATTGAAACGGTCATTCTCGATTTCATTAACTTAAATGAGAACGGTTTTGTTTGGCAACCCGGTTATCTCTGTTTCGCTGAAATATTAACGAAATCGTGGTTGGCATTGCTGTTGCTTTACAGATTTCAGATGCGCAAACAGGATCGAGTAACCATTTCAATTAACGAAAAGGAGTCCCGATGGTAAAACTCAAAGCTTCAAAAACCTGGAAAAGTGTTGGCGTCATTGCCCTGTTGGCATGCGCAAGCCTGTCCTCCCAGGTAATCCGCGAGGATCATTATGGTGTCACCCCTGTTATCAACAGTGAGGCCACACGGGGATTAAGCGCCGTGAGCTCCGCCGAGCCGATGGGAGAGGGGCGTATTACGGTCAGCATTACCGGAAACTGGTATAACCAGAATAAAGCTTTTATCTCGACTCCCAATAAAAATGCCAATATCATCAACGGACTCGGCGCCATCTCGTACGGGGCCAATTCTTTTATTGACCTTTTTGCGTCCGTCGGGGCCTATGGATCCAGCCATTATACCAATGGCAACCACAGCGGCGGCTGGGGAAGCGTCAAGGCCGGCGTCCAGGGCACGCTGCCCTATTCCGATAATTCCATGCTGAATTTGGGCGGCCAGGCGGCCATTATCGGAGGGACTTCAAATAATCAGATTAACAACAACCGCGCTGACGGGTACAATTACTTCGAGACCCGTACGGGCACTGATTTCCTGGTAAAGTTATTGCAATCGTTGAGTTTCGGCAGTGAGACGCGAGCAGTCAAGCTGCACCTGAATGAAGGCGCCGTCACGACGATCAGTGGCGGGGATGCCGCTTTGCTGCTCCTGGGCGCGGGCCTTCAGGGCAACATTTTCTCATTTGTCGCCCTGGGTGTCGAATTGAATTCAAGGACGCGTCTAAATAATTGGGCATTCAACACGGATCCGTTGTGGGTCACCCCGTCCGTCCAATTCCGGACTTCCTATAATACGAATATCTCGGCGGGGATTGATTACGCGCTTTCAAATGACCGGACGAATGGCGAACCCCGCGCGCTGGAACCTTACCGGCTGTTCGGCGCGGTGGCGTTATCCTTTGATATGTTTGCGGAAAGGCGGAGGGCGGAAGTGCTGCAAAAACAGCATGCCGCACATGTTGAACGGGAGAATATCGCCCTTGTAAGCGAACGGGAAGCCGCCGAGCGGCAGGCCGACAGCCTGGCCAAAGAGGCGCATGCGGATTCCATCACGCTTGCCGCTACGAAAAAAGAAAACATCGATCTCATTCAAGACCAGTATGTTGTCCAACAACAGGTCGATAGCCTGACCCTGAAGGGCGTTGCTGACTCATTTACGCTTGCCCGGACCTCGAGGAATCTTGCCTCGGAGAAAGATAAACGCACGGACGCGGAAAACAAGCTGCTGTCAACCGGTGAACTGCTCCTTGACGCCGTGTATTTTGAGACCGGAAAAAACGTTCTGAGCATCAATTCAAAACCGTACCTCAATATTATCGCCAAAATGCTGGTCAAATATCCAAGATTGCAGATCGAGGTGGCCGGATATACTGATAATATCGGCAGCAGTGCTTCCAATATCACTCTAAGCCAGGTACGGGCCGAAGCCGTACGCGACTACCTGATCTCGGTCGCACCCGCTTTAAGCTCGAATTTGATTGCACGTGGGTATGGAGCGAGCATGCCCAAGGCGGACAACAGCACGAAAGACGGCAGGCAGGCAAACCGCAGGGTTGAATTGCGTGTTACGAACAAGGGCGCCTTACTGGAGTACAGCCAGAAATAGGCGGTGATATCAGTCAAATACGGTGAATAACAAACATATTCAAACAAAAGAAGGAGACGACACAATGAAAAAGCTCAATTCCGTAACGTTGATTCTTGCCGCAGTGGCCATCCTGGGGGGCAATGCAGCCCTGCTGGCGACACAGACAAGCGATCGGATCGAATCCTCCGCGAAAAAGTCCTATGTATTCAAGACATACCTGAAAAATGACAACGTCAAAATCCAGGCCATGGATGACGGAGTAGTGGCCCTGACAGGAACGGTATCCGAATGGTCGCATCGCTCCCTGGCCGAGGAAACGGTCGCCGGGCTTCCCGGCGTTGTGCGCGTGGACAATAAACTGGAAGTCAGCGGCGGGAAACCCGATGAAAACTCGGATACCTGGATTGGCATGAAAGTGAAGACCATGCTGATGTTCCACCGGAATGTGAGCGGCCTTAAGACGGACATTGACGTGAAGGAGGGTGTCGTCACCCTGCGCGGGCAGGCGGCCAATGAAGCGCAAATCGAATTGACGACTGAATACGTCAAGGAGGTTGAAGGTGTTAAAAGCGTCAAGAATGACATGAAAGTGTTCAAGGCTGAAAAAACAGCTTACGAAAAGGTGGGGGACAATATCGACGACGCCTCCATCACCGCACAGGTCAAGATTGCATTGCTGTTTCATCAGTCGACCAGCGCCGTCAATATCAAAATTGAGACAAACAAGGGCATGGTCAAGGTGAGCGGCGGGGTGAAGAACAGCGCTGAGAAAGATCTGGTGATCAAGCTCATCAACAATATCAAGGGCGTGAAAGGCATCATCAATGAGATAACGATTGGACAGGTGTCGATGAAATAGGGGCCGTTTGTGCTGTTTCAATGATTTTAAGAAGGATGCATCTTTTGAGCAGAAAGCCGCTACGGATGCATGTGAGGGGCGGGTTGAATATCGGCTGACTAAAGCTCGGTCAACCTGCCCCATTTTCAAGGTTGGCTCGTATGAAAGAATGGCGCGCTCGCGGATTTATTATAAACCTATAAAAGGAGATTAATCATGCTTTACACAATTGCCGCGGTCTTGATAATATTATGGATATTGGGGCTGGTGACTTCCTATACCCTGGGGGGGTTCATACATGTTCTTCTGGTTGTCGCCATCGTCGTCGTCCTGTTGCGGGTCATTCGCGGTAAAAAGGTCGTGTAGCCCGTTACGGTAATTTAATACAGGGGAACCTTTCATGAGACATTATTATTACGCCGTCATGGCCGCTTTTCTGTTTCTGTTCGCGACGGAAGCCTTTGCACAGGAGCGTCACTTCGGACTTGGGGTCATCCTCGGAGAACCGACGGGACTCAGTGCAAAGCTTTGGGTCTCACAAACAACCGCCTTTGATTTCGGCCTCGGATGGTCGTTGGGAGGAGACCGGATCAACAGCCATAACGACGGTTATAATGGCGAAAGCCGCGTCCACCTCCACATGGATTACCTCTGGCACTGGTTTAACACGATTCACGCGACCGAGCGGTTTCCCTTATACGCCGGTATCGGCGGACGCCTCAATTCCGGCGCCGGATATAACAGCTCGGCCGCCGTGCGCGGAGTATTCGGCATCGCATGGCTGCCGCGACAGGCGCCGTTCGATGTATTCATTGAACTCGTTCCTTCGCTCCAGGTCGTCCCGTCAACAGGATTTGGCATCGATGCCGGTTTAGGCGCAAGATATTTCTTTTAAAAGGAGAGCAGTATGAAAGTGTTAAGAAAAGCCGTCATGGTAGCGGTACTCGGTTGTTTCATTGGCCAGATGAGCGGCTGCGCATCGTCCAATCTTGCTGATGTATGGCAGGATCCTTCCTATAAAGCGGCACCCCTGAGCAAGATTCTGGTGATTGCAGTCAGAAAAGATGCCGCAAAACGGCGTATTTGGGAGGATGCGTTCACCAACGAACTTGCAAAGCACGGCATGTCGGCGATATCGTCCTATAGTTTGTTCGCGGATACGCCCCCGGACACAGACCAGCTGATTTCGACGGTGCGGGCGAACGGATTCGACGGTATCATGGTCGTTCTCAGGCGTCCGACGGAAACGAACAGGTATAATATTCAAGGGTATACCTCCACGGAACAGAATGTCAGGTACAGTTCTTATTGGCCAATCTACTGGACCTATTATCGCGATATCGTGCATCCGGGCTACGTTGACTCGGAGACGGTCGACATCCGATCGATAGATCTCTCCACAACCGGAAACAACGGCCGTTTGATTTGGAGTGCGAGGAGCCGGACGCAGGAGCCCGCTGCCGTGACCGATGTGCAAGATGGAATTGTCAGTCTTGTGATGTCCGAGTTGGAGCAGCGGGATATCATCAAGGCAAAAAAATAAGGGAAACGACGGCCATCAAAGGCAACGGCCAGGGGATTCCCGGTCAAAACGACCGGGAGCCCCTTTTTCGTGTCTTACTCAACAAAGGCTGTTATCGGGTTATGCATATTTTCTTGTTGACATTGGCCCCATTTACGGAAAGTCGCATTACATAAAAACCCTGTGAAATATTCAGGTTTCTCAGCGACACGGCATTCAGTCCGGCCGTTCCAACACTTACGACCGTCGGCCCCACTTTTTGCCCGTTAATGGCATAGGCCGCAAGCCGATAGGCGCCGGAGAAGGGAAGTGATATCGTTACGACCCCGTTCTGGCACGAATAAATGTCCAGGGCCTGGGGTACGGAACGGGTATCCGCCGAAGGGACCGGTATCATTTTTTTCGCAAGCCCGCTGTTCCGGCTCTCCGCAGGACCGGTTCCTGTCGGAACATAATTCGGATTTGTCGTCACCACGATTTTGTCAATGATAATACCATCCTCACGCATCCAGAGGTTTATCGTATGCTCCCCTGCGGCGGGAAGCGTGAAATAGGCCGCGCCCCCGTCCATATCGGTTTTTGACCACTTCCATTTTGTCGTGAAGGACGAAATCCGGTCGCAGGACCCGGTCTCTTTTCCGTCGATTCCCGCATGGTACGAATCATCGTTCCCCGAAGGCCCGATGCCTCGGACCCAGATATAATGCTTCCCGGTTTTGTTGAAATCAACCCGATAATCCATCCGAGGACTGTTCACCGCATATCCGGTGTTTATGCTTGCGCCATTGTTCGGCAAAGCCCGCATGGCGCATTCTCCCGCATACCCTCTTTTCAATACTTTTTCCCAGGTATGGCCGCCCTGTCCAATGTTCGCCATGAAGTGCTCCGCGTCAATGGACACGATGCCGTCCTCACCCGCGTCCTGAATAAATGCATTGCCGGGAGCCGGGGCAACCGTGAATTTGGACGCCGCAGTCCAACCGCTGGCGCCACCCGCTTTCGTGACATTGACGCGCCAGTAATAAGCCGTGTGATACGACAGACCGCTGACTTCGAAAGAGGTCGCCGTGATTCCAGTCTGATGGATGTTCGTTGATACGAAACCGGAATCGATTGACACCTGTAATCCGTAGGATAGCGCCCCTGAATCCGCGCTCCAGGTAAGCGAAGGATTGATTACGATTCCCGTCGCCCCGTTGGCGGGCCACCATAATACCAATGTCGGAGAGGGTAAAGCCGCCACCGTGGTGAAGGTTCCCGGAGACGACCAGTTTGTCGTACCGGTTGCTTTTGTTGAATTGACCCGCCAGTAATAGGTCGTGCTGTTTGACAGGCCGTCGGCTTCGTACGAGGTCGGGATGATTCCGGTCTGGCTGATGAGGGGCGTTACAAAACTGGAAACCATTGACACCTGCACCGCATAGGAGAGCGCGTCGGAATCCGGACTCCACGTAAGCGAGGGATTTACAACAACCCCGGTCGCCCCGTTGCCCGGCCACCAGAGAACAACCGTGGAGGGGGGCGGGTCCACGGGTTGCGGCGTCGTTCCGCCAAATTCATAGGCGCCTAAAGAGAACGCGCCCGAGACCGGCCGGGTATTTCCTTCAACGTCCACCGCGACAATGGCCGAAAGATTGGCCC
>Ga0208373_1005426_pt1 | contig 10692 bp, 12 predicted proteins | sample RifOxyC2_FD_184036 | JGI IMG/M metagenome (GOLD analysis project Ga0208373, IMG submission 184036) | Soil microbial communities from Rifle, Colorado - Rifle Oxygen_injection C2 (SPAdes) | ecosystem: Environmental > Terrestrial > Deep subsurface > Rock core/Sediment | place: Rifle, Colorado... | reverse complement strand
TAAATCGCCAGGTCGTGCACGGTCACCACACTCTTGCCTCGCCATCCAAGAGGAATCTGTCCGAAGGGCGAAAAAAGGACGTCTGGTCGTCGCAACAAAAACCGGACGGCCAACAGGACATGACGAGAGATAAATGAAAGCTTGGGTCCCCAGGAAGGAAGGAGCGTCACAGATGCCCCACTCTTCAATAGCTCCTGTCGACGAATACGACTTAACCCAGGTGGCGTGGAGATAAAAAAATCATGTTCTTCCCCTTGTGCGAGTAGGGCTTTTGTGATCGACCATGAATAATGTTCGATCCCGGCTCCGCGAGAACCGTCCGGTGCACAGAGCGTTGTTCCATCAATCGCGATTCTCATAAGAGTTGAAGTCCAGTGAATACTCCTTGGGTGACCGCCAAAATGGTGAGGGTTCCGATGAACGCCCCAGAAATAATGGAGAGAGCAGCTAAACGTCGATCAACCGCAAAAATCACCGCCAAGGCACTCGCGGTCCACACACCGGTTCCGGGTCCAGGAGCCACCACAAGGATGAAGAGAAAGAACGCTCCCCACTTCGAGTAACTCTCTCCAAACTTTTTTACTTGCACATCTCGCCAGGTCACAAACCACTGGTCCAGACGTGGAGTCTTATCGTGAATAACCTTGAGAGCTGGAGTCAGCAACGCAAAGATAAACGGCATCGGAAAGAGATTCCCCAAAAGAGTCGACACAAACGCCACCCATGGGGAAAGGTGGAGTACAAAAATAGCGACGGGTAGAGCCAGTCGTGTTTCCGTCACAGGAATGGCCGCAAGCACAAATGCGATAAGCTCCGACGGTAACCCCTCCAGCCAAATAAGCAGTGTGTCGATCATAGGGTTGACCAATCAAATGTCTTGTACGCCCAAACGGCGAGCGACTTTACATCTTGAAAACGACCTTCCTTTGTTTCCGAGCCAAGCACGACGACAATAATCTCTCCCCCACTCTCATGCGAGAAGACCGTTCCCAAACAATACCCCGCCTCAGGAAGATACCCTGTTTTCCCACCGATGATGTCGTACGGAGACTGGTCCACAAAAGTTCCGAGTAATTCGTCTGTTGATTCAACAAGATAGCTGCGACCTGACGTCCCTGTGATCGTGGCGTTGGAAAGTTGCGTGATCTCTGCAATCGTCTCGTTCTCCAAGATCTTGTCGAACATGATCGCAAGATCTGAGACGACCGACACGTTTTTGGATGAGAGACCGGTCGAGTCGTCGAATGTCGTTCGTTGCATACCAAACTCAGCCGCCGTCTCATTCATGCGAGCAATAAAATCTCCGTGAGACATCCCGCTTAAACGCGCAAGGGCGGCCGTTGAACTGTTATCGCTTCCGATCAGACTCGCTTGTAAGAGGTCTCGCACACGTACCGTTTCTCCGATGGCCAAGTGTAGTGTTGCTCCATAGCGTATGTCTTCAGGGGTAAGCGTGGCTGGAGCCTCAAGATCGGGGTTCCCTTGCAAGAACACATACACCGTCATGAGTTTGGTGATCGATCCAATCGCGCGCGGTTCAGCGACATTTTTTTCAAACAAGACTTCGTGTGAAGCGCGATCCACCACAATCGCACTGCGCGCGCTTGTCATGACTCCCATGCTCGCCGAAACCAACTTCACCGGGACACGCGAACGATCTGGGGCTTCGGGTAGTCGGTAGGTGATGACATCGTACGTCTCAAACAAATCAAAATGCCGAGTTGGGGCCTCCGGGAGTGTCGCTCGGACTTCAAGTTCCCCCGCGTCCGCTGGAAAAAACTGAAGGATCGTCGAAGCCAATATCAGTTGTGTAAACAGCTTCATGATCATACATCAACCTCAGGTTCACGACTCAAGAGCTCGGCAATTTTTTCATTTGTTCGGAAGGCCTCGTAATCTGGCAATACATCCAGTCGGTTCACTCCAATCGCCTGCAAAAATTCATGACTCACACGATAGACAGGTTGGAGACGCTCCTTGTCCTGTTCCTCGAGGATGAAGCCGCGGATGAGCAGGTTGCGAAGAATGAGCGAGCAATTCACTCCGCGAATCATTTCAATCTCCGGCTTGGTGATAGGACCACGGTAGACAATGATCGTGAGCGTCTCAAGGCTTGGACGTGTGAGCGGACCCGAGGCCTCCACGCGCAAAAACTTCGCTACGTCTTCACCTACAGACGCGTTGGAAACGAACTGCACCGCCCCATTCTGCTCCATCAGGTGAATGCCTGAGCCCTCGACATTAAAACGACGGGCGATATCATCTATTGCCTCACGTACTACTTCCTCAGAAAGATCTAGGTGCTTACGCAAATCGGAAAGTTTAATTGGCTTGGCTGCCGCAAAGAGGACGGCTTCGATGGTTGTTGTGAGCATATTTTTTTAGAGACCACCAAAATTCGATGAGATTGTTACGTTCGGGCTGGCATCCCCACGAGACGTACTAAAACGTACGTTGAGTGGGATGCCTGGGTGCCTGAACGTGACAAGATCGCGAATTTTGGTGGTCTCAATCGACGCGTTTAATTTCGATCTCATCGAACACTCCTGATTGAACGACGTGCACGACCCCCTGTTTCACCAATTCAAGCAAAGCGAGAAAACTGACCACAACATCCACTTTCGACTTCCCCCCGCTGGCGATCTGACGAAACGTCATTTTGGTGCGCGAGAGGATAGCCTGGTGAATCTCCTGAAGCCGTTCTTTCACAGACACGACTCGCTCCAGCGCCGCCGTTTGAAGTTTAAAAAATGGTTCGAGACGTTTGAGAAGCCCAGAGAACGCCTCCCGCAAATCCTCTGCCCGAAGATTAGTCACTACTTCTCCGACTCCCAATCGCACCACATCCGGAACCGCACGCTCAAACGACCAATGTGAACTATCGAATCGTTCCTCAAGCGTGCGAGACGCATCGACGAACTCTTTATACAAACGCAATTGAAGAGCAAGTGTGGAGGGATCCTCGTCTTCAGACTCAACCTCAATGGGAAGAATAGCTTGCGACTTCAAAAGTAGAAGTTTGGTCGCCACAACAAGAAAATCCGCCAGCTCGGCCGGAGGCACCTCGTGCGTGTTCATGTACTCGAGATACTTCTGCGTAACATTCCCGAGCGAAACTTCCGTAATTGGCAGCTCCTCCCCTTGGATGAGTTCCAAAAGGACGTGAAGAGGTCCATCAAATGTTTCTAGTTTTACCTCAAAAGCCATAGCAGTCTCTATTGTAGCAGAGATACACACTGAGTGACGATCTTCTGCCTAAGCCTAGCAAAAATCGCCTCATTGGCGATTTTTTGAATCTTATCAAATCTGTCGAATCCGTTCTGCAATCTCAGCAAGCTCGTCATTATTGGCTCGTTGTGCATCGTGGGACGAAATGTATCCAGGATACTGATCGAAGAATACATTGATCGATGAGGCGTGCTTTTTCCATTCTGGATCATTGGTTCCGTGCAGCGGAAACAGTTTGGCGTGGATGTGATTTACACCAAAACCCTCGAACACCATTCCGGTCCGACCCACGTCCTCAAATGCTGCGTCGATTTTTTGCACAACCTTTTTAACCGCAAGGACAAGATTGGTCAGCACTTCGTCGGGAAGCTCGAACGCGTATGAATCATGATGCTCTTTCGTAATGACGACCGTCACACCGGGCGTGTTCGGAAAAATGGAGAGAAATGCCATGTGGCGATCATCCTCCCATACCACATGAGCCTGAGACTCACCCTTGGCAATCTGACAAAAAATACAGTCCATAAAAAATGGTTATGGTCGCAGCCGTTGAACATCACGTGGGAAGATCGTTGCTTCCTTAATGTTGTCCAGTCCCAAAATGTTCTGCGTAAGACGTTGCAGTCCCAATCCCCATCCGCCTTCTGGTGGAATACCGTATTTATGCATCATGAGGTAGTCCTCAAACTGCGCGGGGTCGAGGCCCTTGTCTTTGATCGCTTGCAACTGGTCGTCGTATTTATTCACGCGCATGCCGCCGGAAATAATCTCGCTTCCAAATCCGATGAGGTCAAAGGTGATGGTGTTGGTTGGGTCATTGGGGTCATGCAGAGCATAGAACGGTCGCTTGCTGGTTGGATAATCCGTCACGATCACAAACCCACAATTGTGGTGCTTTGGTCCCCATTCGCGCGAAAGCCATTTTTCTGCGGCGGGCGAAAGATCCGGTTCGTGCGTCTCATCAATGCCGGCCTCGTCCTTGTAAACCTGGAGCGCGTCCTTGAGTTTGATGCGCGGAAAACGGTCGCCAACCGGCGGCAACTGGACGCCTAACAACTCAAGCTCTGGCTTACACTCCTCCTCAACGGTCTTGAGCATCTGACGAATCGCGGCTTCGGAGTAATCGAGCACCTCATCAAAATCAGCAAATCCTATCTCAAACTCAAGCTGGTTAAACTCCGTCAAATGGCGAGACGTGGCAAACTTCTCGGCGCGGAAAGAATACGAGACGCCATACACGCCCTCATAGACTCCCATCGTGATCTGTTTGTAGAGCTGAGCAGATTGGGTGAGTGTGGCTTCACGACCGTAATACTCGACGCGAAAAAATTCTGCTCCGCCTTCGCTGGCAGCGCCCGCAAGCACGGGAAAGAAAATCTCGGTAAACCCCTGCGACTCCATGAAGGAACGGAAGCCGTGCACAATCGCTGCCTGAACGCGGAAGATGGCGCGCTGCTTGGGATGGCGCAGGGTCACGACGCGATTGTCCAAGAGTGTATCAAGCTGAACATCGACTTCCTCTTTGTTGATCTCAACCGGCACGACATCGCGTACAGGAGAAAGAACTTCGATAGTCGTAGCCTGGATCTCAACTTCGTTGGCGTTGGGGTCTTTGGACTGTTTCTTCACGACCTCACCTGTCACTTTCAGGACGGTCTCAACCTGAAGCCCATGGAGTGCTTCGAGTTGTTCCGTCGTCAACACCACCTGCACCAGGCCGGTTCGATCTCGCAAAATGGCAAAACCAAACTTTGATAAATCACGAAGGCGGTGCAACCACCCGGCCACGATCACGGTTTCTCCGAGCTTGCCTGAAAGGTCACGGATAAGAATTCTGTTTTGCATAGTTGGTCATTTGCGGTCATTGGGGTCACATTGGGGTCAGGTCGGGATACGGGAATTATTTTGAAAATTCCCGGATCCCGACCTGACCCCATTTTCGGTTACCATTCTCGGTTATTGGTTCAACGTTGCCGTTTCAATAAACATCACCAGAATCTCTTTAACTACTTCATTCAGATTCGAGCCATTAAACCTATAGGCGTCTCCGGGTTCATCAGCTTCGATAACAAGAAAGAACGTCTCACCCGTCATATCACCAGTGACTATCTGAACCGCCCGTTTGCCATCTACTTCGTATTCTGTGGTTTCTAAATTGTACTCTTCGTAGTTTACCAACAGATCGTCGATCGTCTCGGAGGATGAATCTTCACTTTCTCCCAGCGATACCATGTAGCTTAGACTAAGATTTGTCGGGATGTAGGTTTTTGTCGTTTCATCGTATACGAGAAAACGAATACTCTGAGAGTCCGAGCGACCACCCATGGGCTGTTCTAATAGAAGTTCTACTTTGTCGGGGTACTCAAATGACAGAAAGGTATCTTCATACACTTTTTCTTTCTCTTCTTCTACAGGCTCAACCGCGGGTTCCTCGACGACCTCGACAGGAGCTGTCGCATCCTCAACAGTCTTGCCCCAATAGAGGGCGGCCATGCCGCCGATGAGGATTAGAATGGAGAGAAAAAGGAGTGTTTGGAAGGGCTTCATAATAAAGATGTCATTTAACAAGAAGTCGCTTTATGTTATAGTGGTGGCATCAATACGAAAAGGGATCCGAACGGTTAACTACCTAAGGAGCCTTTTTTGTATGTCAAAATTTTTGGATTGGTAAAACGTCAATCAATGTAGAAGCCCTCCGTTGGAGTTCTTTATCAAGAGTAACAAGTGGAAGATGAAACTCCATGGCCGTACCAGCGACGATTGAATCCATACCGGTAAGTTTGAGATCAGCTGTCAGATCGATATATTGAAGCGATCGAAACGTCGTAAGATCTATAAGACTCAGTGTAGGAAACGAAACAAGACGCAACCCAATACGTCTTGCTAAATCTACATCTGAAGTTCGACGGGCAATCGCGGCGACAACCTCCAACAAGACAGTCGTTGGAATGACAGCACTCACCTCTCCAGACTCAATCTTCTCAATAAGACCCAAACAAGCCTCTGATTGCTTTTCTTGCTCACGAAAGGCAGCCACAAAAACTGAACTGTCGATCACCAATTGCATACCTTACTTACTGAGCTTGCGCCCAGAGCGAATTTCAGAAACGACAGACTTTCCCTTCCAAGCACGGCTCACAGCTCGACGCAATGCTTGAAGACTTTCGAGGTTTTTCTTCGAGGATGCTTTTGTGCGAGGAATCACCATGTAGGTTGTCTGAGATTTAATACGCATATAGGAGATCGTATCCCAAATATATTCTTTTGGCGAGTTACGGCGTGATTCTATTAATCATCCTTGGGAACGGAATCGTCTCGCGGACGTGATGCAGACCGCAGGTCCAAGCGACGATGCGCTCAAGTCCGTAGCCGAATCCGGAGTGTGGAACTGAGCCGTAACGGCGCAGGTCCAGGTACCAATCAAACGGCTTGGGATCGAGGTTATGTTCGGCGATACGTTTTATGAGCGTCTCGTAATCGTCTTCACGTTGACTTCCTCCGATAATCTCGCCGTAGCCCTCTGGGGCAAGCAGGTCATTATTGAGTACTCGGGTCTCGTCCTGCGGATCACGCTTCATATAGAACGCTTTCACAGCCGCTGGGTACTTCTCAACAAAAATTGGTGTCTCATACTGCTGAGTGAGCCAGGTCTCGTCGTCGGCACCAAGATCATCCATATCACCAATATCGCTCCCGTTTGCTCGCAACTTGGCAATCGCCTCGGCATGAGTGAGATGCACAAACGGCGCATTCACTTTTTGAAGAGGCGCGGTGTCGCGACCCAGAGCTTTCAATTCCGCCTGACAATACTTGAGCACATCTTCCACGATGCGACAGATCAGTGCTTCTTGAATGGCCATGTTGCCTTCATGCTCTACAAAGGCAGCTTCCGCATCCATCATCCAAAACTCGGTGAGGTGTCGACGGGTCTTGGATTTCTCCGCGCGGAACACCGGACCAAAATCAAATGCGCGCCCAAGACTCATGATGCCCGCCTCGAGATAAAGCTGTCCCGACTGCGCCAAGTACGCCTTTGTCCCCTTAACCACCTTTTCCACCTCATCTACCTTTTCCACCTCTTCTCCAAAATAATCCATCTCAAATAGATCCGTCGTACCCTCGCAGGAGGTCGGCGTCAAAATCGGCGTATCAAATTTTACAAAGCCGTTTTCGTGGAACCACTCAAAGGTCGACGTGATGATCCGATCACGCACGCGCATGACCGCCCACTGACTTTCTGCGCGCAGCCACAGATGACGATTGTCCAGCAAGAAATCTGGACCGTGCTCTTTCTTGCCGATGGGATAGCCTTCTTCCGCGATCTGAACCGGTTGAAAAAATGTGCCAGTAAGTTCAAACCCACTGGGTGAGCGTGGCTCAGCTTTTACCACTCCACGGACCACAACAGAAGATTCAAGTCGCAAGCCGTCGAGCTGGTTCCATTGGTCCTCTGGCAGCTCGGCCTTGGAGTACACCACCTGCACCGTTCCGCTTCCATCGCGGAACTGGAGAAAGAAAATTTTTCCGCTTGAGCGGAAGTTGTAGCACCAACCTTTGAGCTCAATCTCCTCCCCGATGTGCTGGCTGATTTCAGATATCGTTTTATGCATATTTTTTGTCATTGCGAGGAGGGAGTTAATCGTCAACCGACGAAGCAATCCTTCGACGGGTCGGAGGATTGCTTCGGCCTTTGGCCTCGCAATGACACAGACAAGGGAAGTCTAGCATACGGCGCACGCCGCCCTCAATGAGCTGGCTGGGATCACGGGAAAATGCGAAATCATAAGGGATTCAATGGCTTCGTGGAAGCCAGCCAAGTCCTCTACTTTCAGGTGTGGTCGTAGGTGTGAAGGGAATCCTTCCTCGAGTCCGAAACGAACCAACTTGAGTGCTTCGTCGGTCATGGGTCGCGCCGTAAACCAAGTCTCTTGATCGGTCCGAGTACAATTCGTGCACACGACTCCCCCCTTGAGCCCATGCCATTGGTAGGCACCTGGAGCAATCGCCTGCCGGCATCCAAGACAGCGACTCAGCTCCGGTCGGTAACCCACAAGTGCCAGCAGCTTAAGCGAGAACGCGCCGAGCAAAAATCCTGCACGCTCACGAGAGATCGAGACATTGTTGTTGAGAAAGTGAAGCCAGTTTAGGAGCAGCTCGTAAATGTGTGGATCGGTTTCGTCCGCGCGCGTGCCAATGTCGACTAAGTGCAGTCCGTTTTGAGCGAGCACAAGTTTTGGGAGGTCCTCATAGATGTTCATAAATGCCTGACGTCGCTCCACACCTGCCAGAATCTGATACGCACGACCATGCACAAGGAGAAGGTCAACCACGGCTGCCATCTCCAAGTGTGGGGTGAGTTTTGCAAGCGGCTTATGTCCCCCACGTGCCAGGAATTCCACCTTGCCTTTGTCTGGCGTGTAAACCGAATACCATCGGTCGACCTCTTTATGGTCACGACGTGAAAGCACGATGCCGGTTGTTTGATAGAGGAGAGACATATACCTGTGTCATCCCGACGACCGTCGTGAGTCGAGGAGGGATCTCGAATGAGTAGGCTCGAGATCCCTCGACTCGCTAGCGCTCGCTCGGGATGACAAAATATTAGAGCTTAAACCAAACTTTGAACGGACGAACCAGCGTCGTTGCATACGAGGCGTTGGAGGCAAGCGCCGGCGTTCCGGTGGCAGGAAATTCTTCGTGCCCCGGCGCGTAATACGTGCCAAACAGGATATCGATCACAGGAAAAAACTGTGCGAAGTTTTTGTTTTGGTGTTTTGTTTCGATCGAGTGGTGAATGCGATGTACCTGTGGCCCGCACACGAGCGGTGTGAGGGGACCCAAGCGGAGTCGCACATTCGTGTGCGTGAAGTAGAGCCACGACGTCATGATGAGCATCGACCACGCGAGCGTCTGCACACGCACGCCGATAAGCATCTGAACCGGCAGGGCGATGAGGAGAACCTGAATGGGATACTCGAGCCAGTAACTACGCATGCTCGTCGTGACATTGAGCTCTGTGTCGGAGTGATGTAACTCATGCAATGGCCAGAGCCACACCCAGGCATGCTGCGCGCGGTGATACCAATAGAACAGAAGATCTGAAAGAACCAGTCCGGCAAGCAGGGCGAGAACGATCCCCCACCCAGAGACTGAAAGCAGCTGAGGTTGGACCTGGAGGAAACGTGCAAGGAGGGCTACGCCAGAGGCTCCGAGAACAAAAAACAAGGCGATGTAACCAAGATTACGCAGCCTTCCAGCGACGGTCTGTCCTGCCTGTGCCGGAGCGAGGATCTCAACATGGGTAAACCCCACGATCAACAAAACGATAAGAGCGATGCGAATGGCATCGCTCTTGATGAGCAGAAGAACGTGTTCAACCCAGACACTCATGTACTAGTATACTAGTACACGTAGCCGTCCTTGAGACGATCTGGATCAATGGTGCGGTCAAAGCAGGTACGGCCTTCTGCATGCGACCAGACGTCGAAGTCCCCTCCCATGTACCCAAAGTCATACATCATCGGCACAGGGTACACATTCTGATCGGAACCATCTGACTCCGTCGTAAATGTCGCGCACAATTGGAAGTCTAACTCACCTGTTACAGAATACTCATAGACCTCCCCGCTCTCTGGATCCGTTGGGTTGCGGTACCCGATAATATCGTCTTCTAGTGCTGTAAGATTCTCAGGCAACGTTTCCTTGTCACGCCAATAATCAATGAGGCTGGATTGAATCGTCTGTAAATCGGAAACACGATTCTGATCCAGGCGTGCATCGCGTTGTTTGGCTGGGCTTCCCACCACGAACAAACTCGCCACAATGGCTACCACGATCACCACAGAACTTACGACCGCCGTCCAAATCGTTACACGCGTTGATTTTACTGGATCTCGCTTGAGCTCCCAAAGGTAGTACCAGAACACCGCAGCTGCCACGAGCAGAACCGCAAGGACTTTGAGACCAAAGCGGACGCTAATCTCTCCGTCGAGGTAGGTGTTGATGAGGGTGATGAGGTCGATAATAATTGTAAGAGCGGAGACAAAGAGCATGAGGTGCAAGAGCCATTTGCGGATCCAAATATTTTGCTTGCCCTCATCGGCTCGCAAATCCTTGCCGATAAACACCGACATGAAAATCACGACCGGCCAGGAAACGACCAACGCGGAAATCGCTCCACGAATCGCTGCAAGGGATCCCTCTTTCCACCAATAGTCGAGCGTATCGGGGAATTGAATGTTGATGTACTGAAAGAGCAGGGTTAAAAAGCTCACCACCCCCACGATAAACATGGCGATGAGGAGCAGGTACGAAAAGACGTCCCGAGCGGAGCTTTTCGCGGAGTGCGGTTGATTTGTCATATATGTTTAGTCAGTAGTGTCCGGTTAAAAATTAACTAAGGTCAAATCTGTCCAATAAAATCAGTCGAGAGTCGTTCAAAACCATTTTGGACATTTGAATTAG
>Ga0208373_1005425_pt1 | contig 10694 bp, 13 predicted proteins | sample RifOxyC2_FD_184036 | JGI IMG/M metagenome (GOLD analysis project Ga0208373, IMG submission 184036) | Soil microbial communities from Rifle, Colorado - Rifle Oxygen_injection C2 (SPAdes) | ecosystem: Environmental > Terrestrial > Deep subsurface > Rock core/Sediment | place: Rifle, Colorado... | reverse complement strand
GAATCGTGTCCAAGAGAGGAGACAAGTCTTTTGATTCGTCGGTCAAGTTGAGTTTGGCCACGCCTTCCCGTCCGATGGCGTAGACGACGGGGAAATCCAACTGTTCTTCGTTGGCGCCGAGGTCAAAAAACAATTCAAAAACCAAGTCCAAAGTTCTAGCCGGATTGGCCGCCGGTTTGTCTATTTTGTTTATCACCACGATCGGCTTTAGTCCCAGCTCCAAAGATTTCTTCAGCACGAATCTGGTTTGAGGCATCGGGCCTTCTTGGGCGTCCACCACCAGAACGACGGAATCAATTGAACGCAAAACTCGTTCCACTTCCGAACCGAAATCGGAGTGGCCAGGCGTGTCCACGATATTTATTTTGGTAGTCTTTGCTTGCCCGTCCGAAGCGTCTCGCGAAGGAGGGTAGAAGATGGAGGTATTTTTGGCGTAAATGGTAATACCGCGCTCTTGTTCCAGAGCGTTGCTGTCCATGCTGATATTCTCATCCGTGACCATGCCGGTTTGCCTTAAAATGGCGTCGGTCAAAGTCGTTTTGCCGTGATCAACGTGGGCGATAATGGCTATATTGCGTATTTCCATAAAAGAAACCCCGCTTTAACAGGGTTTATAAATTCTAATTAAAATTTTTGCTTTTGTCTACATCGTAAAATTATTAAAAAATGTGAAATTAGTATAGAATGCGGTTATGCTTATAGATGATGTAACAATCAAAGTCCAAGCGGGCAAAGGCGGCAAGGGCGGAGTATACTTCAACAGCAATTTGATGTCTTTGGGGCCGACTGGAGGAAGGGGCGGAAACGGGGGTAATGTTTACGTGGAGGGGGTGTCCGATTTGGGCGCTCTAAGGCAATTCCGCTACAAAAAAGAAATAATTGCCGAAGACGGCGAGAACGGAAAGAAAAAATTAAACGACGGAACGGCGGGAGAAGACATAGTTTTAAAAGTTCCGGTCGGGACGGTGCTTCATAATCTGGATGTCAAGAAAGATAAGGAAATTACGAAAGTGGGAGAAAAAGTTTTGATTGCCACTGGCGGGTTCGGCGGGCACGGCAACTATCATTTCCGTTCGGGGAAAAACACCAGCCCGCGCCAATTCCAGCCAGGTTTGCCGGGCGAGGCTTTCACTATGCGCATGGAGTTGAAGCTTATCGCCGATGTCGGTCTGATCGGCTACCCCAATGCGGGGAAATCCAGCTTGCTCAACGAACTTACCGCCGCCAAAAGCAAGGTGGCCAATTATCCTTTCACCACACTGGAGCCTAATCTGGGGGTTTATTACGATTTGATTTTGGCGGATATTCCGGGTCTTATAGAAGGAGCGTCGGCGGGCAAAGGCTTGGGCATAAAATTTCTCCGCCATATTGAAAGAACGAAAATTTTGTTTCATCTTGTCTCCGCCGAATCGGAAGATCCTCTCAAGGATTATTACGCCGTGATCAAAGAACTGATGACTTATAACGAAGAGTTGCTTAAAAAATCGGAATATATTTTTCTGGCTAAATCTGATTTGATTGACGAGAAAAGTTTAAAAGAAAAAATGGCGGACTTGAAAAAGGCGGGCAAGCCTGTCAAAGCTATTTCCATATACGATATGGCCAGCATGGAAGAGGTTAAAAAATTTTTGAATAAACTGATTGAAGAAAAGAAAGGATAATTTTTTCCACATCTTCGGCGTTTTTAGATATCATCAGTTTTATTCTTAATTCTTTGGCGCCGGGGAAACCGGAAACATAGGACTTGAAATGTTTTTTCATCACATCAAACTTCCGGCCTTTATTTATTTTCTCAAAAAGTTTTGTGTGTTCAAAAAGAACGGAAAGTTTTTCAAAATTTGTTTTCTGCGCATTTAAGAATAGCCACGGATTGCCGAAAACCGCTCGGCCGATCATTACGCCGTCTGCGCTGGAAATTCTCGCTTTTTCTTTTGCGTCGGCCACGCTTTGAACATCGCCGTTGCCGAGAATCAAAGTTTTGTCCTTTTTGTCGCCGAAAAATTTATCTCTGATTTTTACCGCTTCGGCGACAACATCCCATCGGGCGGGAACAAGCGACATTTCTTTTTTCGTCCGGGCGTGAATGATGATGGCGGCCAGTTTTTCTTCCAATAACGCCATCAGCCACTTTTTGAATTCTTTTTTGTCGTATTTGTCGTAACCGATTCTGGTTTTGATGGAAACAGGAATATTGCCCGCTCCTTTTTTTGTTTCCTTTATTATTTTTTTAGCCAGTTCATGATTTTGCATAAGTGCCGCTCCGGCGCCCTGCTTTATCACTTTTTTGTCCGGACAGCCCATATTGATGTCTATGCCGTCAAAGCCCAGTTTTTTTATAAGTTTGGCGGATTCATAAAAATTTTCCGGCTTGGCGCCGAAAACTTGAGCCACAATCGGCCGTTCTTTTTTTGTAAATTTTAAAATCGGCAAAAGATTTTTTTGCCCCGCGGAACACAGTCCGTCACAGGAAACAAATTCCATGAACATCACGTCCGGTTTTCCGTATTTGGCGATAATGCGGCGAAACGCCGCATTTGTCACATCAGCCATTGGCGCCAAGGCCAAAATGGGCCTGTCAAGGTCTCGCCTTGACATTGCCAGTTTTTTCCAAAATCCTTTTACCATGATGACCTAAAAGTATAGCCAATTTGGCATTTTGGCAAGAAAACAGTAAAATAAGGGTAAATTATGAAAACATTTAAGACATTTTATTCTTTTTTGTGGAAATATAAATGGTCTTTTATTCTTTCGCAGACTATTGGCGTTATTACTGTTGCTTCATACAGTTCAATGCCGTTTATTTATCGCTACATGATAGACAACTTTCATGCTTTTACTGCGAAATCTTTTTTTGTAGTTGTTGGGGTTTATGGTTCTATTAGAATAGGTGGTATTATTTTTGGTAATCTTTCATGGCTTTTAGCGGAAAAGGTTATAAATCCGGTACAGGTAGATGCCAAAGTTAAAGTTTTTTCTCATTTGCAAAGTCTAGATTTCGCTTTTCATACGACCAAAAAATCAGGGGAATTGATTAGTAAAACAAAAAGAGGCGATTCTGCTCTTGGTAGAATTGATGACAACATAAACAGGGAATTGGTTGATGATTTATTTCGTTTTATCATAGCGGCTGTGGCATTTTCTCTAATCAATTTAAAAATTACCTATCTTTTTCTTTTTTTTATTGCGACGATTGTTTTAATTTCTATTTTTTTAATTAAAAAGAATATAAAATTGAGGGCTAGATACAACAAAGAGGAGGATAATATCTCTCACATTATTGCCGATAATTTAATAAATTATGAAACGGTAAAATATTTTGTCAGCGAGAAAAGAGAAATTTTTAATTTAGTCGAAGCTTTTAAGAAGTGGACAATTTCGGCATGGAAACTCATTACGTCTTCTTTACGAATAAACGCATCCGTTCGCTTGCTGTCGGCCATTGCGACAATCATTATTTTAGCAATGCTGGGTGGCGATGTTATAAATAAGAAAATAACCGCCGGTGATTTTATTCTAGTTATGACTTTTTTGATGCAGATCTTTCCAAACATAGAGAAAATAGTTTTTAGATTAAGGGACATAATGAAAGATTACACCGACCTTAAAGATTATCTTGATATTTTAGATATTCCTTTGGTGGTGCTTGATCCGGAAAATCCTTTGGACTTTAAGTGCGAGAAAGGAGAAGTGGAATTTAAAAATCTTTCTTTTTCTTATCAAGACGGGCAGGAATCGCTTAAAAATATTTCCATTGCGATGTCAGCAGGGACTTCCACCGCGCTTGTGGGCAGATCTGGTTCTGGAAAAACGACGATGACGAAATTGTTAATGCGGGTTTATGATCCCAACGAAGGGCAAGTTTTGGTGGATGGGTTTGACATCAGGCAAATCAAAAAAGAAGACTTGCGTCGGAACATCGGCATTGTTCCGCAGGAGCCGATATTATTCAATAGTTCAATCGGCTATAACATCGGTTATTCTTTGGAAAACGCAACTAAAGAAGAGATAGAAAACGCAGCTAAGTTGGCAAATCTCCATGACTTTATTGTTACTTTGGAAAAGGGCTATGATACGGTTGTGGGAGAAAGGGGGGTTAAGCTTTCCGGCGGTCAGAAGCAAAGATTGGCGATAGCCAGAGTATTTTTGCTTGATCCGAAAATCATAATTTTTGACGAAGCGACCAGTCATCTTGATTCCGAATCGGAAAGACTGATCCAAAATTCAATGGAAAAATTGGCGGAAGGCAAGACGATGATCATTGTCGCTCATCGCCTTTCCACGATTATGAAGGCAGATAAAATAATAGTTTTGGACAACGGTAATGTGATTGAAGAGGGAAAGCATAGCGATCTTCTTTCCAGAAACAGTGGAATTTACAAAAAATTGTGGGACTTGCAAACCAATCATGAAATAGAATAATTTTATGGCCGTTGATTTCAAAAGAAAAATAGAAGATTTTATCTGCGGGAATTGCGGGAACAATGTAAAAGGCGATGGCTACACCAATCATTGTCCGAAGTGCCTTTGGAGCAAGCACGTGGATGTAAGTCCGGGCGATAGGGCTTCCGGTTGCGGAGGAATGATGAAACCGTCCAAGATAGAAACAAAAGGAGGAGAGTATGACATCACCCACAAGTGTCTCATTTGCGGGTATGAGAAACGAAACAAAATGTCGCCGGAAGATATTTTTGAAGAGGCGTTAAAAATCTAAAAAATACAGAATAAATGTTTTAATAATAGGTGGCAATATGATTGCAATTACGATAAATATGGGTTAAAATCCAAATGGATTTTTGAAGTTTATTCCGGGATAGCTCAGCGGTAGAGCAGTCGCCTGTTAAGCGATTGGTCGCAGGAATGTGTCCAGTAAGCGGAGTTTTGAACAGAGTGAAAAACTCCGAGGAGAGGAAGCAAACAATTTTGCTTCCGTCAGGGATCGAAGACCTTTGATAGTTTTCTGGAGTCCGTCAGCCGACGGACGAACAGAAAACAGAAAAGGTGTACAGTTCTCGTAGAGAAAGATTCCCTGCTCCCGGAGCCAAGAAACTAGATACGAACTCGGATTTTTCCGAAAAAGTCAGATTTTCGTTTTTTTGAGAGCGAATGAACTGGCAAAAATTGTTGACTTATTAATAGGCTATTTGATATAATTGGGCGCAGTTGGGCAAAAGCGAAAACCGGATATGTTTCATCAAAACCAAAAATTAATAGCCCATTCCGGATTTATGATTGACGCTCACGCCGAAAACCATCAAATCTCCAATGAGCCGATGACTTTCGACTACTGGTTTTGGCATGGCGGATTCGCGGTTTTTATTTCTTACATATTAATCGCTTGGGGCACCGGCGTTTTTATCAAATACATTTTTTCTCTTCTAAAAAAGACATAATGTATCAACCGTCTAGAAAAATTTTGGAAAAATACGCCGATGTGCTCGTCAATTTCGCTTTGGGCGGAGGCGAGGGAATTAAGAAGGGCGAAACGGTCAGGCTTACCGTCTATGATATCGCCAAGCCTTTTTACGTCCAGCTAAGGCGAGCGATTTTGAAAGCTGGAGGCAATGTCTTAAGCAGTTATCTTCCCGCCGATGAGGGGAAAATAAATCTGGAAAAAGAATTTTACGATTTGGCCGATGAAAATCAGCTGAAATTTTTTCCGGATAAATTTTTAAAAGGGCTGGTTGAGCAGATAGACCACTCTGTTTTTATCGCAAGTGAGACCAACAAGTTCGCTTTAAAAGATGTTGACCCCAAGAAAATAATGGCCACAAGCCAAGTCTTCAAGCCGTTTAAAGAATGGAAAGAAGAAAAAGAAAACAAGGGGAAATTTACTTGGACAATAGCTCTTTACGCCACAGAAGCTATGGCCAAAGAAGCCGGTTTGTCTTTGAAAGAATATTGGAGACAGATAATCATGGCCTGTTTTTTGGACAAAGCCAATCCGGTTCAAGAGTGGAAAAATGTTTACGGAAAAATCGGCGAATATAAAGACAAACTTAACGAGCTGAATATAGAAAAATTGCGCGTAACCGGACCCGATGTTGATTTGAAAATAAATATGGGAGAAAAAAGAAAATGGGTCGGTTGCAGTGGACGGAACGTGCCGAGCTTTGAGATGTTCACTTCGCCCGATTGGCGGGGGGCGGAGGGCTGGGCGAAGTTCAACCAGCCGCTTTACAGTTATGGCAATCTTATTGAAGGAATAGAATTGGAATTCAAAGACGGAAGGGTGGTAAAAGCCAAAGCCAAAAAAAACGAAAAAGTTCTTCTGGAAATGATAAAAACGGAGGGCGCCGACAAAATCGGGGAATTTTCTTTGACCGACAAAAGATTTTCCCGAATCACCAAATTTATGGGTGAAACTCTTTACGACGAGAATGCCGGCGGGCCGAACGGCAATTTCCATATCGCTTTGGGCAGTTCCTATCATGACGCTTTTGACGGAGAAATGGCGGATAAATCCAAAGGATACTGGCGGAATCTCGGCTTCAATGATTCAGCCATTCATACCGACTTCGTTTCCACTTCGCCCAGAATTGTTAACGCGGTTTTAAAAGACGGAACCGAAAAAATAATTTACAAAAACGGTCAATTTTGCTTATAAATTGTTTTTGTAATACAATAAAAAACATGAATTTAAATTTAAAGGCGACGAATTTTGAGTTGACTCCGGCTATTCGCGAATATGCGGGAAAAAAGGTGAATGGGCTGGAAAAATTTATTCATAGGACGGACGAGAGCGTCCAAGCCTGGGTGGAAGTGGGCAGAACGACTAATCATCACAACAAAGGCGATGTTTACAGGGTGGAAATCCAAATCCACATCCCGCATTACGGGAAAGGCGTAAGAGCCGAAGTGTCCGGCGAAACCCTCAACGAAGCCATAGACAGCGCGCACGATAAGATAAAATTGGAATTGGAAAAAGTCAAAGACCGAAAAATGTCTTTAATTAGAAAAGGCGCCCGCGCGATTAAAAAATTAGTCCCTTTTTTTAAATAAATTTATGAATAAAGGCCGGACCCATTGGCTGATATTTATCATTATCATTCTCGGCTCCCTGGGAGTAATTTTCGGTTATAAAATCGCCATGAAAACGGAAAACAAAATATCAAAAGACGCCAGCGTGAAAAATCTCAGCCACACGGACAACCCCATGGCCGTTATGAAGACGAATATAGGAGAGATCAATCTTGAGCTTTTCGCCCAAGCCGCGCCGGAAACGGTCGGCAATTTCATAAAGTTGTCCAAGGAAAAATTTTACGATGGAACCAGATTTCATCGAGTGATAAAGGGCTTTATGATCCAAGGAGGAGACCCGAACAGCAAAGACGATGATTGGTCAAACGACGGCATTGGCGGACCGGGCTATGTTTTCAAAGACGAGATAAATTCCAACAAAATAATAAGAGGAGTTTTGGCCATGGCCAACGCCGGGCCAAATACCAACGGCAGCCAATTTTTCATCGTTACCGCAGAGAGCGCCCCTTGGCTGGACGGCAAGCATACTATTTTCGGCAAAGTCATCGGAGGAATAGATGTTGTAGATAAAATAGAAAATTCTGCCACGGACAAAACAAAAAACGATCACCCTGTGGAAAATGTGACCGTAGAATCGGTTATCATTGTTGATTAAGTTCGCTTATGAAATATCTCATCAAAGAGCTGATGGAAGAAGGGATTTTGAAAACCCCTTCAATTATTGACGCTTTTGAAAAAGTGGACCGAAAAGATTTTGTCCTGGAAGAATTGAAGGACAAAGCTTATCTCAACACGCCTTTGCCCATAGGTTACGGGCAGACGATTTCCCAGCCGCTGACGGTGGCCTTTATGTTGGAATTGCTCCAGCCGGAAAAAGGAAACAAAATTTTGGAAATAGGTTCCGGTTCGGGTTGGCAAACGGCGTTGCTGGCTCATGTGGTTTCCGTCGGCGGAAAAATTTTTGCCGCGGAGTTAATTCCAGAGCTGATGGATTTTGGCCGGAAAAACGTCGCCAAATACGGGTTTATAAAAAATAAAACAGTAGAGTTTCATTCTTTAAACGCCGCCAAAGGCATGCCGGAAGAAGCGCCTTTTGACAGAATAATCTCGGCGGCCTCGGGGATGGAATTGCCGGCGGCGTGGAAAGAACAGCTCAAAATCGGCGGCCGAATCGTCGCTCCAGTCAAAGACGCGATTCATCTGCTTATCAAAAAAGGCCCGTCTGCCGGCGAGGCGGGCGAAATGGAATTTGAAGAAAGTATTTATTCCGGTTTCGCTTTCGTGCCACTCGTAAGTTTAAACGAGGATATATAACTATAAATTCATAAACTTTTCGTACTCCATTTCTTTTTTTGATTCCGGTTTCACTTTCTTGATTAAAAGACGGCCATTTTGAAATTCTATGTCAGTAATTATGACTCGGTTTTTTTGATTATTTTTTTGAGTGAAATAATAAATTCCCGGCCAGGGCTGGAAGGCCAAAAATTTTCTGTAAATTATTTCCGGAGAATCTTTTTCCAAATCAACAAAACCGTCCTCTTTGTTTGTTTTTTTGGTAAAAGTTGCTTGGCTGTGGTCTTGTTCCTTGGCTTTTATTTCTCCTTTTATCCATTTAGGAATCACATCAACCAGCATTTGCCCGCCCAATTCCGCCAACTTTTCTTCTAATTGTTTTGCGTTTAGTTTTAAATTTTCTGAATTTTGAATTTGGAATTTGTTTCGAAATTCGTGCTTCGTGCTTCGTGCTTCAAATTCTTTCTGTGAAAGAATTTGTCCGTGGTCTACCTGCTCGTCCATCAACATTATCGTTACTCCTGTTTTTTCCTCTCCGCTTAAAATGAAAGACTGGATGGGCGACGGGCCTCTGAATTTCGGGAGAAGAGACGGGTGGACATTGAGCGTCCCAAATTTTGGAATGTCCAAAATTGATTTCGGAATTATCTTTCCGTAAGAAGCGACGATGAATAAATCAAGCCGTTTGGCGGTTAAACCGCCACTTGGCGGTTTAACCGCCAAACGCTCCGGTTGGATGATTTTTAGATTGTGAGCTTGAGCGAAGACTTTCACGGGCGGGGGAGTCATAATCATTTTACGGCCTTTGGGTTTGTCAGGGGTCGTAATGACAAGACTGGGAACATAGCCGTTCTCAATCAGTTTATCAAGAATTTTCACCGCAAATTCCGATGTGCCGAAAAAGACGAAATTTAAGTTTTTATTAGTCATTGTTTAATATCAAAAATGTGTATCTTATTTATGCTCCAGCTAAAATAGCGAAGGATTTTTATTTCTCGTTTTTTCATTTTTTGCCCTATCGCACATAATTCTTGTCGCAAATTTATGTGATAGTCGCGGTCGTTCATTTTGTTTCTATTTTTTCAAGATTACGAGCGGTGTCGGTAAACAATATGCCGTTTAAGTGGTCCATTTCGTGCTGGAAGATTTGGGCGAGCAGACCGGAAGCGCCGCGGGAAAATTTTTCTCCTTTTTCGTTATAAGCTTCCACGGTAACTTTTTCGGCTCTTGTTATTGCGCCGAACATCCCGACGACACTAAGACAGCCCTCCCTTACAGTTTGTTTTTTCTTGGAAATTTTCGTGATTTTCGGATTTATAAAAACGACTATTTCGGGTTTTACTTTTTTTTCTTTAATTTCTTTTAATTCTTGGGCGGTTTTATTTTCCGTGTATTCTTTCAAAACAATGAAAACTCGCAGCGGTACGCCGATTTGAGTCGCCGCCAAAGCCACGCCGTCTTTGGCGGCGGAAAGAGCCTTGGTCATTTGAGCCAATATCTTTTTTATTTTCGCCGATTTTATTTCGGCCAAACCGATTTCCTTGGCCGTTTCTCTTAAAACCTTATCGCTCGTTTGAACTATGGTTGTCATTGGGCGTATTCTAGCAATTTTTAGACCTACCAGTATATATTGACAAATAAAACTATTTATGATAAACTTAAAAACAGAACAAAAGATGGGCGAAAAAATCTTGATGCTTAACAATTGTAATTTCTAAAACTTTTTTGAAGAAAGGCGGTTGCAAATGGCAATAATAACAGGCTTTGTTGAACCAAAAAGAGATTATGCGGTGTTTGTTTTGGTGACGGGTATGCAAGGGATTCCTTTAGTGATTGAAAAAGGCAATTTTTCAAAAAAAATGTGGAAATTGCCCGGAGGGAGGCCGGCTCCCGAAGATGATATGGATAGAAACATTACCGCAATGAGAGAGGTCAATGATGAAATAGGGATTGTTGTTGAATATCCCGAAAAAGAAGTTTTTAGAATAAAAAAACAAAAGCACGATTTTATCGTGCTAGAAGCAAAGTACTTTAGCGGTGATTTTATCGCTAAGGCTGAAATTGAGCGAGTTGAATTGTTCGATTTTGCTCAAATCAGGCAAATGATTCAGGAAAAACAAATATTGCCTGATCATGCCGAGGCTTTGTTAAAACATATTGACGAGGTTACAGCTTTTAATGTTGTGTATGTGTAAAAGGTGTTTTGAGCCAGTCATTGTTTGTGTGTTTCAAAACCTGCTCGCTACGGTGAGCAGGTTTCTTTTTTTTTACAGCAAACTTTCCGGGCCGATGTCTATTTTCCAGGATGGAGGCAGGGAAGACAATATTCGGGATAATTTTTCCTGCTTCAACGGCCAGGAAGACGGGTCAATTTTAAGCAAGACGTGTTTTATGTGTAAATTTTTTACTTTTGGGATAAAGGC
>Ga0208373_1005422_pt1 | contig 10698 bp, 10 predicted proteins | sample RifOxyC2_FD_184036 | JGI IMG/M metagenome (GOLD analysis project Ga0208373, IMG submission 184036) | Soil microbial communities from Rifle, Colorado - Rifle Oxygen_injection C2 (SPAdes) | ecosystem: Environmental > Terrestrial > Deep subsurface > Rock core/Sediment | place: Rifle, Colorado... | reverse complement strand
CCGCCTTTGGCCTCCTGCCCTCCGTGAAGTAAGGTGACGGGGTATGGAGTATCGACCGTCGGCTGTGATGAGACGATGATCCGCCGGTACATCGAAGCGCAAGGGCAGGAGGACAAAGGACAAACGAAGTTTGTGTGGTAAAGAAACCCCGGGCGTAAGCCCGGGGAGTGTCATTGCCTTGTTAGAAACCTGAACGGATTATTCGGCACTTGACGTTATTTGGTGGCCTGGTTTAAGCTTCAGTTTGAAGGAGGAGACATGGAAAACAGGAATGAGCCAACCTTGGGGCAGCAGTGGTTCGCTGCTATTAAAGAACGAGGAGATCGGACCAAAAAATCAGACGGCGTTGATTCTTCTAGAGTAGTTGTTACTCAACACATCAGCGTCTTAAGGGATAATATTAGAGAGGCTATGGATTCTAGAAATCCTCAGACTGTCAGAGTACCTGGGTTTGAGGATGTCTATAGTTACGACGAAATGTCTCGGATACAGTCTGTCCACTCTGAAAAAATTCCACTAAACCCAGATGATTTTGAAGGAGTTCAACGCGAGATGATCCTCTGGTGCCAGAAGGAGGGACTGGTTTGTTACTATCTTTACATCAGCTCAGATGCCATGGGCGTCGTTCCTCCTTGTGTGGGGGTCCGCTGTTTTCCAGCTGAATCTTAGTCACAAGTTGTGTAGTTCATCGAAAATGACTTTGGAGCTTTCCCCTCGATCTCGAGGGGTTTTTAATAATTTGTTTATTGTTTAGTGTTTTATTTATTTCAGTTCCAATTTGGCGACCAGCTCGACGTGCGGTGAGTTGGGGAACAGATCTAGAGCACGTAGATCGGCTAGATGGTATTGAGTTTCGAGTAGTGACCATTCGCGAACAAAACTATCGTAGTTACAGGAGACATAAATAATAGTAGATGGTCGTTGTTTCAGTAAGTTTTCGATCACCTTAGGATGTAGGCCTGAACGTGGCGGATCAACGATTACTAAGTCTGGTCGTTCGTTGTTCCAAACCAATGACTCAGCTTTAGCATCGGTGAAGGTTAGGTTGCTTAGTCCGTTGAGTTCGGCATTGCGGCGGGCAGTGGTGATAGCTTCGGCATCTAGCTCGACACCATGCACCTGTTGTACCAGATCGGCTACACCTACTGCGAAGAATCCTACGCCACAGTATAAGTCTAAAAGTGTTTTAGCACCGGAGTTTACAACATGTTCGCGGACTGTTTCGAGTAGTTTTTCGGCCATGATCGTGTCGGTCTGAAAGAAGGAGTTGGGTGGAATCAGGTAGTCGTGTCCACCGACGCGTTCGAGGAGTAATTCCTCACCCGAGAGTAATTCCAGCCGCTCGGCGAGCGATAGATCGGTTATGGTCGGATTGATGCCGTGATAGATGGAGGTGGCCAGTGGACTGAGTCGGGCGATCAAGTCGTCACGTCCAGGTAGGGGAGCGTCGGCTGTTACAACAGTAATCATACGTCGATTGGTGTTCTTGCCCTCGCGCACCACCAAGTAGCGAACATATCCAGTGTGTCGAAAGACACACCAAGGTGTGACGCTGTTAGTTTGTATCCAGTCTCTGAACTCGCGTAGTATGTCAGCCGCGACAGGCGAGAGTAATGGACAGACATTCAAGTCGACATAAGAATTCCAACGACCCGGTTCCTTTAGTCCCACCTGTCCCTCCGGACCGACACAAAAGTCCATACGATTGCGGTAGCCTAGAGTCTGCGGCGACGGTAGAACAGTTTCGATACGTTTTGGGAGTCCGCCCCGCTCCAAAGCCTCATTCACTAGTTGGCGTTTCAGCTCAAGTTGGAATTTATAGTTGATGTGCTGCCAGGCGCAACCACCGCAAATGCCGGCATGCGGACAGGTCGGAGTGATTCGTTTTGGTGAGGCCTTGAGGATTTTTTCTAAATGAAACTTTTTGACACCCTTACATCGACCGACAAACGAAGCTTCGACCAGTTCGCCGGGTACAGTAAAAGGTACGCCGGCCGGCCGGTCATTCATCAGTCCGTAGCCACGCCCCTTGCGGTCACAGGAGGTTATTTCTATTTCATGCAGTTCGCCGTATTTCATGGAGGTAGGGTACTTTTTTTGTTAGATTGGGGTCAAATTTTGATTTTTAGTGTTTATGTTTCTGCCTCTGGGTCCCGGGTCTCGGCCCGGGATGACAGTGTTTTTTGTCATCTCAATTCTTCTTATGAATCTGTCATCCCTACTTTTTATTTTGTCATCTTAAAACCACAAGCCTTTTTATTTTGTCATCTCGAAACCTCAAGCCTTTTTTAATATGTCATCCCGGAAGGCCGAGCGAAGCGAAGTCTATCCGGGATCCAGAGTCTAATCATAATCCGATCTTTCTGCCTCTGGGTCCCGGATACTACTCGCTACGTTCGCTCACAGTTCCGGGACGACGGTGCTTTAATATGTCATCCCGGGCCGAGACCCGGGATCCACGATTCGATCTCCACGGCGCATACCTCCCGCGGCAACCTCGGAGGCGTCCGGGCTGGGTCCCGTGCCGTGAGGCGAGGGCCGGACGCCGAGAGTTAGGACGGACCGCCGCCGGAGCGGGCCGACCCGTGCCGCGACGGTATGCGCCGGAGGCCCGTCCGGCCCGAGGACATAAAGTCCCCGCATAGTGGGAGGTAGGGCGGCCGCTCTCTTCCCTCCGTTTCTCTGACGGGACAGAGAAACAGGGTCGGGGGCCCTGGGGGACTGGAACTCCTCCAGCAGCCAGTCTTAAAGATATTTTTGATGCTAGTTTCAAAGATAGTTTCCGGAATAGCCTCGAGGTCAATTTTGAGGAAAGTTTTATGATTGGTGTTGGGCTAAATTGCGGAGCTGACTCGCAATGGTTCTCGATCACAGCCTTTGGACTAGTCTCCAAGCTAGCTTTTTCGCCGGTCTCGGGGCTAGGATATGGGACAATTTTAGGAGTAATTTCGAGACTATCTTGTGGTTATATCTCCAGTTCGTTTTAACTGGGAAGCAGGAGGAGGCGTCCAGGTTGGCTCCGTTAGTCCGTATCTCAGCACAGACACCGCCTATCTGTTGGTTGGAACATCATACTAATGTGATTCTGGTTCCAGTGGCCTAAGATTAAGCTCTACTCACAACGCTTACGTATTACTCGACACCGCCCTCTTGCGGTGTCTTTTTAATCAAAAAATAATCCTCGTTTCTGCTCAACCAGCTGATCTGCTATCCTTGGACCATATGCTTTCTATTGTCATTCCGACTTTCAACGAAGAAAAATATCTACCGTTCCTACTGCGTTCGATTCGAGCTCAGACCGACCGGGACTGCGAGATCATCGTGGCCGACAATCATTCGACCGACCGAACGCGGGAGATCGCCAGTCAGTTCGGTGCTCAGGTAGTTGAAGGCGGCATGCCGTCAGGAGGGCGCAATCGCGGCGCGGCGGCAGCCAAAGGAGACATCATTCTCTTTCTGGATGCGGATGTTATTTTGCCTGATCCGAAGTTCATCGAAGACACGGTCATCGAGTTTCGCAAGCGCAATTTGGGAGTAGCTACCTGTCGCGTTGAACCAATCTCCGATCGTCGAGTCGATCACTATCTACACGAAGCTTTCAATTATTTTATGTGGGTAACCTCGGCAGTCTATCCGCATGCACCAGGCTTTTGTATTTTTGCCCGCAAGGACGTACATGAGCGGATCGGTGGTTTCGATGAAGAGGTTAAGCTGGCCGAGGATCATGACTACGTCGACCGTGCTGGTCGGGTTACCAAGTTCGGTATTCTAAAATCGCACAAAATTCCGGTGTCAGTACGTCGACTCGACCGTGATGGTCGACTTAAGACCGCTTTTAAGTACGCGGCTGCCGAACTGCATTTACGAACCAGGGGGCCGATTAAGAGCGATTTATTCCACTATGGCTTTGGGCACGACGGTTCTGAACCGGATGAGAGTCAGAAGGTTGGAGAATGACATTCCAGCATCTGCTATAATCAATTAAGTTCGGATTCAGTTTTTTTGATTTCGATTATCGAGTGTGTTTCAGACGAATTATTCGTCTATGATTTTTCAGTTCATCAGATATCTATGGCAGAGAAAAAATTTCTTTTGGGTAACGAGGTAGTTGGTCAAGCTGCGCGTGCAGCCGGTGCTCGGGCCATGTATGGCTATCCAATTACTCCGGCCTCAGAGATCATGCATTATTGGGCTCGCGAAACCGGTAGCGAGGCCGGACAAAAGGACGGGTTAGTTTTTCAGCAGGCTGAGGATGAGATTGGTGCAAGTTTTATGCTCCTGGGTGGAGTACTGGCTGGGACACGCGCTTTCACTGCTACTGCCGGACCGGGTCATGTTCTAATGCAGGACGCCTTCTCGATGGCCGAGGCTATGCGTTTACCAGTCGTAGCTTACGTCATGCAACGTGGTGGGCCATCTACTTCGACCGTTATTTATTCCCAACAAGAAGTCACTCTGGCCTGTTTTGGCGGTAACGGTAATGGTTTTCGTGTGGTCTACTCACCATCATCTCTTCAAGAGTTGTTCGACTACGGGATTAAGTCTTTCAACACCGCTTGGAAGTGGCGGTTTCCGACTTTCATGTTGGGTGATGGCTATAGTGCCAAGATGATGGGTGAGGTTGAGGTCTACTCACCGGCTGAACGTGGTATTGAGATGGTGCCCACTGAACCATATTTACTTGGTGAGAGGCAGCTCACTGATCTTTCCAAGGTCATGCCGTCACCAGAAATCGAAGTTCGATCGAGTAATGGAGTCGAGTACGTCTGTCTGCGTAATTGCCTCAATCTAGAGGAGGAGACGTTGGCGGTGAACACCGAGATTAAGACCGCCTGGGATCAAATGGCAGTTGAGGCTACTGAACATGAACTGTACGGCCAAGATCATGCACAGACAGTCATTGTGGCACACGGTCTGGTGGCCGCAGCCGCTCGATCGGCGATCGATTTGTCAGGCGACACTCACGGTGGCACATCGCTGTTTCGACCGATCACTTTGAATCCGTTTCCGGTTCAGGCATTGCGTCGAGCAGTTGAACAAGCCGAGCGCATTGTTGTGGCCGAGTCAGCCTACAATCAACTCGGACGTTTAGTGAAGGATGCATTGTACGGTCATTCATCAGTGCCGATTGTCGAGTTTTTTCGACCATCTTTTAGTATCTTGCCCGACGATCTGAATGATCTATTGGTCGGCCATCAGGTTTCTTAATCCGACTTTCTATGTTTGGTCTGAAAAAAAAGAAGACCGAGGAATATCGCTCACCCTTCCCGAAGTGTGTTCGACTTGATTCCAAACCACATTCTTTCTGTGGGGGTTGCGGACATCCGGAAGTGTTGAAAGCGTTCGGTTTCGCTGTCGATGAATTGGAGTTACAACCACGCGTGGTTTTTGGTGTAGATATTGGCTGCTCGCTTTTATCTTGGAATTTTTTTAATTTGAATTCGGTTGAAACACATCATGGTCGCACTGTTCCAGTCATGGCCGGTCTACGTCGTGCCAATCCCCGGGCGATCGCTGTGGCTTATGTTGGCGACGGTGGTGCTTACGCCATTGGTGCTGGACATCTACTCAACTCGGCTATTCGTAATGACAACATTTTAACCATAGTCGTTAATAACGGATTGTACGCCATGACTGGTGGGCAGGAGTCACCGACTACTCATCCAGGTTGGAAGGTTACGACTGCACCGTATGGCGCTGATGAGTACTACATTCGAGCGCCAGAGATTATTAGAAACGTTAATCCAACCGCGTTCGTGGCACGGGGTATCACTAGCCGTCAACCAGAGTTGCGTACTCTAATGAGGGAGGCATTACAGCATGTTGTTGATGGTAAGGGTTTTGCTTTTTTGGAGGTGTTATCGCAGTGCCCACTCAATTGGAAGACTATGGGTGATCCCAAAGAAACATTTCGTCGACTAGAGCAGGAACACGCTAAAGTTTTTCCGACTGGTCGTTATTAATTACCAACTATCATGTCAGGAACATACAACATTATCGTTTCTGGGGAAGGTGGGCAGGGAGTACTGTCAATTGCCGAGATTATTGCTTACGCCGCTTGGTTGCAAGGTCGAAAGGCAGTTTGTGTACCGTATTTTAGTACCGAAAAACGAGGTGGGGTCTCGACCGCCTTTGCTCAAATCGGTGACCAACCTCTTTCGTTTCCTAAGTTTCGTCATGCTAATTTGTGGGTAGCGTTGTCACAACGTGCAGTGGATCGTATTAGTCCGTATCTTTGTGAGGACACGACAGTCATTGTTAATTCACATTTGGTAAAGGATTTGTCATCAATCAAGAGTTATAGTCCGCATGCTATTGATGCGACCGCATTGGCCACCGAGCAATTAAAAAAACCACGGACCTTTAACATGATTATTTTGGGTGCCATGTTGAAGTTTGTGCCAGATATTACCGAGGAGGGATTTGTCGCTGCCCTTGATAAGCAGTTTGTAGCTCAGTATGAACGTGATCCCGAATTGCGCGAGCTGAATCGTCAAGCACTTGATTTGGGTTACAGTCTACTGTCTTCTTAATCGACATGGAAATCAAAAATTTTGAAAAATCTCTCAGTCCATTTTGGCGTCACTTGCGTGGCGCACTTTTTAGACACGAGAGTGAGTTATTGGCTGAGTTACTACCGAAAGTTGGTGATGATGAGTTAGCTCACGTTGTTGATTCATTACGGGTGCGTGAGAAACTAGCTGTTCTACGTGTTTTACCGGTTAAGCGTCGAGTTAAGGTCTTGTTGGAGCTAAGTGATTGGTCAATTGAAACTGTCTTACCGCGTCTAAGTCTAGAGGAAGTTTGGAGTATTATCATGGCTGCCGAATCGGATGATGCTACCGATATTATCCAATGGCTTCACAATCCAGTATGCGAGCGTGTTATAGCTCGACTTAGAGAGGATGATCCACACAGCCTGTTAGCTTTGTCAGTTTTTGCTGAGCAAACTGCTGGCGGTCGCATGAAGACTGAGTTGTTGTTTTTTCGAGATACGTTATCTGTTGATGAGGTTCGGCGCGAGATTGCTGGTGATCCAACTGCACGTCAGAAGTCAAACTATATTTATGTTGTCTCATCGAGTGGTGAATTGTTAGGACGTTTTTCAGTCATTTGTCTTTTGCAGGCCGATGCTAAGTTGAAGTTGCCGGCAATTATGGATTCTTCGGTTATTGCTTTGCCTGCCAGTCTAGATCAGGAAGAGGCAGCCTTGGCTTTTGATAAAGCTGGAGCTATCGAGTTACCAGTCGTTAATCATCGAGGTCGCTTGTTGGGTGTCATTACCGCCGATGATATTTTTGAGGTCATGAAGGAGGAACATGGCGAAGATGTCTCACGATTGGCTGGTGTTCATGAAGATGCACACATCAATGATCCAATGTGGTTGTCGGCTAAGCGACGTTTGCCTTGGTTGGGTGTTAATCTCATTACGGCCATGGTTGCTGCTTCAGTAGTGGGTCTTTTTAAGGGAACTATTGAGCAAATAGTTATTTTAGCGGCTTTTATGCCGGTGATTGCTGGTATGGGTGGCAACGCGGCACAGCAGTCATTGGCTGTGACTATTCGAGCTATTGCTGTAGGTGAATTGAAGCATTTATCGCTCATTCGGGTTGTTGCTAAAGAAATATCGGTTGGTGCCATGAATGGTTTTTTGGCTGGGTTTGTGGCCGGCTTTTTGGCTTCAATTTGGACTGGTAATTGGGCAATCGGGGCGGTGGTGACTATGGCCATGACTCTGAATCTACTAGCCGCTGGTTTCGTTGGTGTGTCAGTGCCGCTGGCTATGCGTGCTATGCGGGCTGATCCAGCTCTAGCCTCGACGGTGTTTGTGACCGCCACGACTGACATTTTTGGCTTTTTTGTTTTTCTGGGCCTGGCGACGCTGTTGTTGGTATAAAATATTCTGTTATCGATTATCTTGAATTTTGAGATCTAAAAAATATGACCCCAGATCTTACACAAGTTTCCATCGAAGTTTCCGCTCGGCATGTACATTTATCTCAGGCGGATCAGGATATACTTTTTGGTGCGGGTTACGAGCTGCCGATTGCCAAGGAGCTGTCCCAGCCCGGACAGTGGGCCGGCGAGGACAAAATTATCGTGCGTGGACCCAAGGGTGAGTTCGACTGCCGTGTGCTCGGTCCGTGCCGGTCGGCGACTCAAGTCGAGTTGGCCAAGACCGATTGCTTGAAGATCGGTGTCGAGCCGGCATTGCGAATTTCTGGCGACCACGATGGTACACCCGGCTGTACACTCGTCGGACCGCAGGGTCAGATCGAACTGAAGTCCGGTGTGATCGTCGCTCGGCGGCACATACACCTTTCGGACGCGCAGGCGGTGGAAAGGGGACTCAAAAATGGCGACTTAGTGAGTGTGCGAGTAGGTGGTGATCGCGGCGTCACTTTTCATGAAGTTGCCATCCGATCCAATCCGGAGTTCGATTTGCATCTACATTTGGATACTGATGAGGGAAATGCTGCCTGGTTGGAGATGGGTGGTGGCATCGGGGAAATTATTTAATAGTTTAATCGTCATGATTCTCATCATTAATTGCGGTAGTACCACCCTCAAGTTCCGCATTTTTGATTCGGAACTAAAAGAGTTGGCTGGTGGACTGGTCGACCGACTGGGACAACTTCGAACCAAGCTTGATTATTGGATTAGTAAAGAATCTGAGCGACGAACTTTCGCTAGCGGACTTCCAGATCAGGCGGCGGCGCTCAATGAGATTTTTTCGGTTTTAACTGAAGCTGGTTTTGATATGTCCGACATTGCGTCCGTCGGACACCGTGTGGTGCACGGTGGTGAGGAGTTCATTCGTCCAACATTTATTACTCGTGAAGTGTTGCGCCATTTACATAAATATTCGCGTTTGGCCCCGCTTCACAATCCAGCCAATCTTGCAGGTATCGAGGCGGCAGTTGAGCTTCTACCAGAAGCTGAGCAAGTTGCGGTTTTTGATACAGCCTTTTATTCGACTCTACCCGATTACGCCTACCTTTATTCTTTACCTTGGGAGTATTATTCGCGACACGGTATTCGTAAGTACGGTTTTCATGGAATTTCTCATCGCTATGTTGCCGAAGAAGCGGCCCGTCGTTTGCATAAACCGTTCAGTCGGGTCAACTTGATCACTTGTCACCTGGGCGGCGGATCATCGGTTACAGCGATCGAGAATGGACGAGCAGTCGATACTTCAATGGGACTTACGCCGTTACAAGGGTTGACCATGGCTACGCGTTGCGGTGACATCGATCCTTCTATCCCGCTTTTTATGATTGATACCTTGGGTCTTACAGTCGAGGAAGCACACGATGTATTGAATCATAAATCGGGACTAAAAGGATTAACCGGACATGCTGACTTACGTGAAGTACTGGTTCAATTAGGAGAGGGGATTGATGGTTTTGAGTCACGTCGTCGGCCGACTAAGATCGAAAGGGAACGGTCGCAAGTTGCGGTAGACAAGCTTTGCTATGACGTGGCCCGCTACATCGGTTCATATACCGCTTTGTTGGGTCGGGTCGATGCGGTGGTTTTTACTGGTGGAGTGGGGGAAAACAGTGCATCGATTCGACGACGAGTGATGGCTCGACTGAAGTTGAAACCTAAATTGAAGATGTTGGTAGTGCCAACCAATGAGGAGCTGATGATCGCTCGAGAGGTGAAGACAATTAATGCGGTACACTGATTGCTTTTATCCAAATGTCGTCTCGACCACTGAGCTAGGCATCTTTCTTATTGTTGTCCTGGAACCACGAGCGGAGCGAGGGGTATTCGGGACCCAGGAGTAAAAAAGATTGGATCTGGTTCGGTATCCCGGGTCTCAGCCTGGGATGACATTTGTTAGTGAGGACGAATAAATAAAAAGAAACGACGCCCCTTTCGAGGGGCGTCGGTATGTATGATGTTTTTCGTTAACGGAATGGCATTTTACTGCCCTTCCTTTCGATCCCGACTCATAGATCGGGATGGTGATTGAGGTCGACTCGTCGAATTTTTCGTGACGGTCGATCGTTGGTGGCTTTCTGGGTGGTTCTTATGTTTCCACCCTTACTTGCCGAAAGATCTCACACAGAGGGGATTTGTTCAGAGTGATCTCCACTCACTCCTTACCCCACTGGCTGCTATCCGAGCAGCGCGGTTGAGACTGTTTAGCCGGAAGGCTCTTAGGATAGGGGGTCTGGTCTCTTAATACCCCCCTACCCTGTTCTTTTTGGAGTGGTCGATGGCCAGCATTGGGCTGGCCGTTATTGTCGCCGACTCCTCCATTGACGCTGGAGGAGTCGGCTGTCCTCATTAGTAGAAATGCTGCATTCCGCAGCCTCCTTTCTGTCCCCTCTGGGGGACTTTCTGCCACCTCTATCACCAAAAACGTTGGTTTCAATTTAGCACAATTAAACGATTTTGTCAAGGGTGTCTGATAGAATGTCTAAAATATCCCCAAAAATAGGGCATTTTTTGAAGCCTGGGTTGGTCATAATTCGGATTCAGTCCAGCTTCTCGCCTCTCAGAACACTCCCTGGTATCCGATTAATTCGGAAGGCTTTAATCCTCGATATTTTTTGAGCTTTTTTATCCCACAGGAAACCCCGCACGAGGGAGGCGGCGTAAGCCGACCGAGTGCGGGGATGAATGTGTCCGTTCTTGCCATGTCCGTAGGACATGGCAAGCTGCTCTCATGAGAACACGAAGCCT
>Ga0208373_1005420_pt1 | contig 10700 bp, 7 predicted proteins | sample RifOxyC2_FD_184036 | JGI IMG/M metagenome (GOLD analysis project Ga0208373, IMG submission 184036) | Soil microbial communities from Rifle, Colorado - Rifle Oxygen_injection C2 (SPAdes) | ecosystem: Environmental > Terrestrial > Deep subsurface > Rock core/Sediment | place: Rifle, Colorado... | reverse complement strand
CAATGAACCCCCAATTTTATCTGATCTTTTGTCAGTCTTAAAAAATCTTCAGGGCGCTGAACATTTGGTAGCCAGGCTTAGCCCTTATAGCGAGGGAACTTATGCCCCAATGTTTAATGCTAGGACCAATTTGGATCTATCAAATGGTTTAGTGGTTTTTTCGATTCGCGACCTTGAAGACTCCATGCGGCCAGTAGCCATTTTTACAATTTTAGAATATATTTGGAACCAAATCAGGTTAAATATGAAACGCAGACTAATGGTAGTTGATGAGGCCTGGTGGATGATGCAATATGAACAGTCAGCGCGCTTTTTGTATGGGTTAGCCAAGCGTGCTCGTAAATACTACATGGGCTTAACAATTATTTCTCAAGATGTTGAAGATTTTTTGGGGTCTAAATATGGCAAAGCAGTTGTGGCCAACTCATCAATGCAACTTTTGATGAAACAATCAGCCTCATCAGTTGAAACTTTACAAGATACATTTAACCTAACTGAACAAGAAAAATATTTGCTTTTAAATGCTGATATCGGGGAGGGCATTTTCTTTGCCGGGTCAAACCATGTAGCCATCAAAACGATCGCTTCTTATACTGAAGACCAAATTATTACCACAGATCCAAAACAGCTATTGGCGATGAAGAAACCAGTCAGTCAGTAAAGTTAAAAATTTCTAATTTCTAATTAACCTAATTTCTAAATAATGTCCAAATCTCAGTTAATAAATAATCAATTTCTCTTACCCTGTCATCCCCGACCTGATCGGGGATCCAGTATCTGGATTCCCGTTTTCACGGGAATGACAGAAGTGTTTTTTAGTTATTATCATTGAGATTTGGAATTTGATTAGACCAATTAGATCAATTTAATTTAAGGAGGTATGGCCGACCAAGAACAACCAAATCAACCTGAAGAAACCGAGGATGAACCAACACCGCAGCCAGCAAAAAAAGGTTTTGATACCAAGTTTTTTTTGATGGTTTTGGCTTTTTCACTGGTGTTTATGCTCATTTCTCAAACTCCATTATTAGGACTAGGGTTATTTTGGTTAAATAGGTCTGGTCTTCAGAGCAGATATAGTGGAAATCTCGGTTTTGGTCCAGGTTATATGTTTGATACTGACGTGGCTACAGGTGACCAGCTTGATCAATATCTTGCTAGCAAGGGATTAAATGAGCTTGTGGCTAAGGGTTATGGGCAGTCTGCTGTTAAAGCTGGGAAAGCTATTGGCATTAATCCGATATTTATTTTGTCTTTAGCTAGACACGAAGGCGGCGATCGACTTAGCCCAATAACTCGAGATAAAAATAATCCTTTCGGGTATGGAGCAGTTGATGGTTCAGCTTATAAAAGCGCTAAAAGCTTCCCAGATTTAGCGAGTGCATTCCAATTCGTAGTTGGAAAAATACAGGGAAATTATTTACAACCGAGTGGGCCATATTATGCGTCACCAGAAAAGTTAACTGAATGGGGAAGTAATTGTGAGGCAGTAACTACTGCAGACCCTGGTGGTGAAAAAAAGAAAATGTTAGCTTGCACAGAAAAAGCAGATTTAGTTGTTAAAACAGCTGGCGGAGATGGTATTGTTGATTTTCAAAAAGAAACGGTCGAGGCAATGAATATTAAATATGCTACTCATATTTACTGGGCTAATGCCATTAAATCAAAAATGGAAGATGCTTATGAATTTTTAGGTATCGAAGCGTTTCGCGATAACCCAAATACAGCTATTGGTGAAACTGGTGGGTGGGCTTGGCCACTTGGGCCAAATAAGCCGCTAAAACCTCATACATGGGCTGGACATTCCTGCTTTATGGTTTCAGGTTCTAATAACTGTTCTGATTACGGAAGAAGTAACATGGGTGAAGTAGCCGGACCAAACAAACCAGTTTATGCTATTGGTAACGGCACTATTACTTTCCAAACCGGTGATTCTTATGGTTCTGGTGGTGATCCTTACATGTATTGGAGCCGTTCTGGCGGTTATAGAGCTGGTTATAATGCTGTATTTACTTCAACAGACGGTCGGGTTAAGGCTTTTTATGCTCATATATATCGCGTTAATGTAGCTAATAAACCAACTTTTCAGGTAAGCGGGAATGAAAAATTTGCTCAAATCTACAACAGTCATAGCCCTCACTTACACTTTGAGCTGATGATCGATGGAAGAATTCTTCCATATAATGAACAAGGTACAGCTCTACAAGACTTAATTAATTCCAATCCTACTAACGACGGCACAGCTATAACTGGAACTGGAATTTATTCAGAAGCTACACAAAAACCTTTAAATCAATATGATGGTATGGAAATCTTTACCGGCAAACCAACTTATATAATATTGCATTATACTGCGTCAAACGGAGGAGTTAATTCTACTTGGAGCTATTTTGAAGGAATTAATAAAAATAATAATTCTGATGATAATAAATATGTTCAATTTGATGTCGCTAAAGATGGTACCATTTATCAGTTTATGCCAGAAACGCGCAAAGTAGCTGGTGCTTGCGGCTATAATATTGTTCCTTCTCAGTTTGGCGGTGGTATCAGTATTAGTGTTGAAAATGAAGGTTATTTCACCGCTGCCAAACCAGCTACGCAAGCCCAGGTTGACGCTAATGCGAAATTAGTTAGCCATTTAATGAGTACATATAATATTCCCAAATCTAATGTTATTTCACACCAAGAGGCGCGTCGCCGAGTCAGCCAAGTGAATCCTGGTTCAGATTGTCCTGGTAAATCAGATCCTGGTAGTGCTTTTATGACTGCCGTGCTTGGTAAATTACCATAACTTTTTTCAAACTTACTTAAGATTTAAAATATGCGAGAAATATTTCACAAATGAGCAAAAGAAAAATTTTAATCATCGTCATCTTAATATTATTTATTGCTATCCTGGCCTTAGTTATATTTTTGGTAAAAAACAAACAACAATCAACTATTCCAAATATTACTAATGTTGATTCAACAGAACTCCCCATAGACACAAACTTACTTGCTGATTTTATCAACAGCAACTCGAGTCGAGTGCAAATGATTAATATTACAGATTCAGCAGTTTTATACCAATCTTTACTAAAAGGGCAAAAACAGGTTAAGAATATTAAATTAAATCTCGACGGAACCTACTTAGATCAAGATTCTCAGTTAATCTGGTCGGCCGATGGACTATATGTCGTCGTCCATAATAAAACAGAATCTGATTCCGGAATCATTGAACTGGACACTGGTAAAAAAATAAGCAGTTTAGTCAATGGCACTAAGCTAATTTCACCAACCATATCTAAAGATAATTTTTATTATTATTGGTTTTCTGATTCTCATAACAACAACATTTCCAAAAGCAAATTAGATGGATCTAAGTGGCAAAAAGTAATTAATTTACCTGACAATTTTTTGGTCATAAACCTCGAATATATACCGGAGAAAGATAATATTTTAATTTTAGGTACCGAGCTGGTTGATGGCGATTTCCTTGATGCTAAAATATATACAATAAATTCAAAAACAGAACTTGAACCAATCTCACTTAATATTATTCCCGTATCTTTAAAATCTAGTGGAGGGTTCATGATTGTCAATGGCGTTGATGATAAAGGCAGTGATAAGACCTATGTTCTTAACCAAGCAGATTGGCCAGATCTATCAAAAGCAGATATTTTAGATACTTCAGATTTTGTCATCGCCTCTTCCAATGTGACAAACAAAGTCGGAATAATATTTTTAAACTCTAAAAAACAACCAATCTTACGAATATACACTGAGACACCTAAAGACTATAAGATAAGCGAGCTATTCAAAGATAAACAGTATACCATTCCTGACTCTGACGTTATTAATCAGATTAGCCGAGTACAATTATCCGAGATCAGTGATGCAGTAATATTTGAGAATGTTTTTTATCTTCAGGTTAGTAAACAAATTTATCGCTCTAGCCTTTAAACTGTTTCAATGAAAAGAGTATTAGAAAATATTAAAAAATTCAGGCAGCGACAGTATTTCGAGTTGTTGGCAGTGACGGCGTATGTTCTATTCGTTGGTTAAGTAAAAACGACAACTTGGCAAAAGTGGGTAAATAAGATAAATTAAGATCATGAATAAACAAATTGAAATTAATCCAAAAGTAATGTTGGGCAAACCAATAATCAAAGGAACGAGAATTCCGGTTTATTTAATTATTAAGATGATCGCTCAAGGTAATAATTTTGAACAGATTATCGAGGATTACCCCCAACTAACCAAAAAAGACATTTCTGCTGCTTTAGAATACGCCAGTCATATTTTAAATGATGAAGAAATCTACCCCCTTAAAAACTCGTTCAAAAAAGTTGCGGTTTTTAATTATTGATGCTCTGTTAATAAATTATCCTGATAAAATTATGGGGAATTTTATCGTTATTACTGAAGATACTGTCAGAATTAGACCAATTTAAAAACTCCTTTATTCAAATCGACCACAGATATTTTTTGAGTTTTATCACTTAAAAAGGCGGGGTGAAAAGAATACTTGAAAATATTAAAAAATTCATGCAGCGACAGTATTTCGAGTTGTTGGCGGTGGTAGATGAATTAGTAGTATAGTTAATTTGACAAAATAGATAACACTGTAGTATAATCAAATTATGTAAATAGACATAATTAAAGTATAATCAAATTATGATAATTGAAAGAACTGTTAAACAACAGATAAAAAAAGCTTTAGATTTAGGACAGCTAGTTATTGTTATATATGGCCCAAGACAGTCTGGAAAAACAACCTTAATTAAATCCATTACCGACGAAATGTCAGTTCAACCTTTTAGTCGTAACGGCGACGACTTATTTACTCAGAAAGAATTTTCAACTTGGGAGTTATCGGCTTTAAAAAGCATTATCGGCGATAATAAATTAATTGTCATCGATGAAGCTCAACGAATTGCTAATATTGGTATTATTTTAAAATTATTAGTTGATAACTTATCAGTCACAATTATTGCCTCTGGCTCCTCATCTTTTGATTTGGCTAATAAAATTAATGAACCGCTGACTGGTCGCAGTCAAACTATTTTGCTTTATCCATTTTCTTATCAAGAAACCAAAATTAACTATCAGCAGACTCTTCCGGAAACAGCTCTGGAAGAGATGATGACATTTGGAATGTATCCGAAAGTTTTTCAATTAACCAGTAAAGAAGAAAAAGAAAACTATCTTTATAATCTTCTGAATAATTATCTTTATAAGGACATTCTTAATTTTGAAAACATTAAAAAACCAAAGGTGGTGGTAGACCTTTTATCTCTCCTGGCTCTACAGATAGGCAAAGAGGTTTCAGTCGCTGAATTAGCACAAAATCTAGCCATTAGCCAAAAGACAGTTGAAATCTATCTAGGTCTTTTAGAAAAAATGTTTGTAATTTTCAATCTTAGGGGTTTTAGTCGAAATTTAAGAAAAGAAATTTATAAAACTTCTAAATATTACTTTTTAGATGTTGGCTTGCGTAATGCCCTAATCCGTAACTTTAATCCTCTAGACATTAGACAAGATAAAGGGGAATTATTCGAAAATTGGTTTATTGTCGAAAGAATGAAATTTTTAAACAATAATAATCATAGAGCTAATTTGTATTTTTGGCGAACTTACGATCAGCAAGAAATTGATCTGATTGAAGAGAAAGAAGGAGTTATTACTGGTTTTGAATGCAAGTGGTCGAAAAATAAGGTAAAAATTCCGCAGGAATTTTTAGATACTTACAAAAATGCAAAATACCAAATTATTAACCAAGAAAATTATCTCGATTTTATCACTTAGAGCCTGTTTGATAAATGTAACACAGTTTGGCGTTGCGACTGCACAGATTTAACAAAAGACAAAATACGTGCATGGTGAGTACACAAATTTGGCTAAATATATGTACTGATGCTCTACATATTTATGTAAATGTCGAATATGTTGACGCAGGTGTCCGAATTTAGTAAAATACAGATACTATGATAACCAGATCTTTAGAAACTCAGGTATTCGAATCTTTAAAACCAGGTCAAGTAGTTGGTCTTTTTGGACCTCGAAGAGTAGGAAAAACAGTCTTGATGGAAAAAATAATTCAGAGCTTAGGAGATCAAAAAATTTTATCTGTTGCGGGTGATAATTTAAGTGCTGCTGAAAATTTGTCGAGTCAGAGATTAGATGTTCTAGAAAAATTTTTATTAGATTCTGAATATCTATTTATTGATGAAGCACAAAAAATTCCTAATATTGGCATTAATCTAAAATTAATTGTTGATCATATCAAAAATATTAAAGTTTTTGTTACAGGTTCGTCTTCATTTGACCTCCGCCGTCAAGTTGGAGAACCTTTGGTCGGGCGTAATCGTTTTTTTCACCTCTATCCAATTGCTCAGCTTGAATTAAAACAATCAGAAAATTGGCTGCAAACACACACTAACTTAGAAACTCGCTTGATTTTTGGATCGTATCCTCAGGTTATTGAAGCCAGTACCAATAACGAAAAACAAAAGATTTTAGAATCTATCAGAGACGGATATTTACTCAAAGATATTTTAGAATTAGACAATCTCAAGGATTCTCTTTTTATCTTTAATCTTTTACGAGCAATCGCTTTTCAGATAGGAAATGATATATCTTATTCTGAGCTGGCATCTAATCTAAATGTTAATAAAAAAACTGTTATGCGTTACCTTGAGTTGCTTGAAAAAATCTATATTATTTTTCCACTATATCCCTTCAGTCGTAACTTAAGAAAAGAATATTTTAAGACACCCCGATATTATTTTTGGGATAATGGTATTAGAAACGCTATCATTTCTAATTTTAATTCTCTTAACTCAAGAGATGATGTTGGCAGGTTATGGGAAAACTACTGTCAGATCGAAAGACTTAAAAAAGTCAATTATACCAATCTTTCATCTAACCGTTACTTTTGGCGGACTTATGACAAAAAAGAGATTGACCTTATTGAAGAAAGAGGCGGAAAACTTTATGGTTACGAAATGAAATGGAAAAAGGACAATGCTAAAGTACCTAAAGAGTTTTTAGAAACCTATAAAAATTCAGAATATCAGATAATTAATCGTGAAAATTATTTAGATTTTATTACCTAAAGGAGTGGGGTGAAAAGAGTTATTGCAAAAATTAACCAGTTCAGGCAGCATCAATATTTCGAATTGTTGGCAGCAGTTGGTGTTTTAATTTTAGCTTTAGCTGCTTATTTTACAATTTTTAATAAAAGTTATTTGGTGGTAATTCTGAATCGAGATGACGCCACAATTTTAGTTGATGGTAAGAATATTGAAGATGCAAAAGTGGTTGATAAAAAACATATTATTAGATTATTTCCAGGAACTCACACGGTTAGAATTTCTGCGCCGAATGTAGTTGAGTATGCCCAAACTATTTCTTTGATCCGCGGGCTTTATAAAACTGTGAATCCGGTTTTTAGTGTGGTGCCAGATATTACCGAGTCAGCCACTGCTGACGTTCAGTTTTTAACAGCCGGGCCTAATAAAAATACTGTTCTTTATTTAGGTGATGGTGGCCGTGTTTTGTATTCACACAATTTAAAGACCAACAAAAGAACTCCCTTAACCCGCAATACTCTTTCAGGAATTATTGATATTAGGTGGTCACCTGATTTTTCACTGGCTTTATTTAAAAAACCAGCGGGAGTTTACTTATACGATTTTGGTCGTTACGATCTTTTGCATCAAGAAGAAAAATTTCTTTTGAGTTCAAATAATGCTACGCTACCAGATTGGGACCCAACGATTAAAGTGAACGAAACGCGCGACAAGACAGCTGGTGATACTATTACTGAACAAACTGGCGTTGAGCGCAGAATCGCTTATTTTTATAAAAAAGATTCAGAAAAATCTTTAATCTTTGCCAATCAGCTAAACCAAAATACTGATAGAGCAGCTGATTTGAGTGAGTTTGATAATCCAGATCTAACATGGTCGCGTGACGGTCGGTATATTGCTGTTTATGGCCGAGAAGGCTTGGCAATAATTGATGTTTTTACGCGAATAATTACTCGGGCATCAATTAATAATAATGTCTCTGGCGCCACTTTTTCCCTGAAAGGCAACTTTTTAGCTTATATCTCAAATAGTAATTTAATTGTGATTAATACCGAAACGCAAAAAATTACAAACTTAAACTTAAAAACCACTATAGAAAAGGTTTTATGGAACAGTGACGGAGATTTTTTAACCGCGGCCATACCAAATGCTGGCGGGAGTTCAGATAAATTTGTCAAAATCGATGTACGAACAGGTAATGCGATCAATTATGTCTATAACTCAACTGAGCAAATTAAGGTTAGCCGTATAGTGTTATCTGCAGATGAATCAACTATTATTTTCCAGAGCAATAATAAGTTGTTTACGTTATTCTTGCAACCCGAAGAGTAGTATAATAGTTTTATGTCTGACCAAGACCCACAAATTAATCCTGAAGAATTGTTTGATGAAGATCAGACTGAGCCCACTTCAGATGCCGCTGAACAAGTGGGCATAGGAACTAGCAGTAATAATTTTGAGTTAAGCAAATTACGTAAACCCATGACCAGAGAACCAACAACTCCAGCTATTAGAAAAGATCAACCAAACATTGACAATCCAACCAAAAAACAACCTGAAGCTAAAAGTCTGGATAGTACTAAACCGAGCGATGGTAGCACTCTGATGACGAATAAAGGTGGGGGCTTCGGTTCAACTTTAGGAGCGATCGGATCGCTGGGAGCACGGGCTCGTAATGCATTTAGACGAGGTCGTGGCGAGGAACAAAGTCCAGAAGAACAAGCCAAGCAGAAAAAAGATGAACAGAAAAAAGAAGATAAAAAAACTGCCAAAGATGCAGCTAAAAATATTGGTGCACTAGCAGCATCAGGCGGAACGAACCTTGTAGCCTTGGCAAAATTGGCTCGCGACGGTTTAAAGATCGCTAAAAGCAAATGGAAAGAAATTGCTTTAGGTTGTGTGTTGCCATTTTTAGCGATTGGCATTCCAGTAACAATATTTGTCCTTGGCTTATTAAATATGTTGCCTGGTAGTAAATCTGGTACCACTTTTGGCCAAACCGATTCTAATCTTAAATCATTAAGCGATCTGCGAGAACGAACTCAAGGAACACAAGCTGATAGAGCTAGACAAATTGAGGTCAATGAAAAAGTCATCACTTCACTTTACAAATATTTACAAAATTTACAGCCAAAAATCGACACTGACGACTCAATTCCACAAGCTAAACGAGATGCTATTAAAACAGAAATTAATGATACCATCACAGCCATCAGCGATTTTTCGAGCCAAAGCAGCGATGAACAAAAAACCGACAAAGGTTTAGCTGCTAGTGAAGCAATAATTACGCGTGTTAATAGTGTCGTTAATTCTTTTCTTGAGCAACAGCTTGGATCGCCAGACTCAACAACTGGTTTTTATAAACTGCCTGACTCAAGTGATTATGTCAAAATTAAAGAGATCGGGGCAACACATACTTCGAGCCCTACCGACGTACCGTTTTGGGCTAAAAAAGATACAATATTTTTGATTACTGTGGCCGCAGCCCAGTTCCATGAAAAATATCCTGGTTACAAATTAGCCATAATTTATTTAAGTTGGCCTAACGGTGATCAGATTGATGGCGCTGATGATAAACTGCTCCATCGATGTGGTAACGATATTGACCTCGGCGTTGCCCATAACTCCGACTACACACGTACCGATGGCGCGTTGATGTCATACTATTTTGCGAACAACAAATGGAACCCCAACTTTAATGCTGATGGCGTTCCCACTGCTCAAAATAATTTTGACGCTGCCATGGCTAAAGATGTTGGCGAAATACTTTATGGTTTAGGAGTTGATTTAATCTCATTTGACTATCCACTAGGTGACTATAATAACTTCGACATCAAACCTGGCCACCAAGACCATATGTATGTTGCGTTACCCGGTAACAATAAATTTCCAGATTGCACAACCAAACCGTAAACAATAGTATGAAAGAATATTACAAATTTAAAAAATTCCAAAAGCTGATTATCTGGCTAATGATAGCGCTGATTGTTTTTCCTGCTACTTATTTTCAAAATATTAATTTAAATAAAGCTTTAGCTGCTACCGTATCAACTGCTTCGCCTCATGATATTTTTATTAAAGGAAACAACGTCACTCAAAACGCTTCAACTGATGAACAAAATAATCCAATTTATTCCGAAAATGATGGTGGCAAAATTCAAGATGATGTTTTTCTTAATTATCTACTTCAACTTTCGGTCAGCGGTAGTCTGCCTGGAGAAATTGTTGATATTAAGAAAAAGTCTGATGAGCTATTTAACCTCATGTTCTCTGAAGCCAGTTTAGAAAAAATTGTCTTTAAAAACCCGCTTGATGAATTTGCTGTTTTTGGTGAACCATGTATTCCACATGATCAAAATCGCTGGTTGTGTACCCAGGAAGAAGGTGATGATTTTATTCAAAATGGTGGCGAGGCTGGCAAAGCTGCTGATATTTTTGCCAATAACCGTTGGGATGGGCCAGTTTATGACCCGATTGACCAAAAAATATATTCAATTGTTGATGCTCGAGTCTTGGAAATGTTAAAATATTTAACCACTCCTTCGTGGGAAGGTGGGGCTGGACGTGAAAAAATTGTTGTGTCGCGTATTGTTCAATTTTTTGAAAAAGATCAAGAAGTTAAAGAAG
>Ga0208373_1005418_pt1 | contig 10704 bp, 9 predicted proteins | sample RifOxyC2_FD_184036 | JGI IMG/M metagenome (GOLD analysis project Ga0208373, IMG submission 184036) | Soil microbial communities from Rifle, Colorado - Rifle Oxygen_injection C2 (SPAdes) | ecosystem: Environmental > Terrestrial > Deep subsurface > Rock core/Sediment | place: Rifle, Colorado... | reverse complement strand
TGTAATGCCCTTCCGTCGGTGCCGCTATAAAAGGTGTAAAAGAAGAGCGTTCGATGTGTTTCAGTAGCTGGTAGATATGTTCCTGCCCGCCGCCATGGTCGGAGCGCGCGGAAATAAAAAGAATATTTTTATTCATTTGCGTAATTCATCAAGTATTGAAGCATAAGCGTTTTTTTGCTCCACGCTTTCGGCATGACGAAGCGCGGCAGTGAATTTTATTTTCAGGAACAACTTTAACAATGCCAATTCAAGTTTCGGACGGTGCTTTTTATAATAGTACAAATGGCTTTTCTGGTAATGTACATGCGTACTATATATGGCCTGACTCATGCTTTGCCCATGCAGGTGAATAATTTCAACTGACGGACAAAAATATACTTGCCAACCTGCCCGGTTGGCGCGTATGCAGAGGTCAGGTTCTTCAAAATATAAGAACATTTTTTCATCAAAAGGGCCTGTTTTTTCAAAAACTACTTTTCGAAACATCATGCATGAACCGTTTACAACAGGGACAGCGCGGTCTTTTCGCTGAAGCCATGCGATGACCCTTAAAAGGAAGCGCCTCCGGCGTATGCTTTCCGGTGAAAGAAATTTTCGTAAAACCTCCGAAAATATCGTCGGCCTGAAGTCCCATGACATTTGGATAAGTTTCCCGTCTGCGTTAACGAGTTTCGGCCCGATTATTCCTGCCGCGGGATTCTTATCCATGAATCCTACCAGCTTGTCTAGCGCTCCGGCTGTAACCAACGTATCGCTGTTTAGAAAAAGTATAAATTCACCCTGCGACGCATCTATACCCCTGTTGTTTGCTTTTCCAAAACCTTCATTGGATGTATTTAAAATACATTTAATGCCGGGGCGTTCCGATAAGTAATCAGCGCTGCCGTCAGAGGATGCGTTGTCAACGACTATTATTTCAAAAGTCCAGGACGGCGGGTTTAGTAAAATCGAATCCATGCACTGTCGCAACAGTTGCAACGTGTTATAGCTGACTATTACAATTGACAGTTTCAGGCTTGCTCTATTATCAGCCCTACTCGCTGAATTTATCCGGCAAATCCGGTTCACTTTAATATCCTCACCAGTACCGGCACGGTAAGCGCTATAATGACAATCTGCGTACATAATGCGGCCGCGGCTGCGCCGGTTGCGCCCCACTGAAAAATGAAAATAATATTTACAAGTACGCTTATTATAAGTGTAATAGCTTGATTCAGGGCATGGCGGTTTTGTTTTTCCATGACTATCAGTGTATGGGTTGCGGCGTGCGCAAAAAATGCTGCAACGTTTGCGATGGCAAGTATTTGCAGCACAGCAATTGAGGCCGAATAACGCGGACCGAATAAAAGGTCAATAATGGGTCCGGCATTTACCATAACTACAGTAATCCATCCCAGCGAAAACAGGCTGACAATCATGAGAAGTTTCAGTAACATTCTTTTCAGCGAATCGAGGCCTTTGTCGCGCGCCCGCGCAAGCATAGGCATACTTACTATCATCAAGACAGAGGAAACTACGTAAGCAATTTCAAACAGGCGGTATGCTGCTCCATATATACCGGTTTCATCAGTTCCTTTAATCAGTGCAAGCAATATCGTATCAAGCCGCATGGCTGCGATGTTCATTGCTGTTGCTATGCCTATTGGCAATGACGATACCATTATCTGCCGCAACCCGGCGAAGGATATGTTTCTAAAATCAAAGACTGTGCGGCGTGAAAACATCCATCCGGCAAGAGCTGCGCCTGTTATGCTGCCAACGCAATAAGTAATGACAACGTTTGCGATGGTTATGCTGTTTGACAGGAAAAGTATGATTATTCCGACGATAAGCAGGGCGCGTGATAGAAACAGGAGTTTTGCCGCGAATGAAAAATCATGGATGGCGTTGCAAAAAGACTGGTAATAATCGCTGAACGAATTCCCGACCATCCATCCTGTAGCGGCCAAAAACAACAACGGGTATTTCCAAGGCCAGATTAACGGTAGAAGCGCTATAATTATGCCTACGGTGATAACGCTTATGGCCGTTTTCAGGGTAAAGGTATGCGGAATAGCCCATGGAAGTTTCTGAGGCGATGCCCCGATTTCCTTGAGTATGAAGGTATGTATCCCCATATCGGTGAAAACGTATAATATGTTAGCAAGAGAAAGCGCGTAAGTGAAAGTGCCGTAGTCGCCGACACTGAGCCGCCGCGCGATCAGTATATTGATAAGCAGGATTGCGGCGCGCGAAAATGCATCAATTCCGAAGCGCGACAGGAATGCTTTTATCATGGCTTAACTCTGTTAATCTCGCGGCCGAAAATCCAACCATTATCCAGAATGTAAACTGAGGGAGCAGTATGTAAAACAGATCCGCAGCCATCATGTTGACCAAAAAACCTGTTAAGCCGGATAGAAGCGCCGCTATGATTTTATCATAACGATATATCCAGAGCCTGGCGAACCAGAATATAAGAAACGCCATAAACGCGCAGGTGCCAACCAGGCCGGTTTCGCTAAGCAATCGTAAATACATGTTGTCCGGCGTGAAGAAGCGGCAATCTGTGCCGGGGGTGCGGTACGTTTCGTAAACTTTCGGGTAGTTTCCCATCCCTATCCCCAACAGCCAGGATTTCCTTAATATATGCGCTGTGGTAACATAAGACGCCGCGCGGTGTGAAGCAAATAATTCATTGTAAAGCGCTTCCGCATTCGTTCTTGTGATTATAGCTTTCCTGGCGGGCTGGAAAAATATAAACGGCAGTATGAGCAATGGCAAGGCGAATAGAAAAAACGAATATTTTTTTTTAATCAGGCTGCGGTAGTCCTGTAACGAAAAAAAGACTGCCAGTGCGACTATGGCGGAAAGCCATGAACTTCTTGAAAATGACAGCACAAGGCAAGATGAAATAAAAACAAAAAACAAATAGTTTATGGTTTTAGTCGAATTTACTGAGAAGGCTAAGGATACAGGCAGTATCAGAACCAGAAAACTACCAAGAGGCAGTGGATGCCCAACCGTTGACAGCATTCCCGGCCGGCCGGGAATGGCACAATCAGCCATACCAGGCGCAATATAGAAGAAGGGATTCCATTTGAAAAAAAACTCGATTAATCCAAGGAAAGATAATGCGGCGCCGCAAAATACCATGAAACGCATGAAGGATTCGGTGCGTCCCCGCGTGCCTATTTGTTCCGCTACAAGTCCTATCGCAAGCCCCCTTAGAAAAAAACTTGCGATCGTCTTGGCTGTATTGGAACGATCAACACTGGTTATTATGCTAAGAGAAAACACGGACAGCAGCAAAATTACCAGTATACTGAAAGATGTCGGCCGTTTCCCGGTTAAACTGCCGGCTACAAGTAGCGCGCTTACCGTTGCGCTAAGAAATATATAGTGGAAGGGGACGTTCCAGATCTTTACCGGTATAAAACTTAAAGGAGTTAAGGAAACAATAAAGAAAAGAGCAAGCGTCGCAGTATATATCGCATTCTTCATGTCATATCAAAAATTATTTACTGACGTTACGCAGCGTGTCATTGCGAGGAGCCTTAGCGACGAAGCAATCTTGTCGTTTTGATACGAAACAGCAAGATTGCTTCGCGTAGCTCGCAATGACAGCAACTTTGGCATTTCTTGCGTAATATCAGTTATTTAGATTTTTTTGGTTCTTCTTTACTCCCCGCAAGATTTATGTTGCCACCGGATGGTTCAAAATATTTAGTCCGCAATGCATTTTCTATTTCATCAGCCATCGTAGCGCTTTGCATCATGGTTTGCTTGGCGTTATCGCGTCCCTGTCCTATGCGTTCGTCTTTGTACGAGAAAAATGCGCCGCTTTTTTCTATAAGGCCTTCGTTGACACCCATATCTATAAGATAGCCGTAACGGTCAATGCCCTGTCCAAAAATAATGTCGAATTCCGCCTGGCGGAACGGCGGGGCAACTTTATTCTTTACTACTTTGACACGCACATGGTTTCCTACGATTTCGTCACCCTTTTTGACCGATTCTACGCGGCGAATTTCGAGGCGCATGGTAGAGTAAAACTTGAGGGCAAGGCCGCCCGGGGTTGTTTCCGGATTTCCCCACATTACGCCTATTTTCTGGCGGATTTGATTAATAAAAACTATGGATGTTTTTGATTTGGATATCGTTGAAGTAAGTTTTCTAAGCGCCTGGCTCATCAGCCGCGCCTGCAATCCCACGTGAGAGTCGCCCATTTCCCCTTCGATTTCTGCCTTCGGCGTCAGTGCCGCAACCGAATCAATGACTATAACATCAACCGCGCCCGAATGCACAAGCTTATCCGCTATTTCCAAAGCCTGCTCACCCGAATCCGGTTGCGAAATAAGAAGATTGTCTATGTCAACGCCCAGCTTTTTTGCATATTCAGGATCCATCGCATGTTCGGCATCAATGTAAGCCGCTATCCCGCCCTGCTTCTGGGATTGAGAAACGATGCAGAGAGCAAGTGTGGTTTTACCGGATGATTCCGGCCCGAATATTTCGATAACGCGGCCGCGTGGAATTCCGCCGACACCTACGGCTATATCGAGCGGCAATGCTCCTGTCGGGATAACCTCTACCGATGTTTTGGCATGTTTTTCACCAAGCCGCATAATAGCTTCCTTGCCGAAGTCTTTTTCTATCTGAGTCAATGCAAGATCAAGCGCTTTGAGTTTTTCATTCTTAGACATTATATTTCCTCCAAGTATTATATTACTACGGATTATATCTTAATATATGATACATGTCAAATATGAAATCAGCCGCAAAATTGAACACATTTATTATTTATAAATCGAATAAACAGGTCAAAGCAATTGTTGAAATATGTTGTTAGTTTCTAGAGCAATGGTATCCCAACAATAATTCATATTAATAATAGCATACTGGTTTGACTGTTCCGAAATGCTGATTCCTTTTTCCATCAATTCAATCAGCTTATTCTTAAGATCATCAACATTTTTTACAGCAAAAAACCTGAACTCGGGCAGGTTGAATTGCTTGTTTTGAGGGATATCGCTTACCAGAACAGGAAGGCCGTAACTGAGAGCTTCCAGCAGCGCTATTGGTAACCCCTCGTGGTGTGATGGAAGAACAAACAGCCCCGCATTCGAATAAAGCTCTTTTAACGGTTTTCCTGAAATAAACCCGGTAAGTATGATATTGGGTGAACGCCGTGCCTCCTGTTTTACTTTTCTGCTGTAATCCGTGTCATGATCGGCATCGCCTGCAATAACAAGCTTGTATCCCGGATTATTCAATTTCAGGTAGGCATTTACCAGATCAAGTATGCCCTTTTCCGGCGTAAGCCGGCATGCCGAAAAAATGTATTTTGGGGGCTGAAGGCCGTACTTTGCGAGACTATCACCTGGAGTTATAAATTCCGGAGTTTCCACGCCGTTAGGAACATAATGTATATCGGTGCGCTTAAACTTTTTTCCCAGGTATTCTTTATTGGCTTGTGAAACCGCGATTACTTTATCAGCAAAACGAATGCCCGCTCCTTCACTGATTTTGAGCATACTCTTTGCAAACATGTTCCATTTATCATGCATGTAATTAATGCTGTGATACGTCAGCACTGTTTTAATGCCAAAGATTCTGAGGACGGGAATAAACAACGCAGGCCCCATATTATGGAAATGCACAACATCAGGCCGCCGGAATGCACATATCAGTATTGACAGGAGGGTATGGAACAGAGTTTCAATATTCTGCTTGCGTGGGCACCATAAGTATGAAATATGTATATTTTTCCATTCCGAGACAAATTCATTGCCTTTAAAATAAGGCGCGCGCGCAAAAACAGTTATCTGATTATCAAAAGCCGCAAGCCGAGGATAAAGTTCCTCGCAATGTTTTTCCACCCCCCCCATTATCCCCGGCACCCCCCGGGTCCCAACAACGAATATTTTCATAGGTTGTGCATTATGCATTTTTATTATGTACGTTTAAGCTTTGTTAAAAAACCATACCATATACCCGCTATTTGCGACCACTGCTTTAGAGTATGAAAAATGATAAAAATATAGAGTTTATTTGGATTAAGTATCCTAGACTTGATTGCGATAATAAAATATGATAGTGGCATCAGTAAGAAAGATATAGAAATTGGTAGTGCATTCCCGGTCATTATACCATAAAACAAACTTATAATTATTATCGGTGCGTAAAGCAGGCGTATCCATAAACCTAAATCCATTAACTCATTATTCAGAAAATATGGTAATGGATAAAATTTTCCATAATTGAACCATTTTTTCATGGCAATCATGATGCGTGTGGGATTATGATGATATACCCATAGTTCAGAAGAATAAAGCAGCTTGTAATTTTTCTGGTTAAGGCGAAAATTGAAGTCAGGATCTTCTGCCGCGATTAACTTTTCATTAAAAAACATATTCGAGATAGACTCTTTCCTATACATAACATCCATAGTTGCCAGGCTTTTTACAATGGCATCGCGTTGGTTTGCATTTTTTCCATAAAGTAAATTATCGAATATTTCGCTGGCACTATTCATTATTATGCTTTTGCCATGGCCACCTACACCGCAAACTCCAGCATGCTTTTCAAGTAGTTTTAATGCTTTTATTGTCCAATCATTTGGTAGAACGACATCAGAATCCACGAATGCAACATACGTCGAAGCATGGCTCAATTCCTTTAATCCCTTATTCTTTGCGGCGGCCGGCCCTCTTTTCATCTCGCAAAAGTATTTCACGGGATACTTTTTTATAATCTCCGCACTTTTGTCGCTTGAGTTGTTATCTATAGCCAATATTTCTTTTTCGACATTTTGCGCTAATATAGATTCCAAACAGCTTGCAATTGTTTTTTCTGAATTGTAAATTGGAACAATATAAGAAATCACCAGATGCTCCTAAATGCTTTTTAAAAGTTCGATCTCGCGTTTAAGTGTGTTGTCAATAGAAAATTTCTTTGATGTTATGATAGCATTTGTGCATAAAGAACGCATTATGGCATCGTCGTCCAGAATACTTTTTATGGCACCGGCAATTGAATGTGAATTTTTAGGTTTAACCAGTAAACCATTTATCCCGTGTTGTATTAACTCTCTATTTCCGGGGACATCTGTTGCAATACATGCACAGCCGGAAGCCATTGCCTCAACCAAAGCAACAGGATGCCCTTCCCTGTTAACACTTGGCAGTATAAATATTTTTGCTTTACCCATCAATGATGGCATTGTTGAATTATCTATTACACCCAAAAATTCAACATTCTTTGTGCCGGACTTCAAAATTTTTTCTTTATAAAAGGATATGTCACCTTTGCCGGCTAACTTTAATCCAATAGGAAATATTTTTTCAATTTCATCAAATGCTTCCAGCAAATAATCCATTCCTTTATGCCAATGGATTCTGCCGGCATAAAGTATAAAATTATCTTTTTCCAACGGTACAAACTTAGATGTATCAACGAAATTTGGAATTACAATACATGTATCACTGTTTTTCATCTTTGAGCAAAGTTCTGGTGAAGTGTACGTGATAATATCGGCAGATTTCAAGGATGTCCATTCCCTGAAGCCGGCTGTATATCCTTTAATGCCACCGTGATCTTTCATCGTTGTTGTAGCATAATCATAGTGGTAAGCAAGTATAATATTATTTCGAAAAAATAGTTTTAGCAAAGGCAGGATGAAATAAGTCGCACCGATTATTCTTATGTTCTTTGACATTGAAGACGCTTTTAGCAACAGGTATATATTATAAAAAATCTGATTTCCATAGGGTAAGAAATGCATGGAAAACGGCAGGTGGCAATGTTTCACTGTTAGCTTATCAGAATAATCTCTAGTGTCGCATGAATAGGCTTCTACTTCAAAATGTTTCGATATTTCCGAGAAATAAAATTGCCATCGCGTAAGTATACCGCTATCTTCGCTCTCCTCTAATTTCGCGTCGGTAGGTAAAACGATTGTCAGCTTTGGTAATGCCATGTTATTATTTCCTTTGATAATCCGGTGAGGTTTTTATAAAGGAATGTCTGCAAGAGTAGGCGATAAACATGCCGATTAAGCTCCATAGCATGAATGTTATTATCTGTAAATTCAAGCCCGAACCAAACAGTATTGGCAAGATGCATAATAAAGACATGCCCAGGGCATTCCCCAACCAGGAGAAATCGTGTTTCTGTGAGAAAAGAAAATGCGATACCTTAAACCAAAAAATAAAGAAAATTGTCGTGCCAATTATGCCGCCTTCCGCAATTAATTGAGGAAAGAAATTGTCAATGCTTCTGAACCCTTTACAATAGCTAAACCAATGAGAAGAAAAATTATATATTGCATATGATGGGCTGTTAGTTAAAAACGAAACCATACCACCGTATGTTCCGGGACCCATTCCCAATATGGGGTTATCCATAAATATCGCGATACCTCTTTCAAACCCATGTGTCCTTAGTAAAGATACCGGTGATTTAATCAATAACATTATCTCATAATAAAAGTGCTTCCAAAAACCCATTGCAAGAATTAAGAATATGAATACCAAAAATTGAAATACTTTTTTATCCAACTTATGTGATTTAATTAAATGAATCAATAAAAATAAAGCAAAGAAAATATAAGACATTCTTGACCCTGATATAATGATTCCGATTATGGAAAGAATAAATGCTTTTTGTTCAAACGATGTCTTAGATGGTTTGAAGAAAAGAATTGAAAAAAGCAAGCACGACAGAAGCCCGAAAACGGTATGTCCTATAAAAGAGGTCGCTGCGTATAACCATCCTTTGTAATCGGTTAAAACCTGGTGTATCCCGCCGATAGTCAATATCTCCTGCACGATGGCTATTATCGTTGCAAAGAACATAATCCTGATAAAAAAACCGATAGCCATGTTTAATTCTGTATCATCAATAGTTGCGAAACGGAATACCAAGATAAGCGACAGGTTCTTAACGATATCGAACGTTCCTAGGCTAATTCGTGTATAAGAAAAATAATTACTGAGCAAACCGGAAAATATAAAAAACACGGTTAATAATAGAAGATATTTGTCAATCTCAAGAATAGCCACTCTTCTCTGCATTAATATCATTATGCTGTATATAACCAGGCCGCTTATAATAATGAATTCATCAAACAACGAAAATATTTTTGCAAAATTGTAGCCTGTGAAGGAAAGCCAATAAGGAATACCGTATATTGATTGAATAAAAATGATTGCAAAGAACGAATAGTAAAATAGTCTGCCTTTATTTAGTGCAAGCAAAAAAGGTGTGAAGCAAATCAAAAAAAACGCGCCATACGAAGAAATAGCAGAACTGGAACCAGAAAAAAATATAAGAAGGATAAGAGAGAGTGTTGTTCCCCCAAAATATAATGTTCTGACATTGTAAAATTTTTCAATTAACGTTAGCATTGTTTATAAGCAGCGAAGTGTATTCATTTATTATTTTAGTCATGGAGAAGGCTTGAATTTTTTGAGCAGCATTTGAGACGAGTGTTCCAGCGAGAGTTTGATTAGTTAATACCAATGTTATAGCCTCTGCCAGTTTCTGCTCATTTTTTACAGGCACCAAAATCCCGTCGCTCATATGACTAATTATTTCCCGCGGCCCTGATTTGCAATCAGTTGATATTACAGGCACATTACATGCCATAGCTTCAACTAATACGTTGGAGAATCCTTCCCATAGTGATGATAATACAAAAACGCTGGAGTGTGCTATAAATTTATAGGGATTACTTTGAAACCCCATAAAAGTTATATCATTTATTATGCCGAGACGGGTTGCGATTTTTTTCAGCACATATTCCTTATGCCCTTCTCCTAAAATTAGAAGTTTGCAATTAATGGTAGTCCTGACAACTTTAAATGCTCTTAGAAGGTATTCCTGCCCCTTTGCTTCTGTAAGCGAACCGGCAGTAATAATTACTGGTATAGGAGAATCAAATAATTTGAGTTCAATGATTTTCTCTTTCGAAAGAATTTGAATTCTTTCTTTATTTATTGGATTATTTATAACAATGATTTTATTTCTATCAATGCCAAAATTCATTATCAAATCATTTTTGACACCTTTGGAAACTGCTATTATTGCATCTGCTTTGTTATATAATAAACGTAACAACAGTTTCAGAAAATTATTTGTTATCCCAAATAGATGAAGTGAAGGGATTGAATGCTCACTAATTATTAATTTATGTTTATGACTTGATACCATTCGTGCAGCTATTGCGGTTAAATTAACTCCCGGAAGAAAACTAACGACAACATCAGGATACTGACTATTAATTATGTTGCGTATCTTAATAATTCTGGCAAATGATAAATATATCTTTTTGATTACATTAGTAGATCCCATAAGACTTAATGTAAAGATATTTATATCATTTGCTATGGTATATGTATGTCGTGAATCATAAAAAACACATGAAATTTCGAATATTCTTCTATCAAGATCTTCTATAACATTTGCCAGAACTCTTTCCGCACCTCCTTTGCCGAGGTTTGGGATAATAAATACAATTCTAAGTTTATTCACATTAAGTAAATTTATCTTCTTGCCCATATGTCTATTGTTGAACCGGTGCCGATTCCGTCGGGATTGCTTGAGTAAAAGTATAGGCTTGTAATGTTGTCAGAGCTGTTTGACCATGATTGGAGGTATATTGACGTCATATAGAAACTTTTGGTTGTTATATTGTATGAGCCGCCGCCTTCCGTGAGCATG
>Ga0208373_1005416_pt1 | contig 10705 bp, 7 predicted proteins | sample RifOxyC2_FD_184036 | JGI IMG/M metagenome (GOLD analysis project Ga0208373, IMG submission 184036) | Soil microbial communities from Rifle, Colorado - Rifle Oxygen_injection C2 (SPAdes) | ecosystem: Environmental > Terrestrial > Deep subsurface > Rock core/Sediment | place: Rifle, Colorado... | reverse complement strand
GGGGGCAGACCCTGGTGGAGTTCCTGCCTGCCAGCATGCACGAATTTTTTGCCTCTGAGCCACAAGCCCAAAGGACACTGCATTTGGCTGTGGTTGGCCCGATGACAGGCGAAACCAATGCAGGCAAAATCTTCCTGCAGGGGTTGCAAGTCCTGAAAAAAGACTTTGCGCAAGAGATCGGCAGCCACGGCATCGCCCTGGAACTGCACCCCTACGACGACAACAACGACCCCAAACAAGCGGTTGCGGTTGCCAAAAAAATCGTTACCAACAAAGATATCCTCGGCGTAATTGGCCATTATTCCTCTGGGGCCAGCATGGCTGCTGCGCAGATCTACCAAGAGGCGGGGATTCCCATGATCACCCCCACGGCCACGGCTGCAGACTTGACCCGCGACAACCCTTGGGTCTTCCGCACCCTGGCCGACGAGGTGTTTCAAGGCCGCTTTTTGGCCCAGTACGCAAAAAGCCTGCTGGTGCGCGACAAGGCAGTGGTGCTGTATGAAAACAAACCTTACAGCCAGGCCATGGCCAAGCATTACCAAGACCAGGCCCGCCAAATGGGCCAAGAGGTGGCCCTGGCGAAAGAGTTTTCCGGCGCGGATGAAGAATTTGCCACCAACCTGCCAGCGCTGGTGGAAGAGCTTGCCCCGCTGTTGGAAAAGGAAACCCTGCTGTTTGCCGTTGGCAACGCCACCAAGATCGCCCATTTGGTGGTTGCCCTGCGTGATGCCCAAATTGAAAGCGACATCCTGCTGCCCGGTTCGGTGCAGCAAAAAGAACTTTTGACTGCGTTTCAGGGTTTTCCCAAAGAACTGCAAAACCCGGGCTATTACTCGGATGGGTTATACATCGCCAGCCCTCTGCTGCTGGATGCCGGTTCCGAACAAACCCAAGCCTTTGCCAAGCGCTACCAGCGCCTCTTTGGCCGCAGCCCCGACTGGCGGGCCGCCTATGCCTATGATGCAGGGTTGCTGTATGCCAAGGCCGCCCAGTTGGGCGGCACGGGCAATGCCAAAATGACTGCCGAAGACCGGCGCAGCGCCCTGCGCGACAAGTTGGCCAGCTTTAACCATCTCCGTGCCAGCTTTGAGGGTCTGACGGGGTTAAACTACTTTGATGCCAACAACAACATGGCCAAGCCCTTGAGCATTGGCACCTTTCGCCACAACCGCCTGATAGCCGCAGGGGCACAGATGAAGGCCGCAGGCGACCCCAAACGCATCACCGGGCTGGAAGACCGCATCAAAGAAGGCCTATTGCTGCAGCTCGACAACGCCTATTACCACAAAACCTACATCGTTTACACGGGCGTTGACCTGGGCGAAATAAAATCCATGGACCCAGCAACCCAGGTCTACGAGATGGAATTCGAACTCTGGTTTCGCTATCAGCGTGGCATTGACGTGCGCAACATCGAATTCTGCAACCAGGCGGAACCGGTAAAGCTGCGCATGCCTGCCGAAGAAGTGGCCTATGACAACCGCATCTACCGCCGTTACAAGGTTAAAGGAAAATTCAAAACCGACCTGGTGGAACCCGCCTCGGCCCGGCACCACAACCTGGGCGTTTGCTTCACCCACCGCGACCTAAGCCGCTCCAACCTGATCTTTGTGCCCGACTCTGTTGGTGGCAACATGGACCCCCATGCCCCCGACCGCACCCAGCAGCTGGACATCAAACGGGTTATGGGCTGGATTCCCGAACAGATCTGGACCAAGCAAGGGGTTTGGGAAAAGCCCGTGCAAGGCAACCTGAAATACCTCAACGAACCCAGCAAAAAGGTTGCGTTTTCCAGCTTCTACACGGTGGTTTCGCTGCAGGCGGAACATTCCCTGATCCGCAACTTCTTTACCCCCGATGTGGCCTTTTTCACCATTCCCTTTTGTATCTTGCTGATCATGCTGATGGACAAAAGGTTTCTGCTCGACAAGTGGCACGGAGTGCGCAAACGCAAGCGCTTAGCCGCCTTGAAGATGCGGCCGGAAAAGGGGTTCTTTTATTTTCACAACTATTCCCAACCCATGGAAGAAACCGACGAGATCGAGTACCTTCCCTGGTTTATGAAGATGCTTGGGTTGCTGCTTCTGGTGTATGCCTTTGAGGTGTTGACCGTTGACTACTACTTCCGCATGGAAGAAACCGAAATGCTGGAAAAGGCCAAAACCTTTTTCGACGTGGTTTGGTGGATTCTCCCTGCCGGCATCATCGTGCGCGGGGTGCGCCGCTTTGTGTGGGACCGCATCGAACTCGCCACCGGGCGCGACATTCCCAAGTTTGCCCGGGTCTTTTTTGATGTGGTGATCTTCTCGCTGGCGCTGTTTGCCATTTTGGCCTTTGTTTACGGCGAAACCGTTACCAGCATTTTGGGAACCTCGGGGATCTTTGTAATGATCATCGGTATGGCGATTCAAATGAACATCAGCAACATCTTTGCCGGGTTGGTGTTGAACATGGAAAAATCCATCCAGGTGGGCGACTGGATCGAAGCCGAAGACATTGAAGAAAGCCAAGTCGAAGAGATCAGTTGGCGCACCGTCAAGCTGCGCACCCGCGAGGGCAGCATCATCCATGTGCCCAACCAAACACTGTGCGACTCGTATTTTGAAAACTACAGCCGCCCCTACCGCATCTATGAGGAAAAATTCCCCATCAACATGGAGCAGCATGATGACTACGACAAAGTGGTAAAGGCAATTCTAGCCGCCATGGCTGGGGTTCCCGGCGTGTTGGAAGACCCAAAGCCAGAAGTCCGGTTTCGCGAATACACCTTTTGGTCTGCCTGCTATGTTGCGGTTTATTACATTGACGACTACGCAGCCCGGCGCAACATCCGCGCCGCTGTGTGGGAAAAACTCGTCAAAGGCATCAAGAAAAAGGCCCTCAAGCCTGCCGTGTTCCGCGATGAACCCTCCTTTGACAGCGGCGATACCGTAGGCCCCACCCTGGGCGGCCCCTTGGACAAGGATTGGGAAGACATGGACAATGAACGGCGGTAGCCGTCTGCCGGATCGCTCAGCGTCTGACGACTCCACCCCTGGGGCAGCATGATCCAACGCAAAAACATGCAGGTTTACGCGGTGATGGCCGTCACCCTTACCTCGACCCCCTTGATCCGGGTTCCGATTGAAAACGTTTTTCAAAAGGGCACCATGGTGATCAACGTGGTTGATGCCGGCTACCCCGTGCCCGGCAGCAGGGTGGAACTGATTTCGGAACAGGAAAAGAAAAACTGGGAGTTTATCACCAACGACCAGGGATATGCCGTGGCCAAGGCGGGCAGCAATGTTGAAATTGAACTTGAATCGGGCAACTACCGTATCAAGGTAAAAAAAGACGGCTTTGCTGAGCAAGAGATTAAAGTCTACCTCGAAGAGGCGGGCTTTGTGGAAAAGATCGTCAACATGGAAACGGCCAACAAAAGCCCCAAGGCCGATGCAGGGGGCACCCAATACACCAACCCCGGCACCCCTTTGTGGCTGGATGGCGGCAGCAGCCGCGACCCGGAAGCCGAAGACGACCCCGGCTCAGACGGGAATTACGGCATTGAATCTTATACCTGGGACCTCAAACAAGCCCCTTCCGGGAGCAAGGTCAAACTGGTCGAGGCGAGTGGGAAACGGGTCCGCTTTACCCCCGACCTGCCTGGGGTCTACTTGATTTCGCTTTTGGTTTCCGATGGCGAACAGGCAGGTGAAACCGAACACCGGGTCGAGGCTGGCTACGCCTTTACCGATCGTCCCCCCCTGCCGGTCGCCATGGGGGGCCATGCCACGGTGCGCCTGCAAAACAAGGCCTACATCATCGGCGGCTACAACGGAAAATATCTCAACAGCCTATATATTTTTGATCTGCACAACCAAGCGTGGACCGAAGGCCCGCCCATGCCCACCAAGCGCAACCACCTCCAGGCTTTGGAATACCGGGGGAAAATCTACGCCATTGGCGGGCACGATGATTCCGGCCCCCTAAGCATGGTGGAGGTCTATGACCCGCAAAAGATGACCTGGACCACCGCGGCACCCATGCCCACGGCCCGCTACAGCATGTCATCCGCCTTTTATCAGGGTAAATTTTATCTCTTTGGCGGCAAGGGCGGCCCTGAAAAACTCGAGGTCTTTGACCCGCAAAAAAACCAATGGACCGGCCTTCCCAACATGCCTGTGGGGCGCTTTCGCCATACAGGCCAACTGGTTAACAACCGGGTTTATTTGATTGGGGGCTTTGGCACAGAGCAGTTGATTAACTCTTATGACCTGAAAAAAGGGGAATGGAAAACCCACCCCGAGCTGCCCCGAGGCAGATATTACCTAAACTCAGCCGTGTTGAACCAAAAGATTTACTGCATCGGCGGCCACGGCGAGCAACAGGGCACCGGCCACCCCTCGGTGGAAGTCTTTGACCCCCTGAAAGAGGTATGGAGCCGCAAAAACCCCCTGCCCTTTGCCCTGGATACCCACACCACTACGGTTTATGACGGGCATATTTTTGTTTTTGGCGGGGAATCCAAATTCGGGGCCAGTGGAGCCGTAAACAACGTGTTTGTTTATGACCCCCAATTTGATCTTTTGGCAGAGGAATAAACCGGATCAAGCCAGCTATTGCTTCAGCAACTGATTCAATTCTTCCAGACTGTAGTTTTGGTTGGGCAGGCTGGTCTGAATCGTCCATTTGGTGCCTGGCACCTTGTAAAACAACACTCCCATCCGCAACACCCCATCGCATTTCAGCCAAAAGTGGTCTTGCAGCACCCAAACCCCCCGTTTGGCCCCCTTGAGCTGGGCACAGGCCTTGACAAAGGTATGCTGTTTGTTGGCATCGACAAATTTCTTCAAAAAGCCAGGCGTGGTCACGGTGGCCCGCATCTCGTCGAGGGGAAAGCTCATGGCCCGGTCTTCATCGCAATTCATCACCGTGATCAACGGCGCCAAGGGGTAGCCGGGCCAGCTTTCTTCGTTGATGCTGTTGTAACGCTCCAAACCGGCTGCGCCTGCAGTGCTCAGGTAGCGGGCCGCCTTTTTGGCAGAGGCGATTACGCTTTGGGGGGTGAATTTGGAAAAGGCTTGATAACATTGCTCTTGCGTCAGGTTGGGTTCCTGTGCCGCTTCCGCATTGATCAAGGGTGCCCAGGCCAGCGTTATTAGTAGCAAAAGAATTCGTTTCATAACAACCTCTCAGGTAGGCCGTGCCGTTTACCGGTGGCGGGTCAGGGTTTCGATCACTTCCTTCAAACTCAACAGGTTTACGGGTTTTGCCAAGAAGGCATCCATCCCTTCGTCCAGACAGCGCTGTGCGTCTGAGGTAAAGGCTTTGGCCGTCAAGGCCACCACCGGGGTGCGGGGCTGCCCGGTAGCAGCTTCATGGGTGCGCAAGGCCGTGGTAGCGGCAAAGCCGTCCATGTGGGGCATGATGATGTCCATCAGCACCAAGTCATATTTGCGTTTTTTAAACAGTTCCAAGGCAACCAAACCGGATTCGGCCAGGTCCACCTCGCAATGCAGCTTGCGCAGCAACGCGGCAATCACTTCGCGGTTCATGGAATCGTCTTCCACGCTTAAAACCCGTAAGGAGGATTCTGCAGGGGGGGAAGCAAGGCCATCTTGCTGGGGTTGTTCGGGATACTGCTCTGGGGTAAGGGTGCCAAAGGGCAAAAAGACATGAAAGCTGGTGCCTTGGCCCAGAGTGCTTTTCAGTTCAAAATGGCCCCCCATTTTTTTCACCAGCCGCTGTACAATGGCCAAGCCCAAACCCACCCCGCCAAACCGGCGGGTGTTGCTGGAATCAACCTGATAAAAGCTTTCAAAAATCTGGTCTTGCTGCGCCTGGGGAATGCCCGGCCCCGAATCGGCGATCACAAATTCCAGCCAAACCTGGCCTATTCCGTTGGTCTGCAACTGGGGTTGCACCTCGAGCCGCACGGAACCCTGATCCGTGAATTTAAAGGCATTGGAAAGCAGATTGGTCAAAATCTGATTCAAGTGATGGGCATCGCCCTTCACCCATTCGGGAAGGTCGGTAAAGCGGGTAAACAGCGTCACCCCTTTCGAGGTGCTGACTGCGGTGAAGAGGCGGCAGAGGTTGTCGAGCAGTTCCATGGGCCGAAAGGGTTCCTGGCTCCACAACACCCGCCCCTGGTCAAGCTTGGTGAGGTCCATTACCTCTTCAATGATGCCCACCAAGGCATTGCCGCTGGTTAAAATCACATCTGACCAATGCAGCAGTTCCGCGTCTTCGCTTTTCATGCGAATCAGCTGCGCCATGCCCAAAATCCCGTTCAGGGGGGTGCGCAGCTCGTGGCTCATGGTAGATAAAAAATCAGATTTGGCGCGGTTTGCCTGTTCCAATTCGTTGATGTAATTAAATGACCGAATCGCCCCCAAGAGGGTGGTAAAAAGCCGCTCCTCGGTGAGTTCGGTTTTGAGTTTGTAGTCGTTGATGTCGTAGTGCTGAAAAACTTCTTTCTCCGGCGCTTGGCCGGGCTGCCCTGTGCGCAGCACGATCCGCAGTTTGCGGTTGGCCAGGTCATCGCGGATGAACTTGACCAGGTTCAACCCCGATTCCCGGGTTTCCATGACCACGTCCAACAGGCACACGGCAGCATCGGGGTGCCGCGTCAACAGGCTTTTGGCTTCTTCCTCGCCCATGGCGCTGTGGCATTCCACGCTCCGGCCAAAAAAGCGAAAGCCCTCGGTGATGCGCTTGGTGACAAGGTGAACATCGGGTTCATCATCAATCAGGAGCAGTTTCCAGGGTAAGCCTCCGCTTTCGGCTAAGTCTTTTCCCTTAGCGGGGGCAAATTGAAGTCGGTTGGCGGACGTACTCATGAAGGGGCATATGTGGGTTGTCTTTAATGTAGCAAACCCCATAAAATTTTCAAGATAAATGCTGCATTTGCGGCCTTGGCTTCTTTCCAAAATGATCGGGGACTGCTAGATTTCAAAAAAGCAACCAGGCAAGCCAGCCCAACCAACCTGCAAGGCACCTAGAAGCAAGCGCCTTGGCCACCCCCTCCTATGAACCTGCAAAATTTACCTAGCAAACGCAACCGCTTGGCCCTAAGGCAGGCAAGCTGGACGGTGGGAATCGCCTTTGTGCTGGGTTTGATTTTTAGCGTGGCCCAGCTTTGGTCTGACTTTATTCAAGAAACCAGCCGCTTGCAGCAAACCACGACCCAGTTTTTGGAAATTCTCGACCAGCCAGCCAGCCTGGCTGCCTATGAACGCGATGCCGATTATGCCCGCTCGCTGGTGGTGGGTTATTTCAGCTACGAACCGGTATACCGGGCCGAGATTCATGATGCCAACAATCAAATCTTAGCCCAAGAGGTGGGCACCCTGGTGCAGGGGCCTTACCGGAAATGGGTCAACGCCCTGTTTGGCGAAACTCAACTTTTTGAAAAAAAACTCAGTTACCAGCTTCCCCCCAGCGAGGTGATGCAGATGATCAGCCTGGCCCATGCAGGCCATCTGGTGGTGGAGATCGACACCTATTCCACCGGCGCGGCCTTTATTGACCGGGGGATTCAGATTATGGTTTTTGGCCTGGTGCGCAACTTTGTTTTGGCCATTGTGCTGTTGGTGGTTTTTCACTTCTTTCTCACCAAGCCCTTTGTGGCCTTGGTGGAGCAATTAACCGCCATCAACCCCGAAAAGCCGGAACAAACAGTGATCCAGGGTGTGGCAGGCCACGAGCAGGACGAGTTTGCCCGCCTAGTGGCGGCGGTGAACCGCATGCTGCGCTCGATTGAAGACAATCTGACCAAGCGTTTGACCCAGGCGCAAGAGGCGATGCGCCTGCAAACCGAAATCAGCGAGCGCCAGAAGCGGGAAGAAGAAATGAAACGCTACCAGGTGCAGTTGGAGCATTCCAATGTGGAGCTGGAACAGCTGTTGCGCGAACTGCAAAACACCCAAGAAGCGCTGATCGAATCCAAAACCCTTTCTTCCTTAGGCGGCTTGGTGGCGGGGGTGGCGCACGAGCTGAACACCCCCATTGGGGTGGCTGTTTCCAGTTCCAGCTTTTTGCTCAACCGGACAGAGGAACTCCAACAAAAATACCAGGCCCAAGAGATGACCGAAGAAGACTTTACCCGGTTTTTAGGCGGCATCACCGAAATGAGCAGCATTCTTTCCAGCAACCTGGAACGCGCCAGCCTGCTGGTGCAGTCGTTTAAAAAGACCGCCGTGGACCAGGCTCATTTTCAGTTAGAGCCGTTTCTCTTAGGGGAATACATTCAATTAACCCTCAAAAGCCTGGAACCAGAAACCAAGCCCCGGGGCGTTCAGGTTCAGGTCGATTGCCCTTCTGACTTGCAAATCACCTCTTACCCCGGTGCCGTAAGCCAAATCCTGGTCAATCTGGTGCAAAACGTGCTGACCCATGCCTATGAACCAAACCAGGGTGGCAAGGTGTTGATCCAGGTGCGGCGCAAAAACGGGGATGTTGAGATTCACTTTATGGATTTTGGCAAGGGGATTCCCCTTGCCAACCAAAGCAAGGTGTTTGAACCCTTTTTTACCACCAGCAGTGGCCGGGGCGGCAGCGGCCTGGGGTTGAACATTGTCTACAACCTGGTCAAGCAAAAGCTGAAAGGGGATTTGCGCCTAGAAAGCGAGCCAGGGCACGGGGCCAAGTTTTTGATCCGCCTGCCTGTGGTGCTGGTGCCTGACGAAAGCGAAACCCCGGCTTAGCCCGCCTTTAAAAAGCTCATTCCTCGCCAAAGCTCCGCAAGCCTTTCACCTCGTCTTGCTTCAGGGTGCCCGAAAGGGCCACAATCGCTTGCCCTGCGGCAACATTCCATTGGTCTTCCATCACCGCTTGCAACACCAGTTCGGTTTGGTCGGTCTGCTGACTGGGAAAAATCACTTCGCAAGCCGCCTCGCCCCGCTCGTCAAACAACACAGCTTGGGGCTTTTGCAGGTCTCCTACATTGGCGTGGAGATACACCTGCCCTTGGGGCAGGGGTGAGCCGTCGTTGCTGGTCAAGCGCAAACGCAGGCGCAGGCTGGCTTCTTGCGCCAGATTGATGCTGGGGGGAGCAGTCAAATGGATTTGGTAGGGAAAGGGTTGCACCTTGTCTTGCAGGCTGCCTTCACGCCGCACCCCTGCCAACATTTCCCCTGGGCCAAGGTGGAGGGAGGTTTGACCGTTTCTCACCTCAATCGCGCCGCTGGAAAGTCCGATGTTGGTGGTTCCGCCGCTGGCAGCCATGGCCAGGCTGGTGCCGCGAATCCCCACCACTGCCTCAGCCGAGCGCAGGGCAAAGCGGGTGCGGGTGCTTTTTTTGGGGATGTTGGCCCAAAGCCCGCCCTTGAGCAGGCTTGCTGTCAGCAGCCCCGAGGCAGCCTCGACCTTGACCTGGGTGCTTTCAAAGACCCGCACCGAGGTCCCATTGGCGTAAACAATGGTCGCCCGGCCCCCTGGCCCTGTCACCACCTTGTCGCCATCAGCCAAAACGCTGCGCCCTTGGTCGTCTTTTAAGGCCTTGGCCCGCACCAACTGCACCTTGCCGCTGAGTTCTTCCAGATAGGCGATGCCCTGCGCCTTTGCCGCCAGCGGCAAACCTAGAAAAAAACAACAAAGCAAAACAATTCGTTTCATGGCGATCCTTTGCCCTAGGTTAGCCAATTTTGCCTGACCTTGTCGATCAAAAACCCTGCCCGCACCCGCTAGGCAAACCCCTGACAACTGTGCTAACTTAATAAACCAAACTCTGAGGTTCCATGTACCAAGAAGGCGATTTAATCGCAAACTTCATCCGCCCAGGGGTAAACGCCCAGGGCGCTATAACCGACATCTCTTTCAAAGACCTGTTGCAAACGGCACCTTTACTGATTTTGTATGTATACCCTAAAGACGACACCCCCGGCTGCACGGGCGAAGCCTGCGATTTTCGCGATGCCCAACCCCAATGGGCACCCCAGGCGGCCCTGGCAGGCCTTAGCCCAGACCCGCCTGCAAGCCACCAAGCTTTTTATGCAAATCAGAAGTTGAACTTTCCCCTGCTCAGTGATGAGAGTCTCACCCTGATCAAGCAACTGGGGGCCTATGGGGAAAAAAAACTGTACGGAAGGGTGATGCAGGGGGTGATTCGCTCTACTTTTTTGATCAATGCGGAGGGTCGCATGATAAAGGCGTTTCGCGGGGTCAAGGCCAAGGGCCATGCTGCCCGCATGATGCAGGAATTGGCTGCAATGGCGCACAGGGGCTAGGGAAATGCAAAAACCCCTGACAGCCAGGCAGGCCGCCAGGGGTCAGCTTATAAAATCAGGGGCAAACCGCTTAGGGCTTGCCTGCCCCTTCACTCGCCTTGGATGTCGATAAACTTGCGGCCATTGCGGCCCCGTTTGTATTTTACAGCCCCGTCGATTTTTGCAAAGAGGGTGAAGTCTTTCCCCTGGCCAACGTTTTTGCCGGGGTGAAAACTGTTGCCCACTTGGCGCACCAAAATGGTGCCCGCGGTTACGGCTTCGCCGCCGAAACGCTTGATACCGCGGTATTGGGGGTTGGAGTCGCGACCGTTTTTAACGGAGCCTTGACCTTTTTTATGTGCCATGGATCAAACTCGTTTAGGCTTGAATGCCGGTGATTTGGATGCGGGTGTATTGTTGGCGATGACCCTGCTTTTTGCGGTAGGTCTTGCGGCGTTTCATTTTGAAGATGACCACCTTTTTGCCCTGGAAGCTTTTGATGACCTTGCCCGTGA
>Ga0208373_1005414_pt1 | contig 10705 bp, 8 predicted proteins | sample RifOxyC2_FD_184036 | JGI IMG/M metagenome (GOLD analysis project Ga0208373, IMG submission 184036) | Soil microbial communities from Rifle, Colorado - Rifle Oxygen_injection C2 (SPAdes) | ecosystem: Environmental > Terrestrial > Deep subsurface > Rock core/Sediment | place: Rifle, Colorado... | reverse complement strand
CCCCAGTCTTCTTGCTTCCTTTTCGCTCAATGTTTCCCATCTTCATTAACTTAGTGATGTTTCTCTCGACCGTCCTCAGGGGCATGATGAGCTCACGAGATATCTCCTTTGCCTGCATCCCTCCCTTTTTGGAAATCAAATCATAAACCAAATTTAATCCGCCACTTAATCCGCCATCTAACTCCTCGCGTATCTGAGGTCTCCTGAATTTTATCCTGAAATGCCCGGCGGACTCTTCAAATGCCGGCTTGGAAAGCCCTTCTGCCTTAAGCATTCCAAGAATGTTTCTAATGCCCCTGCCCCACGCGTCTATCATGCCCGTGTAATAGACAGCTTCTGCAAGTAGGCGGTTTCTTGGTATGGACTCATGATCCCTGTACAGATCAGTGATTTTTAGGGCATCTGGAAGTTTACCTGGGTTTGCAATAACAAGCTCATCGTCATAAAGCTTAATATAGGTAAAGCCTGGGCTGGAATAATCCCTATGTATCAGGGCATTAATGATTGCTTCCCTCAATGCTTCGATGGGTATTTCCCATTTTTCTTTCCGGTAGAGCCCTTCGATTCGTGCTGTATGCCGAAGGTGATCTCTGAGGAAATCAAGCGATTTTTCGATGCAGTCGAAGAGGTTTCCCTCAATGCCCTTCAGATCAAAAAAATCTTCTTTGAGTTCACCTCTAAACCTGCCACACTTGACAATGGCGCTGCCAAAAAACTGCCGTGGATTCTTGCCGAACATGAGCACCGCTGCGTTGGTGAGGCTGCTATCGCTTGCCATTTTGAGATTATTTAAAACGAGGAGCTTGCTGCCGCCATTGCTCCTGCCAAAAACAAGTTTCCCTTGTTGGTGCTTGTTGAGCATTGCAGCTATCGAGATAATGCCCTCTTTCAGTTCTGCTGTTGATTTCTTGAATTCGAGGTGTTCTGTCTCCATGTGCATGCTACGCCTGCCAATTGTTTACTGCGCTGAGTTTGTACTCACAGCAGTTTCACTCCATCAATAAGGACTTCCCTTGCCATGCTGTTGCTCCTGTTGAATTCTTTCTGCGTGAAATAATGGGGCTGGATCTGGATGCCGAACCTGCTCTGCGTACTTTCACCGATGCTGGTTATGATTATCTCTTCTCCTGGTTTTTTTTCTTTGGTGATTAGAGCAAGGTCTATATCTGAATCTCTACGGTAGGTGCGCTTGACGTAGCTTCCAAAAGCATATACCGATACTAGATTGTCCAGAGCCTCATTGGTCAGCGCATAAACAAACTCGCTGATGGCCATCCTTGCCCTGAAATCCATACTGTTGATGTCCTCTTTTTCCATCCTCACAAGGTCAATGAGCCCATTGGAATAAGCGCTGCTCAGGTTAAGGGTATAGTATATTTTTTTCCCTGACTTTTTTGAGGAGACCATGCCAAATGCAAGAAGGAGTGTAACGGCGTGGTCCATCGCCTTGTTTCCCATGCTTGTCAGCCTTTTTATCTCGGCCCTGCTTATGCTCTTTCCAGGCGCTTCAGCAAACACAGAAAAAATTTTCCATGCTGTCCTGTTTCCCATGCAGATGTTAAGTATCATGGCTTCATCAAGCTCTCCATAAGCGCAATGTATGGCTTCACTATAGTATCGAGGAAGTAGAGTGCTTTTGCTGCGCTGGCTGAAGCGGGGCTAGTGAAATCCTGCGTATAGTATTGTGACTTGACTCGTTCTTCCCTTCCCTTTTTGAGAAGCAATGGAATCGTTTTTTCTTTCAGCCTTGCGGCATTGAAGAATATGCCTTTTGCTTTCGCAAGATGGAATATGATATTTGATTTCAGTTTGGGGTCATTAATGAGCTCCGTGATTGCCTGAATTGTTTTCCCGTGGGTGTTCTGCCCTACAATCTTAATGCCGAATTCCTTTGCTAAAAACAGCTTGGTAACGTCGTGCATTGCATAGTACCCTGAGATTATGCTCCACCTGGGAAATTTGCTTGCCGTTGCTTCTGCATGCGCAATATCCTCGCGAAAGGAATTCCTGTGAAACTTCAGATAATCTTCTTTCTCGGTTTCAGGCAGCAACTGCCAGATAAGGCTTTCTTCCACTTTATTGGATATAAACAAGGGAGGTTTATATATTTTACCACTTTAGTGGTCAGATTATGGCAACTGGGTTGATATTTGCAACTCAGGATGCTCCGATTTCCACAGCTAATATATCAGCGCACACGACTCTGACCTCAGCAGATTATTTTGTGTCGATAGCGTCCCTGCCCATCCCTCTAAATGAGGGATATTACTAACTGTCGCTGTTTTCATTGCGGTAAGAGGGCCTGGATTATCGTTATTGCTAACGACAGCAGTATGATAAGGCTTGCAGGCATTATCCGCGGCGCTATAAACTCCACTACCTGTAACAAACCCGTTGCTCCTTGCATGCAGTATTTCGGCAACGTAATTGAGCCGCTTGAAGTGCTTCCCCATCACGCAGTCATACATCTCTTTATTTTCTGAGAATATTGCAGCGAGGATGGTGGGCAGTTGATAGTAATTTCCTTGGTTGGATGTTGGGTAACTCTCCCAATCCCCCCTATCAGCGTTTGACCGATAGAAATCAAGAGCCCCCGATAAATACTTCCGGTTACCGGATTTGATAACCACCGCAGTGATGTCCTTTGCCGCTGTATTTTTGATGGAATCCGCAGCAGGAAAAGGTAAAGGGGTTGGAGGGCTTGGTTCACCAAAAAACACAAACTTCAGTTTATAACTATTCCTGTCAGGAAGGGAAGTAACCTCGCCGACATTGCTAAAGTCCACCACATCAATCTCTGCCTGTGGCACCATCTGCTGGATTGTGGAGATTATGGCAGCTGCATCTTCATCAAATGGCAATGAAGGAACATTCATATCATACACCAGCACATACCTCACCTGAGGGCTGGTTACAAACAAGAAATTCCCTGCAGGAAACGGAACTTTCCAGGGAACGCTCCAGAACAAAACCTCTTTGCCCTTGATGAAATCAGGGCCAAATACCTTCATCCCCTCCACATCGCGAAAGTACGTCCCAACACCATAGCCCTCGCACGACAGCGAGAAATCGCCTTTTGCTAGCGTCTTAGCAGAAGCTGCATCGGGTGAGGTCTCAGCACCAGTCAGCAGCGTCTCGAGCGTGCGTGACACAAACACCTGCTGCCGCTCTACAGACGCCCCCTGCTGCCTGACTGCAATCATGCCAAAGAATATTAGAATCACGGCACCTGCAACAAGGATGAATATCCAGTTGAACTGTACCTCTACCTGCCCTCTTTTTTCCATCGTTTCATCAGGAAGAAACGGGATTTATAAAGATTCCTTGGGCAGGGTAATTTCGCTGCCTGCAGCCCTGTCGCATGGCCAGAAACCTACGAGAGCGCAGCTCGAGCGTGAGCTATTGAGCGCAAGTTCATCTGCGCTAGTCTCGCTGCCTGCCTCGATTTAATGCGCGATGGGCATCATTCCCCCAAAAAAGGCATTCCCTAAAAGCTCATTGCCGATGGCTTCTTTCTCATCCCATCCCTTTGTTTTTCTTTCCTCCTTTGTTTGTGCTGCAAATGCCTATAATGATAATTCCGTCGTGCACTGCATTGTCGCCAATCCTCCATGCCCGACGGTGCAGCGCTCAATACTGAGGTGATGGCTGCCTGCTGTGTTGTCTGCTCTGTTTTCTACTATGCTGCCTGCTTGTTCTCCTTCCTTTGCGTTTTTCACTCTCCCGAGCAGAAAACCTGTGGTGCCGTCACTGTTGTGAGCATCTCCAGCCCTGCATCCATCGCAACCGACAGAGGGATGCCCCATCCGGGGATGTCGGTTAGCGTCTTAGCGAGAGCGGGATGCGAGCCGACGGCACCACATACGGTTTTCTGCTGGAGTGAAAAACGCCAAGCTTCCAGCCACTTGAAGAGAGACGCTAGTCTCGCTGCTTGCCTGCCTCGATTGTAGGTGCGAAGGGCATCGCTCCCGAAAAAATGCATTCCCAAAAAAATCAATGGCGACGGCTTCTTTCTTATCCGAGCACTTTGTCATTGTCCATCCTTTATTTTGCGGTGAAGTTGGCCATTGAAATTCCGTCGTGCACTGCATAGCTGCCCATCCTTCATGCCCGCAGGTAGCAGCGCTCAATACTGAGGCGATGGCTGCAACAAATGCCATGCTGCCTGCACGGCCCCGAGCCGTTTTTGTTTACCTCGGAATTTCAAAGTGCACCATGGCCCGATGAGAGGTATGACTAATGCCTTTTCAGAGAATGATTTTGTTGGGAATACCGTGCCCCACAAGCCTATCTACCCTTATCCCTCAAAGATTCAACTCATGGCTATCCAACGAGCCTGCCTCCTTCCTCCCCTGCAGGGTTTCTCAGGCTCGTGAAGTATTACGAGTAAACCAAAAGTAAATAAACCAGCGGTTTTCAGAAATGCCATGAGGTGGTTCTGATATGGCAAAGATAGAGAAGATAACGTTGTGGATTCTAGGCATACAGGCAATCCTGCTCTTTGCGGCAGTGATACAGCTTGGGGCAATCAGCGCAAAGCTTGATGGGAAAGCAGTGGAGGGAAGCGCTGCGCAAAAAGCACCCGCTGCTGCCCAGCCAGCGCCGGCAGTAGATATGGAAGAGTTGATGGGCGATGACCCTGTGAAGGGAGATGCCAATGCGCCAGTCACCATTGTTGAATGGAGCGACTTTGAATGCCCCTTCTGCGCAAGGTTCTATACCGACACTCTCGGCCAAATTGAGAGGAGCTACATCGAATCAGGCAAAGTGAAGCTTGTCTATCGCGACTTTCCCCTAAGCGCCCATCCCCAGGCGCAGAAAGCTGCTGAAGCCAGCGAATGCGCTGATGAGCAGGACAGGTTCTGGGAGATGCACAACATCCTCTTCGAAAGAGGGGTAGCTGGCGGCGTTGCGGCATTCAAAGGCTACGCCAAAGAGATCGGCCTGAATGAAAAAGAGTTTGCTGAGTGCCTTGATTCTGGAAAAACTGCTTCAGAGATTCAGCAGGACATGCGTGACGGAACAGCTGCAGGCATAAGGGGAACGCCAGGCTTCATCATCAACGGTAAAGTAGTATCAGGTGCCCAGCCATATGCTGCCTTTGCAGCAGCAATAGAGGAAGCCTTAGGGACGTGAGTGCTCCTCTTTTTTCTTGTTTTTTCCTCAATCAGCCCAAGCTAATGGGCATCCTCATGAGCGCACTCCAATACCCGCCCGTTCGATGATGCGCACAAGAAGGATGGGAACGATGAAACTGAATATGGCCGTTGTCGCGATGAGCACCGAATAGAGATTTGCTGCAATCATGCCTTTCTCGAACAGCAGCTTGATGACAACAATGCTTGTGCTCATCTTGACCATAAGGCTTGTGCCAAGAATCAGCGACTCTTTCTTGCTGAATTGCGTCCTTCCCATGAGATAGCCTACACCCATCTTCGCAACGGCAATCACGAGCACCAAGACAATGACCAATAGGAAGTTATCAATGATTGCGCCATAATCAGTATTCAGGCCAACCCACACGAAGAAGACAGGCGCAAAGAAGCCAAATGACATTGTCTTGATCTCGCGCTCAACAAAACGTATCCTGTTTTTAGGGACGACATTCTTCAGCGCAATCCCCGAAAGCAATGCGCCGAGGGCAGATGATTCCACATAATCGCCAATGCCTATGAAGAGCAGGATGATGAAAAGGACAAACAGGAAGAATGAAGGGATGTCATGGAACTGGAAGCGGTGCACCCTTTTGTGGGGGGCAACCATGACGTAGAGCAGCCCAAAAAGCGATGCGAGTGCCAGAAGGTTGGTCCATATGTTGATGTGCGGATACCCCGCAAACCTTCCGATGATTATCACGGCAGCAGTTATGGTAAAGACCTCGATGATGTCGTCAAGAACCCCTATGCCAAGAATCGCCTGCCCCAGTTTCTTGTTGGCCAGGTTGAACTCTGAGAGAATGGGCAGCAGAATCGCCTCGCCAACCGTTGCAAACGACGAGGATACGACGATTGCTATCGCCCATGGCGTAGTAAACAGGAATCGCAGCACAAGCGTTCCGAGGATAGTCTCGCTGATGATGAGGGCTACTGCTGTCGTGAACACAAACCTCCGCTGCCTGAATATCCCCCTGGCGTTGAGATCATATCCTATGAGGAAGAGCAGAAAATACATCCCAAGCTCAGCAAGGAAGACAAAGGAGGGCTCGCTGGTGATGTCCACGAACGGGTTGTATGCTGCAAGGCCCATTCCTATGAAAAGAGAAGCAAATATCCATGGGATACGCGCCCTCTCAAAAAGCTTGCCGATGCTGAATGTAGCAAGGAATATCCCTGCAAGAAGCAGCATGAGATTTATCATGACCTATTAACCTTGCCTGCATCCTTTTTATACCTAGCGGTTATGGGTAATACTTCACTTCTATGAAGTTGCCTGCCTCTTTGCAACTGCGATGGGCATCAATCCTGAAAAAAAAGGCATTCCCTAGAAAATCATTGCCGACAGTGGACTGACCCCCTGTTTTCGACAACAAGATAAGCTATTAATCATTATCCACTCTGGGGGCAAGGATGAAACTCAATGACACCCTGTCAATAGCTACATAATCCAGGCGCAGAGGATAGTCCGTGGAGAAGTTGATAGCTACGCTATCGGCTATCTTTGAGCCATTAATCATTTTCTTGAGGTATTCTATGCTGTACTTTGACCTGAACTTGGAGCCGTCTTCAAGGGTGACTTTGGTATTCTCGTCCTCAGATATGTCAATAGTCGCCTGGTTCAATTCAGACTCAGCCTTCACCGTGAACCTGCCGGTCTCAGCAATGAAGGATACGCTCTCGCCGACAATGTCTGCGTCGGCTATGGCATCATTCAGCACCTCAGATGGCGCCATGATTTTGACAGGAAACTTGAGCTCGGGGACTTTCTGCTCCTTCTCTTCCAACTCGATGAGGGGAAGAGAGAATGTTCGTGTTGCCCTTCCCTTCAGCTGGACCTTCAACTTGTTCTGCGTGTCAAACTCCAGGCTGATAAGGTCGCTTGGCCCTGAGCGCCTCAGGACCTGCTTGAGGCTGTTGAGATTCACGCCAATATCCACCTCTTTCTCAAGCTTGTACTCGGTAAATGATGAGGAGAGCATCTTGAAGAGCACCATCGCAACGTTTGCAGGGTCCATTGCAATCAGCTGGATGGCATCCTTGGTTATTCTGAACCTTCCCTCGCTCACAAGATCCGAGATAATGATGATGCTCTCTTTGAGGAATCGTGGCTCTGCCAGTGTCAGTTTCATTGTATACGCACCCCGCTTGCAGGAGGCAATGGATGCCGGATATAAATATTTTCTTGTTGGGCGCATGTATGGGCTTAGAGGAAACTTTCGCGTTGTTCAACCCAGCAGAAAACTATTTTGGTGGCTGCACAACAATAGAATGATGCACTGCCACAATCTTCAGATTCGTTGTAGAAATCTCTGATAAAGGTATTCTGAACACAATCCCTCACTATCTTCTTGGGTTTGCGTTGTTTCTGTGTAATATAAGGTATTCTTTATGCCAGAACAAGCCGTTTCATAGCCCTCATCCCGCTGACCAATCCTTAAAGGTATCAGGTGAAAAAAATCCCAAACTGAAGCACTGCAACCTAATCCGTTATCCAGCAGGAAACCAGTATGCTCCATTCTTTGTTGGGATAGTAGATGCCATAGTTGTATGCTCATCTTCCACCTGCGGCTTTGAGCTATGTTGCTCTAGCGCCACCATGGCATCAATGGGAAGACAATGGCCATTATATTCCGACTGGGAAATCAGCTACATGCCGATATGTAAGCTGATGCTGTGCAGAACACAGCAGGTGCCAGTCAGACATTCCTGTTTCTGTATGCCTCAATGTTCCATTTGCAGGCATTGACTATTTCCATGGTCTGCTTCATTTCCATCACCCCCGCATTACTACACTATTTTCTTCACATGGCTTTTTGCAATACGGGCAGACTAAGGTAAGCCCGACAAGCTTTGCCTTGCCTTTGATTTGCTTTTTGCAGTGCTTGCAAATAGTTGCGCCGCTTGCTTTCACCATACAGATATAAGGCAAAGCAACTATAACTGCCTATAGTAGTAGAAATAATTCCAGACTCATCGCTTCGGTTGTTATCTATCCAGGAAGAAATCATTTGAGAAGGATTCACCCTGGTTGAGAATGATCTCCATTAACCCTATGTGGTTTGCTTTGATAATCCTATCTACAGAAAAGGAATAGACATGCACTATCTCAACCTCTTTGGAGTATTTGTTCTGCAGTCTCATCAGGTACCTGTCCTTGTGGCTGGTATCCTTGAATCCCATGACCAGCAGATGGGATATTCTGGATTCAGGAATCCGGTAGGCAACCATCACTTGGGGAATCTTTTGCAGCCGTTCTGATATCTGTTCTTCAGAGAATTTCTCCCAGACATAGCTGGTGAGTTTGATGCCGATGACAACCAGCGTTTCAATCCCAATTTTTTTGAAATCAATGATTGGCATATATCCCTTTATGACACCCAGGTCTTCCAGCTTGTGTCGTATCTTGAATATTGCCTGCTGGGAAAGCCCCATTTTTTGGGCGATTTCCAAGTCTGGTATCTTAGCCTGCTCGATAATCTTTTTTAGGACAGTTTTCTCATTTTTCGTGAGTTTCGGCAGCAAAGGGTTCGGTTTCTCCATGCCCTGCACGAAGCATGCGCGCTATATAAAGTGTGCCATAGCTAGGAAATACTTCACTATTCTGAAGCTATTGTTCTCATCTCTCCTCCGCCTCTCCAAAAATGCGCGCATGCGGCAGCTCAATAATCGTCAGCTGATTGCTACGCCAATGCCAACCCTTTTTTCTTCCTCCTAGGAAAGTGCAAGTGCGCGATAGTATGCAACAAAAAGGAGGAAGGTACACAGTGCCTGTGGAAAAAAGAAATGGCAATAGCTATTGACCTTTTTTGAATGATTTGTTGTAAATGACTTTTTTGAAATGCCATAACCGTAAGCTTCGCTTCTGTCCTCTCTGCTTTCGCTCGATGGAACATCGCCGTTGAAAATTCCATCCTGCACTGCGCCTTCATCCATCCCCCATACATGCATGCACAACGCGCAACCCCTTGCTGACGGCTGCCTGCTTGTGCTGCCTTCATCATACTTCATAACCTATCAAGAGAAATTCCGCACCAATCGCTTCAGGAAGGTGAAGTATTACCATAGCCAGTAACGCAAGGTTCGGTTCATGATTTTCTTCGCCATATTCAATGTGGTGGCCTCCTTTATCCCCTACTGCACAGGAACCAGCGCACCCTTCCCGTTCTCAAGCATGAAGATGCTCCCCTTCGCGTACCCCTTCTCAAGCGCAAGATCGCAAAGCCCCTGCTTCATCTCGTTATTGCCGTGCGCAGGAAACAGGAATCTTGGGCGGACCATGTTCAATAGCTCCCTCAGGTCCTCTTTTGCCGCATGCCCTGACACGTGGATGTCCTTGAAGATGCGCACGCCAAAGCGGTTGAGGTGCTCCTCAAGGACAGTCCTGTTCATGATGTTGATGTCAGACGGGATCACCCCACAGGAGAACACGATGTGATCTTCTCTGGAAAACGGGAAGTGTAATTCATTCCCCGCCATCTTTGATAGCGTCGCTTTGGGTTCCCCCTGATGGCCGGTCACAACCATGAGGTATTTTTCCGGGCCATCCTTCTCTATCTGCTTGAGCTTGCGCCGCACCTGGCTGCCATACGCCACCATCTCCACCTCTTCAGAGAAATTCACAAGATCTATGTTTTCGGCAGCAGTCACATACTTTGACAGGCTCCTTCCAAGAAACACAACCTTTCTGCCCATCTTCCCGCCGAACTCCACGATTGATTTGAGTCTTGCTATGTGGCTTGAGAAGGTCGTGACAATCACTGCTTTTCCCGTGCTGTCTGTCCCAAGCAGCACGTCCTTGAGCATCTCCCTTGCGATGTTCTCAGACAGCGTCTTGCCTTCGGTTCTTGCTCTGGTGCAGTCACAGATGAGGGCGAGGATGCCATCCTTTCCCAACTGGCGCAGTTTCTCATAGTTTGGCTTCTTTCCGATGATAGGCTGGTTATCGAACTTGAAGTCATTGGCATAAAGCACAATGCCATAGGGCGTATGCAGCGCAACCATCACCGTCTGAGGTATGGAGTGCGTCATGTTGATGAACTCTACCCTCACCTTCTTTGAGAGATTAGCCTGGGAATTTGCGTTCAGGACACGAATGTCATTCTTCAGGGCTATTTTTTCGTCGGCGAGTATTGCCTTGATGATCTCTTTGGTATACGGCGTGCACAGGATGGGTGCCTTGTAGCGCTTGGCAAGATACGGCAGCGCTCCCACGTGGTCAAGATGGGCATGCGTAGGGATGATGGCCCTCACCTTGTCCCGCCAGCCATCAATCACCCTGTCATCAGGGACCGCCCCCACTTTAAGAAGCTCTTCGCGGGACAGGGACCTGCCGAAATCCTCATCCTCAGTATAGGCTATATAGGGCTCAAGATGCAGCCCCATGTCAAGAATGATCACCTGGTCATCAACTTTCACGGCAGTCATGTTGCGGCCAACTTCATTGTAGCCTCCCACTGCCCGTATTTCTATGCCCATCCCATCCCCTTTTCAGGGTTGGGTATATATAGTTTTAGGATTACAGCCTCAGCTTCCCAAGCTGCCAGTCCTGA
>Ga0208373_1005403_pt1 | contig 10733 bp, 9 predicted proteins | sample RifOxyC2_FD_184036 | JGI IMG/M metagenome (GOLD analysis project Ga0208373, IMG submission 184036) | Soil microbial communities from Rifle, Colorado - Rifle Oxygen_injection C2 (SPAdes) | ecosystem: Environmental > Terrestrial > Deep subsurface > Rock core/Sediment | place: Rifle, Colorado... | reverse complement strand
AAAACGGGCCCCCAGGCCCGGCTCCAGTGTTCTTCCCATCCTCCGGCGCACCACCCGGAAAAGGCCCAGACCGCAGGCCAAAGGAGGGGATAGTCCGCAAGGCCAAAAAAAGTGACATCCCTGAGAGGTCCTTTCCCGAGAGCCAGGACCTTTGCCTTGGCGCCCCAGGTGGCCCAGGCATCCCAGTCATCCGGAACGACGATCACGGACATGAGGATACTCCAGACGGAGACGGCGATGATGATCAGCGCGGGAATGGCAAGCGGGACGATCCGTTTTGTCCAGTCGGTCCCGAAAGGGATCACCGGGGTTGATGCTCCTGTCTGGCCTCCCTGACGCCCGATCGCTTTACCGCGTCGACGGCGCAGGAGATATGCAAGCCACCCCACACCGCCCGCGGCAGCGACAAGAAAAAAACCCGGAGCCGTATCCTGCATAACGGCCCTGCTGAATATGGCAACAATGGCTAAAAGGAGAACGGATAGACCAAAACGCTCCGGCACACTCAACGGCGTCAGGAAAGGCAAGCCGCCGAGGAGAGCAGCGATACCCGACAGGATAAACAGCGACAGAAAAAATCCCCGCACGGACTGACGCGTCTCTTCGGGATTGTGTGTCGCCGTCAGGACCGGCCGATACAGGAGGCGGCCTTCTTTCTCTTCGATGGAAAAAGAAGGGGTCCCATCCGGAATCCTCGGAATGAGCAGATATCGGATATAAGAAAGCTGATTATGGTCGCCCTTAACCTCGTAACGGACATTCAGCGGCCAGATCCGGTCAAGCGTCTCTGCCTCGTCCAGCAGCGTTCGTGCGATGCCTGCCCGGCGGAACACTTCCACCCGCTGCTCATGGACGTCCTTACCGCCATACAGCGCGTGTTCCCTGGTCCACCAGAGGTGGTACATGCCCGCGACCGCCGCCACGGTCACCGCTACCCAGACAATCAAAACAAGACGGGCGCCGTAGAGCCGAATCCACCCCTGCCATGTACCGCCAACCATGAAATGCTTTCTATCTCTCCCGGCTCTTTCGCATATGTTTCATCAATTTCAGTGAAATATTGCTCGCTTCCAGTATCCGGTAATTGATGGTGTGAATAATGATTCCCGTAACGGCAAATATGAATCCGGCCAGTATCAAAAGACCGGCAAATATGGAAAGAGGCAATTGAAAAGAGGAGCCGGCGCTCAGAAATTCTTTGACTGCGACCCAGCCGGAAGCCAAACCGGAAAAGAAAAAGATGAAGCCGATCAATCCGAAAAACGTCATCGGTTTGTAAGCTTTCAACAGCATGAAAATTGTAACGAGGACCGACCAGCCATCCGAGAAAGTTTTCAATTTCGAGTAACTCCCCTTCGGGCGATCGCGGTAGATGATATCGATCTCTTTTATTTTCAACCTGCGGAAAAGGGCCTGGACAGTCAGCTCGGTTTCTATTTCAAACCCTGTGGACAGAAAGGGGAGCGCGGTTATGGCCTCATAGGTGAAAGCCCTGTAGCCGGACATCGGATCCTTGATCCGGGCACTGAAACTGAGGTTGATCAGAAAACGGACCAGTTTGTTGCCCAAATGGTGGAACGGCCTGACCCGGGTATAGTGATAACTCTCCAGACGGTTGGCTACCACTATGTCCGCTTCTTCGTTCTTCAGTATTTCGATCATGCCCTCGGCGACATCGGCGGGGTAAGTGTCATCCCCGTCAACCATCAGGTAATACTCGGCGACTATCTTGTCGAACATGGAGGAAACGACGAAACCCTTCCCCTGGCGTTTCTCCTTTATCACCATGGCCCCTTCGCTATGGGCCAGATCTGCAGTCCGGTCCGTGGAGTTGTTGTCAAAGACAAAAATTCCCGCTTCCGGTAAAATGGCCCGGAAATCCCGGACAACCTTGGCAATAGTTTTTTCCTCATTATAACAGGGGATAAGAACCGCGATTGGTAGTGTACCTGATTCTTTATTCAATTTGATCGTCCTTTACCGCCACCAGTAAAAGAGATTGCCCCAGGGGGAATTTAATCCACTTTTCGATGAAGCTCTGCAAGGGTATGACAAGCCTGTCGAAAATATAAATCTGTCTGTCGCTCTGTTTTACTATTCCGGCGACTTTCCCATTCCATAACCACCCGACAAGCCCGATCGGATTATAGTATCTGGTGTATACCTCACGAAAACCATTCTTTTTAACGAGACTGGAAAGCTGATTTCGGCTGTATCGGCGGAAATGTCCCACAGCCCGGTCAATCACTCCAAACGCCCAATCCGGGGAAGGAACGACAAGTAACAATTTCCCCCCCGGTTTCAATATCCGGTAAAAATTTTCGATAGTCGCCGAATCATCCTCGATGTGTTCCAGCACGTTAAGACAAATAATGGTATCCGGAAGGTACGACTGAAGTTCCGGGCAATGGCACTCCTCGATTTTTTTATTGACCAGAACCAGAGATTTATTACATCCAAGGTCATCCTGCAATTTCCCGAAACAATACTTGTTCGGTTCGATACTGACGACGATCTCGGCAATCCGAAGCAGACGAGCTGTAAAAGTGCCTATACCGGAGCCTATCTCCATTATCCGCTTTCCCAGGTGTGGTTTAATCATCCGATATTGATATTCCAGATAATTTACCGCCCTGGTCATCTGCTCCAGGTCTTCCTTAACGAAATCGTCCTCGAGCTGCGATTTACGTCGATCCCTTTTGTTCTTCAAGTGTAGCTAAATGCACCCCCTCTTTCCGTTTCCTGCAAATATAAACTATTATTTCCTTTATCAGGACCGGATTTTTTGTCAGGTTCCAGATGAAACGCCATATAAAACCGGCGCTTGAATAGAAACGGCGGGTGCCCAGTTTGTAATAGCGGTGTATATCCTCTTCGGTTACCTCGGGCAGGCGCATAACCACATTCCAGAGATCATACTTGGACCAGTCCTTGGTAAGGAGCAACCCATTGCGGTCGGCCCATTCGAACATCTCCGTCCCCGGGAAAGGAGTGGTAATATTGAACTGGACCAGGTCCGGTCTGCTTTCCACAGCGAAACGGAGAGTCTTTTCCATTGTTTCAACAGTCTCCCCGGGATTACCGAACATAAAGGACAGGCGCACCCTGATCCCCGCCCGCTGCGTCATCCTGACTACGGGGGCTACCATGTTCAAGTCGATATTCTTTTTAATATTTCTCAGGATAGACACATCGGCGCTTTCCACGCCGTAGCAGATCATATGGCAGCCGGCCCGAGCCATTAGACGGAGCGTCTCCTGATCGGCATAGTTGATCCGGGACATACAGGTCCAGGTCAGCTTCATCCGGCGTTCGAGGAGCAGGCGGCAAATGTCTTGAACCCTTTTCCGGTCGGCGCAGAACGAATCATCATAAAAGGTCACTTCCCTGATCCTGTAGTGAACCATCAAATGATCTATTTCATCGACAACCCTGAATGCGCTGTAGAAACGCAACCTCTTGGAGAGAGAGCTGTTGCAGTAAGTGCACCTGCCGGGGCAGCCGCGGGTGGAGAGAAAGGAAATGCTCGGACTATTCAGGGCGCCACCCAGCGGGGGATAATACGAATCCATCGGCAGCAGGTGATAAGCCGGCAGGGGGAAATCATCCAGATTTTCGAGCTCATCAAGGTCGGGATGTTCCCTGTAGCGGCCATTTTCCATCCAGGCCAGGCCCGGTATGTCCTCAAATTTCAGGCCGCCGACAAGTTTGGCCATGCTTCGTTCGCCTTCACCCCGGATCACATAATCCACGTCGGGGTTCTGAAGAACTTCATTAGCCTGCACTGTCGGGTGAACTCCACCCATTACTATCTTTGTCCCCGGCCATAATTTTTTTACCTTTTCCGCCACGGAAAAAGCGCTCCCGAGGAGCACGGTGGTGGAGGTAATTCCGACAAAATCCGGAGCCGGTCCGGAGATCATTTCATCCAGGCTACCGCTCCGAGCCTGCATGTCTGTAATTTTCACTCGGGCGCCGCACTTTTCCAGATATCCGGCCAGAAGAGCCAGCCCCAGAGAAGGATAACAACTGGCCACGCTTTTCCATATATTACCCTCCATTATTTTCCATGGAGGATTAATCAACAGGACCGCTTTATCCTTCAAAAAATCTGGATGCTCTATCATTTCAGCTTCATGGCACCTGGTAGATGATCACCGCCGCGTTGTCGAAAAGCTTCTTGAAACGCCAGTCCTTTTCCAGATCGCGGACGAAATAGGTCGGATAAACCCCCAGATTTGTAATGGCATCATCCACATCTGCAATAAGATGTTTCTTAATCACGACCGCACCGATTTTGAATTGCTGTAACATACCGATCCTCATATCGTTATCCCCTTTCCAGAATTCACGGAGTCGATATTTCAGATACCATTCATGGGGGTAGGGAAATAATCGGTAATTCCCTTCGGGATACATGAAGATTAGAGGAGGAGACACAGGATGACGATGCAAATAGGCAATGGCCTCTTGCAGCCCCGTGGACACATTTCTAAGATCATACGTTTTTTTAAGAACCTGACCGCCCTGGAGAATCGCGATGGCGGCAACAATTGAGATGATGACCTTGGGTCTGGGCAATCTGACTGCGCCCTCGACGAAAGGCAGAAGGATGAAGGGAAGGCCGGGTAAAAAGAAACGCGCGTCTGGCGCTGTCCATAGAAAATAGGCCGCTGTGGAGATATACCAGGCGCCCACAGGAAAGAAAATCCATTGTGATCCAAGATCGACCTTCACATTTTTCTTTATAAAACGGCCATAAATCAGGACGATGCCGCCCGCTAACATCACAAGCCACAAGATCCCGCCACCGTAAACGAAGAAATTTTCGGGACTGCGCAGATCACCCGGATGATTCGCGATGATTTCTGCTTCATAAGCTGTGACGGCCCTACTCCCCTCATTTTGCGCTATTTTGAATGAGGACACTGCCGGCTTTGCATCACCGGACTTGCCATAGTGTGAAGTCACCGTGGTGATTTGCTCCTTCTTAAGACTGCCAAACTTATCCTTAAGAGCAGCGACAATTGTCTGCACCTGTTCCACGGGATAGAAGCCCCCGCCGGCATATTTATCCAACGCCCGTCCCATACCCCAGGTGAAGGATCCCAGGATGATCGCGGAAATCACCAGCGCCGTCACGGCATGATGCCATTTGCCGTTCTTAAATTCCAGGAATCCCATCAGAACGAGGAACGCCGGCAGGAAGAGCAGAGCCGATATCTTCAAACCGACCGCCAGAGCCATGAAGAGGGAAGCCCAGAACCAGCAGCGTTTTCGGAGCAGATAGAACGCCGTCAATACCTGCGCCGCCATGGGAATGTCCTGATAGAACGCAATGGAAAAGATCAGACCGACCGGTAAGGACGCCAGTACAAGAAGATAAAGAACCGGAGCATAGGAATCTCTTCTGCTCTGTTGTCTTGCAAGAAGAAAAGCCATCCAGAGAAACTGCAACCAGAAGAGAGACTGGTAGACCTGTACCGCGTAAAAAGAGCCCCCCGTCACCCTATAAATAGCGGCTCCAAAGTAATGCCAGAGGAAGGAGTGTGCGTAACGTCGGATGTTTTCACCCTTCCATGCCGTGGGTATGTTTGCATAAAAATTCGGCTGGGAAAGGTTTTTGGACTGATCGGCAAGCATGTAATAATGCGTGACTTCATCGCCGATCATCACTTGCGGCGTCATGATTCCTATAGAGAGGACAGCCAGAAAAGAAATTCCAATAATGGTGAACGATGCGATCTGCAGACCTGTATAATGTCTAATCAGATGCGTTTTTCCCCCGACACCCTCATCAGACTGGAAAGGCGGCGGTATCGGTATTGCAAAAGATACTCCCTCGCCTTTTCGATCTTCTTCGGATTTCAAACCTGGATTCAGTGCTGCGACCTGTTTAGTAAGCTCTTCAAGCTTTGCCTCCAGAATGGCGCATCGCTGAGCGATCTGCGACTGTTTCTTCTGAATGCCCGTCAGAGCGATCGAGAAATGAAAGGCAATTAGGAGCACAAAGGTAAAAACGATAACCACGACCGATGTCACATACTGCGTTCCCAAAAGAAAACCGAAAAAATCGAGGATGCGCGGGAAGAAAGCCGCCATCAGAATGATCAGGCCCGTTGTAACCCACAGAATCGCATAACGCTCCTGCAGATGGGAACGCCGTATCGCTTCCACGGTCACGACCAGCACCATAATACTCGTGATAATCATAAGAATGCGGATCCTTGTGAGGAAGTCCGTATCCGCCAGAATGTGCAGAATCCTGGGATCCATCGCAATGATCATCATGAAGAGACCCGCTATCAGGCCCAGAACGGTTCCCGCTATTCTGATTCTCTTTTCCCAGAAGGAAACACCTATCCAGACGCAGATCAAAATGCCGAGGAAGGCCACGATAATGCGAGGCACCGTCGTCCCGCCCCATTGCGCGATGAAAATTTCAACATTATTGATTAGTTGCAGAAGATTCATGAAATATGCCCCAGGTTATCCTTCCGGAAACGGGGATCAATTGGGCGTATGCGATCCACAAGGAGGGCAAGACCGACTTTCATCATATAATAGACAGTCCCCCAGGTCCCAATCGATGAACGGCCGGAAGTGCGGGGGCGGAAATCGACCGGTTCTTCCTTGAAGCTGAATCCGTAGCGTCTAAGCAGCGCAATGGCTTCGGGTTCAGGATATTCAGTGGGATAATCATGAACAAAGTAATACAATAACTTACGATTAACAATCCAGAAACCGGAGGTTGGATCCGTGATACGGCTTCTGCATATCCAGGACAGAAAGAGTGCCAGCATCTTGATACCCAGGTAGCGGACTAAATTACTCACAAAGGCCTTCTTTCCCTTGAACCGTGACCCGATAATCAAATCAGCATCTTCCTCCTCCATAGTTTTGAGAAGTTTGGGGATTTCAGCGGGCGGATGCTGGCCGTCGCCGTCGATGCGGATGACATACCGGTAACCCCGCTCATAGGCATATTTGAAACCGGTCTGGACTGCACCTCCTACGCCAAGATTGCAGGGTAGATCGAGGACCGTGACCCCTCTGGCCCTTGTCAGCGATACCGTACTGTCGGAAGATCCGTCATTGATGACAATGACATCGAGATCGGGAACCCATTCCCGCAGTTCAACCAAGAGGTCGCCTATCGAACCTTCTTCGTTGAACGCAGGAATGATGACAGCATCTTTACTCATTCTTTTCACTACTCCACCCGCAGCGCAGCATTCTGATGGTTTGTATGTAGATAGTTTCAGGAGTGATTTTTTTTGCTCCACAGAGCAGCAGGACAAGCAGGAAACGGAAAAGATAGTAAGCGTGATAATACAAGTTATTCCTGTGATATTTGCGGATAACTCGCCAGTGTTCGCATACCGACCGGATCATTCTTTCATTATTGGACACGCCGGTCGTGTCGACGAGCGATACGTATAAAGGAATATGTAAAAAAAATCCCCGGTTCATATACAGAGAGTACAGACAATCAAAATCGGCAGCTACCTTATGCTGAAGGTCAAACAAGCGCTGCTCCATAATCTTTTTTCTCAAGAAAAATGATTGGTGAAAGGTCATCATTCCCTTCCAAAAATGCCGCAGCTCTCCCGCCTTTCTAAATTCTTTGTATCCTTTTTCCCCGTAAGAATAGACGGTGTTCCCATAGATTGCATCGATATTCTCCGGAATCGTTTTTGAATAAACATCTTCAAGAACATGGTCGTTAAAAAACAGATCGCCCGAATTCAAAAATATAATCCATTCGCCGGTTGCTCTTTGAACCCCCTTGTTCATGGCATGAAATATTCCTTCGTCAGGCTCCGATATCCAACCGTCAATGACGCTACTATACTTCAATAGAAGTTCATATGCCCCATCCGTGGATCCGCCATCGATGACAATATATTCCCTGTTTTTATAGGTTTGAGATATGACGCTTTCGATCGTTTTCTTGAGATTGCCGGCATCATCGCGAGTCACAGTAATGATAGTGACTTTGTTTCGCATTATTGCGTTCCGGACGATCCGGCGGTTGCCAATGCTTCCTTGTAAACGCCAGCGGTCTGGTCAACTGCCTTTTCCCAGGTAAATTTTCCGACCTGAGCAAACCCTTTTTCAATCAATTCCCGTCGATAGCTTTTATCAGACACGATTCTGTCAACGGCCTCCGCGATAGAAGCCTTGTCATCGGGTAAGAAATAGGAAGCGGCATCACCCCCCACTTCCGTCAATGAGCTGGCATTGCTCGAAGCAACGGGGCATCCGCAGGACATAGCCTCCAAGACCGGGATTCCAAAGCCCTCATAACGTGACGGGCAAACATACGCAATGGCCTTTCGATACAGATGGGCCAGCACCTGATCATTGCCCGTTAGAGATATCACCCTATCGAAAATACCAAGATCCCTCAATTTCACCATCTCTTTCCGTGTGAAACTTCCACCTCCGAAGCTGATGAGGGATAAATTCTTCCGTATGAGTATTTCCCGGATCGACTCAGCCAAAGTCAGAAAATTCTTGTATTCATATCTCTGGCCTACAGATAAGAGGAAGTCTTCGGGAATTGGAATTTTCATATCGCAGAGAGGCGGAAGAGGGGAGACGCCGAGGTGTATCACACGGATTTTATCAGCCGCGATGCCGAAGATTTTCACAATATCCTTTTTCGTATTTTCCGAAATGGCGATGATCAAAGAGGCTTCCCGTGCAAGTCTTTCTTTGTTCGCCGATATCTTGGAGTAAGAGGAAAAATATTCAGGGAACAGCTCATGAATCATGTCATAAATGGTCAGCACATAAGGTTTGTCGGAGAGGTGGGGCAAGAAATAAGGGTCATAATAGGTTGGGTGAAACACGTCGAAAGGGAATGCGCGATCGGAGAGTTTTCTGATTGCATGACGGCAGTTGATATCGGAAACTAGCCAATTGAAGCCTTTCAGGATATATTCAAATCGTCTATACCTAAGACCGTTCAGGTCTTTCAGATACGCATTCGCTGATAAGACAATGGGGATGTGGATTTCAAAGCCCTGCTTTGTTTCCATACCCCTAATGACTTCAAAAAAATAGCGCGATGCACCGCCATATTTTTGTATGCTGAATGCCTGATGATCATATAAAATTTTCATGAGCGGATTTTATGGATAACGTTAAAACTTTAGAATATCGGTAGCGCCTGCCCAGATTCTAGAGATTTGCATTACTGGCACACATTCTTCCTCAGCCTTCTTCCGCGCCATGTGCGTCCATCCGGGATAATGAGATAGTTAGGCGGCAGCAAATCTAGAACCGATGATAAATACCATCTACCTGCAGCAACTGACCAGATTCACGATCTGAAAATGCTTCTTCGATAGAAACCAAACAGTAACCTTTCTCGCTGAGAAGACCATGCATTTCTCCAATTAGCAGTTCTCCTTCATATAGGGGCACGAGAGACATTTCCAGTTGAATTGTTTCTATGCGAGCGAGAGATTCCTCTGCGCCTTTGATGACTTTACTCTCGTAACCTTGAGTATCAATCTTGAGATAAATTTTATCCTTTTTGTGAACGAGATCATTTATTATCGAATCAAGGGTCTTTACCTCTATGACTTCTTTGGAAATGTAACTTGATTCTGGCGCTACTTTGATGTGGGCCGGTAGCATGTATAGTAAAGAACTGCTGATTAAATTCCCAGAAATATTAATATGCTTCGTTGCATCTACCTCCCCAAGCGCGAAATTTAGTACCTTCCATTTTGGATCTCTGTCGGCATTTTGCCTTAATAGTTCGAATGCGGAGCTAAGTGGTTCGAAGGATACTATCTTTCCAGAAAAGCCAAGATCATTTCTCATTTGCTGTGCAAATTGCCCAGTGCTGGCTCCAACATCTAGAACCACATCAATTGCATAGGACTCTAATAGTTTCCTTCGCCGAGCCAATGGATTAAACTCGGGGGTAAAAGGATATATGTCATAGCCAATCTTCCACAGTAGTTTTCTAAACTCATGCTTAATGTTCATCACTTATTCCTTATTATTTGCTTGTTTGCCTCCTTATATCGGCAGCTTCGCAAAAAATCTAAAATTTCGGATTTTGTCATGCTGAGTTTGTCGAAGCATCACCGAACCTTTTGATTAACAACGATTTTCGCAGAGCTCTAACCGTCATTTTTGGATAAGAATATGATGCCTCAGACACACGGAGTGCGTGATATAGCGCATAGCAGTCTTATATAAAATGACGGTAAGCATGTTATAAAATATCATTGTTAAAATATTGGATGGCTATGGAAGTCCCTATAACGGCCCGACGAGCAAACAGAAACGATTTAGTTGTAATTATAGGTACTTTATCACTCATCGATAATAAATGATCGTGAATAACGGTTTGGCACATTTTACTTTTGACGGAAGCAGATACCTTATCAAACCGTCATTTGATATAAGATTTTCAGGGACCGTCGAAAACAAGAGAAACTGTAACATCTTTTCCTTATTACATTATTTTGAGCTGGTTCCATGAAGAGCCGACGAAAATCTTATATCAAATTGTTCCGCGAAAATCGGTGATTAAGGAAAAAGGTCTGGATTTAGATCGATCGTCTTCGTTTCTTGCGTTTAGCCAATTTCAACAGTGAGAGCTTTGAACAACGGTTGATTTTGGTAGGAGATGGATTTTCACCGAAAAAATTTGACGGGCAATGCTGAAAGGGGCATCAGAGAGGCCCCTTCGATCCCATGAGCGT
>Ga0208373_1005400_pt1 | contig 10735 bp, 9 predicted proteins | sample RifOxyC2_FD_184036 | JGI IMG/M metagenome (GOLD analysis project Ga0208373, IMG submission 184036) | Soil microbial communities from Rifle, Colorado - Rifle Oxygen_injection C2 (SPAdes) | ecosystem: Environmental > Terrestrial > Deep subsurface > Rock core/Sediment | place: Rifle, Colorado... | reverse complement strand
AAAGATAAATTTTTAATACTGCCCTTGTCGTTCAATGGATAGGACGCAAGATTGCGGATCTTGCGATGTAGGTTCGATTCCTACCGAGGGCACTGATCTTATAGATATGAATACAGGTTCGCCCACGCACCACTGAAGGGTGCGGGGCGTCCAGTACCCTTTAGCGGTACTGGACGATTCCTCGCGGGCGCACATAAATAAATCCTAAATCTTAATATCTAAATTCTAGACAATATCTAAATCATAATTTTCAAAATTCTAAACAGATTTTGAATTTTGGTCATTGGGATTTGTTTAGAGTTTAGGATTTCGGATTTGGAATTTTTTATTTCAATTATTTTGATAAAGGATTATTCCCTACTAATGACTACCTCGCCTGAAACTAAAATCCAAGAGATTCCCCGCATTTCCCTTGCCTACCAACGACGGTTAATGAAACTCGGCGTAAAAACACTCCGGGATTTATTTTATCATTTCCCCCATCGCTACGATGACTTTTCTCAAATAAAGCTCATCAGCGAACTGGAAGAAAACGAAGTCGTCACTGTTCAAGGCAAAGTCACTAAAGTGAAAAATATCCACTTCTGGAAGAGGAAGATGAATATTACCGAGATATACATTGAAGACAAAACCGGCGCAATCAAAGCCGTCTGGTTTAATCAGCCATATATTGCCAATTCCCTGCCAGAAGGAAGCTGGGTCAGCCTGTCTGGAAAGGTTTACCCTGTTAAATCCGACAAAGTCGGTGCGAAGCAATTTAACGGGGTAAACCTTAATAAAGGTTTATACTTATCTAATCCTTCTTATGAAAAGATTGATAAAAACTACGAACTCCACCTTCGTCAAGACTATGGCGGACACGTAAAAACTAAAAACTATCCCTTGCGTCATACCGGCTGCCTCGTTCCTATTTACCCAGAGACTACCGGTTTGTCATCTCGTTATTTACGTTATTTAATACAACTCTTCTCTTCCGCTCTAGATCAAATACCCGACTGGCTGCCAGAAGAAATTAAAACGTCTCAACGATTGATTGACCTTAAACAAGCCCTGAATCAGATTCACTTCCCCGTCTCAGAAACAACCATAAATCAAGCTAAGCGACGACTAGCCTTTGACGAGCTGTTCATAATTCAGCTCTATGCTCTCCAGCAGAAGATAAAATGGCAAAAAGAAAAAGCCATAAAAATTCCCTTCAATGAGAAGTTAATAAAAAGATTTGTTAAAGAGTTGCCTTTTGAGCTAACCGACAGCCAGCGCCAATCTGCTTGGGAGATATTCCAAGACCTTAATAAGGGCCAACCCATGAACCGCCTGCTTGAAGGTGATGTTGGTTCAGGCAAAACCATTGTAGCGGCCCTAGCGGCACTCCAAGTGGCTTCAGAGGGCTTTCAGGTGGCTTTTATGGCTCCGACTGAAGTCTTGGCGATACAACATTTTAAGAGCCTTTCTTCTCTTTTTGAAAAATATGACCTGCCAATTGGCCTGTTAACCAATTCCGAAGGTCAAGTTAGTTGCCAAGGAGAAAGTTTGGAGCAAAACAAAAAACAACTGTTAGAACAAATCAAAAATGACCGGCTAAAAATCGTTATTGGTACCCATTCATTAATCCAAAAAGCTGTCTGTTTTAAAAATCTTGCTTTGGTCATCGTTGACGAGCAACATCGTTTTGGCGTTCAGCAACGAGCCGCCCTGCAAAAAAGCACCGTTAATCTTTGCGATGGATTGTCCAGCTCCGTCCCCCATCTTCTTTCCATGACCGCCACGCCAATTCCCCGGACGCTCGCCCTGACGCTTTATGGCGACCTTGATTTATCACTCCTTAAAGAATTGCCTCGCGGGCGTCAGCAAATTATTACCAAAATTGTTGGCGGCAAAGATCGGCCAGCCGCTTATGAATTTATTCGGCAACAAGTCAAACAAGGCCGGCAAGTTTTTGTGATTTGTCCGCGGATAGAAAGCGCTGGAAGAGAGGGATCAGAGGAAGTTATTTTGGAAGAACATAAAATTTCCCCCAGCGATAAAAATTTTATTCGCCAAACCTCCTCGCTCTCTTCCCGCCTTGCGGGAAGAACCGTGCCCGCTCGTCGGCTTGAGCGTCTACAAAATAACTTCCTCTTCTCTCCGTTAGATGAAATAAAAGCCGTCAAACAAGAAGTTGAAAAATTAACTAAAGAAATTTTTCCGGAATTTAAAATTGCCGCCTTACATAGTAAATTAAAACCGGCCGAAAAGAATAAAACGATGGCTGATTTTAAGGCCGGTAAAATTAATATTCTAGTTTCGACTTCCGTCGTTGAAGTTGGCGTTGATATTCCAAATGCTACTGTCATGATGATTGAGGGCGCTGAACGTTTTGGTTTGGCGCAAATCCATCAATTCCGCGGCCGAGTCGGTCGAAGTGGACATCAATCATTTTGTTTTCTTTTGACTACTTCTTCCGGCCAAGAGACTAATCAACGGCTCAAAGCAATTTTAAGCGCTAAAAACGGCTTTGAGTTAGCTGAACATGATTTGCGTCTGCGCGGACCCGGACAATTTTATGGCGCCAAGCAATGGGGACTCCCCGATCTGTCAATGGCCTCGCTAACAGACATGGAATTAATTAAACAAGTCCGTTCTGAAGCATCGGCTCTTTTGCAAAAAGACCCGACCCTAAAAAACTATCCTTTGATAAAAGAAAATCTGCGGCAATTTAAAGAAAAAATTCATTTTGAATAGAACTTCTCTTTATTGCTCTTTTTGATTGTTTGTGATATAAAAAATTAGTTCTTATTGGGTTAGGCAGAGAAGTTAAACTTCAACTCAAACAGAAAAGGGGGAGAAAATGACGCAAGCAGAGAGGAAAAAAAGACGGAAGCTAATCGCAGAAAGAACGCAGGCCTACCGAGCCGTGCAAGTAGTGCAAGAAGCTCAAAAATCTCTCCGGCAGCTAGCTCAAGAAACCGGGAAGGGAGGAGGGGCTTTCGCTCGAGAGCAAATCGATGATCTCCGAGAAATAATTCTAAGAAGAAGAGAACTCTCTTTCTAAAAAAGAACCTGCTCAAATTCTGTTTTTGTCAAAAAAACCTCGTAAAACATTGCGAGGTTTTTTATTTTTTTCATTATATTGAAGATTAATTTCAATATAATAATCAAAAAATAATGCAAAATATAAATCTCAAAATGAAAAATGACAGTTAAAAATTTAAAATTTTGAATTTTACATTGTCATTTTAAACTTTGATTTTTTAATTTTTAACTAATTCCTGCTCCCCGAATTTTGCCTGCCTTACCTTCGGCGTCACCACAAAATCGTCGCCCCGCAACAGCGGGGCTCTTTAAAACCATTCGGTTTTAATATTTCCTCCGCGAGGGAGCACGCTCCCCCGTCGCCCCCTCAGGATTTTAGCTGCCGCACTTTGGGCGTCACCCAAAATCCCATATATTTGCCAAACATTAAACGAGTTTGCGCTTCAAGACCCGGGATTGAACCAAAGACAATGATAGTAAAAGGCATTAAAATCCACTGTAAAATCATCAAAAAATACTTAGAAGGCTGCTGATTTTTCGGCCGGGGCGGCAAGATCATTGTTCCATAAATAGCCGAGGAGACCAAGCCAATCATCGCCATCGTCATAATAATTCTGGTAATTTGAGGCAAGTTGTAAGAAAGCACCGTCACGTTAAATGCCTGCCCGCCAAGATACAATGGCGTCCAGCCCAGTAAAAAAATAATTAACGCGTTAGTTCCCCAAGACCAAAAGCCCTCAAGGTGATTAAATGCCCAAAAAAGTTTTGTCCTAAGAGCGATTTTTTTATTATGCCAAAAACCAAATAAAACGTACGGCACATTTTCCACTCCCCAGCCCCAGCGCCGTTGTTGTTTATAAACATTAATCGCCGTCTTAAGCCAATTTTCGGCCAAATTAGCATCCATGGAAACTGGATAATAAAGCGGCACCACTCGGTATTTAGCGTCATAGAAAAGCAATGCCTGCCAGAAGATCCGGGAATCTTCGGAAACATTTTTAACTGACCACCAGTTCATTTCAACCAGCGTTTTAAAATTCATCGCGTGTGAAGAAAAAGTGGCTAGGCGCTCGGGTCGTTCCTGTTGCATCATGTGCCAAAAAGTGCCGCTTTGCGCCGTCACGCGCGAAAAAGATGGCGCATCCCAAATATTATTATTGAAAATCGGCACCGGCTGGAAACTGCACCAAATCCGATCCTTGCTCTCTAAAAAAACATAGGTCAGGCGGGAAAAATATTCCGCGTAGACTACTGTGTCAACATCGAAAACTGAAACTAAAATATTTTCGTAAGGAATTTTGATCTCGTCAATAATTTTCTTTTTCACTTCTTTAGCCGCCCAAGTTTCATTTGAACCCTTGCCAGCCAGTTCAAAAGCAATATCCGCCGGATGAACTGTTTTTAAAAATTTAAAAAACCGTTGGCCGTACTTTGAAATAATTTTATCTGACACCAGATAAGCGGCCTCCCCGCCTCGCTCTTCTGTCGCCAGCACCACAATCATTTTATCTTTGGGATAATTAGTCGCCAGCAAAGAATCAAAGGTTTCAGCCACCACCTCATAAGATTCTTTATACATTGGCAAAATTATCAGATGATAAATTTCTTGCCAATCCAGATCTTGATTTTTATTTTTTTCTTTAAGCTCGTTCAACCAATCTTTTTTTCTTATCCGCTTAATAATCGCAAAGCTTGAACGCAGATGGATTGATAAAAAAACCGTTTTTAACAGCCAATAAATGTCAAAAGCGATGATAAAAAAAGCGATGAACACCGGTGAAGCCCAAGATAAAAAAACGACGCCAACCAGCGTTCCCCAAGATAAAAAACCGGGCAGAATTTCGAAGAATCGATACAATCGATAGCCTTCCTTTCCTTTTAGATCCTGCGCGTTACCAATTTTTATATAATCCTTCTTTTCCATACTTTACGCTCGGCACCGTTTATCGGCGTTGAGCGAAAACTACATAGTAGCCCTAGCGGGAATCGAACCCGCGTTGCCAGGATGAAAACCTGGAGTCCTAACCACTAGACGATAGGGCCAAGCTTAGCTTGGCTTAACCCGCCCTGCAAATGCGGGGCGGGGCCAAACTAGGAAATCCCAATGACAAATGTCAAATGACCCGCTTCGACAAGTCGAAGACGAGGCGAGCCAATTTCTAATGAATCTTAGCAGAAAAGAGCGAATCTGGCAACGGGCTAACTTTAACAAAAAATTTGAAAAAAGCAAGAAAATAGGATAGCATTAGCTTAAATTATTAACTCTAAATAACAAAAAACATTTAATAGGATGAAAATATTAGCCATTGAAAGCTCCTGCGATGATTCGGGAATCGCTATTCTTGAAGACAATACCAAAGATAATCAGCCTAAAATGCTGGCTAATTTAGTTTCCTCGCAAATCAAAATTCATGCCAAATGGGGCGGCGTGGTGCCGATGTTGGCCAAGAGAGAACACCAACGCAATTTGCTTCCATTATTAAAGAAAGCCCTAAAGGAAAGCAAATTACTTGAAATTTCCAAATCCCAAATCCCCCGCCTGCCATCGGCTTCGCCCCCGCCCGACTCGCAAGCGAGAGCGTTGCGGGCAGGTCAGGTAAATGGCGGGCAGGCAATTTCCAAACAAATTTCAAATTCTAAAATCCCCGCCCGCCTCGCAAGCGAGAGCGTTGCGGGCAGGCAAACCCTAAACAAAATTCTTGAACGTGAGCCGGAACTTTTAAAAAAACTCCTACCGTTTTTAAAAAAATATCAAAAACCGGATATTGATTATATCGCCGTCACTCATGGGCCGGGACTGGAACCAGCGCTTTGGGTTGGAGTAAATTTAGCCAAGGCCTTGTCTTTTATTTGGGGTCTGCCGATTTTACCGATTAATCATATTGAGGGACACATAGCCGCTAATTCCGCCAATGACGGAATTAGCGGAATGACTAATGACAAATTTCTAATGACAAAAAAACTACCAGCTATGTGCCTAATAGTTTCGGGTGGGCACACGCAATTAATTTTGACTAAAGACTCGGAGAAACATATCTCCTCGCTTTCGGGCAACCACCCCATCCCTGTCTCGTCTGCTGGCGAGACGCTCGCCTCGATTCGAGCGAGTCGAAGCGGGCCGCCCTTCGCTCGGGCATATGTTTCTCCGGGTAAGTCATTTCATCTAAATTACCAAATCATCGGCGAAACACGTGATGACGCCGCCGGCGAAGCTTTTGATAAGGTCGCCAAGATGCTCGGCCTTGGTTACCCCGGAGGACCAGCCATTTCGAAGCTTGCTTCGAAATGGGATTCAATCACTCTCCGCCAAAGGCGGACCCGCCTCGGGCGGGAATCACTTAATCGCTTAATCACTGAATTCTCTTTCCCCCGCCCGATGCTGAATTCCAGCGATTTTGATTTTTCTTTTTCAGGGCTTAAAACCGCTGTTTTATATACTTTGCAAAAAATGACTAAAACGCAAATCAAAAAAGCAACGCCGGCTATTGCCGCCGCTTTTCAACAAGCCGTCATTGATGTTTTAGTTCAAAAAACAATTAACGCGGCTAAAAAATATGGAGCTAAAAGTATCTGGCTGGCCGGTGGCGTTGCCGCCAATCAAGCTCTACGCCAAAGGCTAGAACAAACAGCTCAAGAAAATAATTTCAGTTTTATGGTACCGCCAAATATTTACTGCGCCGATAACGCTGGCATGATTGCCTTGGCTGCTTTTTATCAACTCAAGCAAAATCGCGCCAAAGAAATATCATGGCAAGATCTCAAGGCCGAGCCGAACTTGAGAATCTCTTAATGCCGACTGCGGAGAATATTGTTATTCTGAAGCCGCGAAACAAAGAATCTATGGTGGTCAATGACAAATTTCCCACCCTGCGGGTGGTCACCCGAAGGGTGACAATTTCCCCGCCTGCCATCGCCTGCGGCTCAGGCCGTTGGCGGGCACGACAATGTCAAATAAAATCTTAAATCCCTGCCTGCCGGCAGGCAGGCTAATGACAAAATGAATTCTTTTGGATTTTGGGCTTGGACATTGATTGGTCATTGGGATTTTGTCATTTGTCATTAATTTCTGCTATAATAGCATCAATGAGGTACATCCTCTTCGCCATTTTCGGTATGTTACCTAGCCTGGCCTGGCTGTTTTTCTATTTACATAAAGATTCTCATCCTGAACCAAAAGCTATGCTTTTTTTAGTTTTTCTGCTCGGCGGAGTTATTGGCCCAATCGCTGTTTTGATTCAGTTTTTAGCCGCTAGAATCTTTGAGCCATTTTTTTATATAATTGGTCTCGATAATTTTATTCCGCAAGCAATTTCTCTTCTCTTGCTCAATATAATTATCTTTGCCCCATTAAGCGAAGAATTGTTAAAATATCTAGTGGTAAAATGGCAAGTCTTAAGCAATCCGGCCTTTGATGAACCGATTGACGCCATGATTTATCTCATCGTCAGCGCCTTGGGCTTTGCAGCGGTTGAGAATATGCTTAATATTTTTTTAATCCCCGATGTCACTGCTAAGTTAGCCTTTTCTCAATCAATCGCCCGGTTTCTAAGCGCTACCCTGTTGCATGCCCTAGCTTCAGGCATGCTCGGTTATTTTCTAGCCCTTTCTATGCTTAATTTTAAAAAAAGAAAACTGCTTTTTTGGAGCGGCTTTGCCATGGCCACGCTCTTTCATAGTTTCTATAATTACCTTGTCTGGCTGATTGAATTTAATAAAATTTTTGTTCTGGCGCTGGCGCTGCTTTTAATTATTATGGCTACTATTGTTGGCTGGCAATTCCGTCACCTTAAAAAACAAGTGGCTATTTGCAAGCTCCGCTAAGAATTATCCTAGGCGGCTCCATTGCTTGCTTCCTTTTAATTAATCGGTTAGAATAGAAGTATCAAAACTTTCTCTAGAAATCCGGACGCTCATTCACCTTTTCCAAAAATACTTAAAATTTATTATTGGATAGTGTGAAGCGTTAGTTTTTTTGTTGAATAATTTAAAAGCTAATCAAAAAACTATGAATAAAAAACCCTCGTTCCTCGAAAGACTCACCGGAGTTCTGGAAGAGGAAGAAAAAGAAAAAATAGTCTCTGTTAATAATAAAACAGCTGAAGCCGAAGCCGAGGAGGAAGAAAATGATGAAGAAGAGAAAGAGAGAGAAAGAGAAAAAATAGCGGCTGAAAACGAAAAAGCTAAAGCCAAAAAAGCTAAAAAAATCTCTCTTCCCCAAGAAGAGACAAGCCGGCCAAATGACGATTGGTTGCCTGACTCCGAAGGTCAGCTAACCATTGATGTTTATCAAACACCGACTGAAATTGTTATAAAATCAACTATCGCCGGCGTTAGCCCGGAAGATCTCGACATTACAATTACCAATGATATGGTCACGGTTAAAGGCAAAAGAGAAAAAGATGAGGTCATTTCCGATGGTGACTATTATTATCAGGAATGTTATTGGGGAGCTTTCTCCCGTTCGGTAATCTTACCGGTTGACGTGGAAGCCGAAAAAGCCGAAGCCGGAATGAAAAATGGGATTCTGACTCTTCGTTTGCCTAAGGTAGAAAAAGTTAAAACCAGAAAAATACGCGTAATGACTAGTTAGCAACAAGATAAAAAAGCAACTGACGAGCTTAACACCCATGAAAATAAGCTCAAAATCAGTTGCTTTTTTATTTATCCAAGCTTAAACTGTAAGAATGAACATTAATTTTTGGCAACAGCTCAAAAGACCAGCTCACGCAATCAGCTTAACGCTGCTTTTTTTAGTTATCGGCTTTTTTTTGACCCTCAATCTTTTAAACTTTAACCGTCTCCCCTACGGCGTCACTATCAATGATTTAAAAATTAGCGGCATGAACTTTGATCAAGCTAAAAAAATTCTAAATCAACAAATAATTAAATTTGATTCTCAAAAATTAAATCTAGTCTTTGGCGATAAAAGCTGGGCCTTTTCACCAAAGGAACTCGGTATTATTATTGATCCCGAGGCAACGCTAGAAGCAGCCGCTAATTTTGGCCATGGGTCAAACTTGTTGGCCGCCACCGCTGAACAATCTACCGCTTTATTTTTCGGTCAAGATTTATCACCCGTCTACTTTATAAACAGCAACCGACTAAAACAAACTCTGTCGTCATCTTCGCTCTCTCTCATAGAAAAGGCGCCCATTGACGCTACCCTAAAATATGACGCTAAAGAAAAAAGTTTTGCGATTACATCAGCCGAAACTGGCCGAATCATAAATAAAATTAGTCTGGTCAGCAATATCATCCAAAATTTTAATCAGCCAAATCAAACCATCTATTTAACGCTGGCTGAGCAAGAACCGCAAATCAAAGAAGCAAAATTAGAAGAAGCCAAAAACGCCGCTCAACTCATTATTGATAATGCACCCTTTGCCTTGCAAGCTAATGATTATCAAGGCTGGCTGATTGAAAAAAATGCTCTGGGCACCTGGCTAGAGATAACCGCCAAGACTAACCAGCCGGGCACTCCTCAACTTTCTTTAAACCAAGAAAAAATTAGAGATTACCTAGCTTCACTCGCTAAAAACATAGACCGCCCAGCATCTAATGCTAAGCTAACATGGGAAAACAATGAGATAAAATTTGTTTTTTTAGCCCAACCGGGACAAAAACTTAATATCGAAAAGAGCCTTCAAACAATAACTGATAATATTTTAGCCGGTCAAAAAAATATTCAGCTGGTTATTGATACGACCACCCCCGGAATTAGCGACCAGAATATCAAAGAGCTTGGCCTGACCTCATTGCTTGGAAAAGGAGAATCAAACTTCGCCGGTTCGGATAAAAATCGCCAATTTAATATTAAAATTGGCGCGACCAAGCTTAATGGCTGGCTGATCAAACCCGGCGAAGAATTTTCTTTTGTCAGCGCAGTCGGCGAAATTGACGCCGTCAATGGCTGGGCCCAAGGATTTGTTATCAAAAATAATCAGACCACTCCCGAATATGGCGGCGGCATTTGCCAAGTTTCAACTACCTTATTCCGCGCTGCGGTTAAAGCTGGCCTCAAAATTACCGAGCGCCAAGCGCATGCTTATCCGGTCAAATATTACGGCGCCCCCGGTTTTGATGCCACAATTTATGCGCCCAAGCCTGATCTGAAAATTCTAAATAATACCGGCGGGCACTTATTATTGCAAAATAAAATAGAAGGCACAAAATTAATTTTTGAGATTTATGGCATGACTGATGGCCGCGAAGTTAAGGTTAAGGGACCAACCGTGCTTTCCAAAAGTCCTGACGGCTCAATAAAAACTATTTTAACCCAAGAAATCTGGCGCGACGGCCAGCTAGCTGAAAAAAATGATTTCCGCTCAAATTATAAATCAGCTGACCTTTATCCGGTTACGACTGCTTCCCCTTCTCCTAGCCCAACACCAACTATTTAATTGATTTTTTAAATTATTCCGCTATTATTAAACGATAAATTCCATTTACCTGTAATTTTGCTGGAGTGGCGGAACTGGCAGACGCGCTAGCCTTAGGAGCTAGTAGGGAAACCTGTGAGAGTTCAAATCTCTCCTCCAGCACAGCAAAATTTAATTTAAGACACGTCCCGCTCTAGCGGGATAGGGTACCATGGGAGTTTCACCCTACGGGTGATCTCCCGAAGGGACGACAAATCCCCGCCCGCCATCGCAAGCATGAGCTTGCTCAGGCATTGCGGGCGGGCCCCCTCGGCACTAACTAAAAAAAGACGATTTTTCGTCTT
>Ga0208373_1005399_pt1 | contig 10736 bp, 9 predicted proteins | sample RifOxyC2_FD_184036 | JGI IMG/M metagenome (GOLD analysis project Ga0208373, IMG submission 184036) | Soil microbial communities from Rifle, Colorado - Rifle Oxygen_injection C2 (SPAdes) | ecosystem: Environmental > Terrestrial > Deep subsurface > Rock core/Sediment | place: Rifle, Colorado... | reverse complement strand
GCGAGAATATTTAGTCTTTAAGAAAGACAACTTAGAAATACTTAATCAAGAAAATATTCGCAACTTTTTATTACAACGTGAGCAAAAAGGCACTTCTCCACTTCACACACAAGTGACCAATCCAAAACTCAAAAACATCAAAAGTCCGCTAGAATAGACACATGTCTTTAAAATATTTTATAAAAACCTTTGGCTGTCAGCAAAATGTCGCAGACTCCGAGCGGATTGAGCAGGCATTTGCAAGCCGCGGCATGACCAAGGCTCGTGGGTACAAAGATGCAAACTACGTTATCATCAATACCTGCATGGTGCGGGCATCTGCTGAAGAGCGGGTCTATGGATTGGTACAGAATCTTGCCAAAATTAAATCAGACAAACTACTTAAAAAAGAACATTTCAAAATTATTGTCACAGGATGCATGGTTGGCATAGCATTTCGTGACAAAACCGGAAAATTTTTATCCAAAATACGCGATCGGATGCCGGAGGTTGATGAGTTTATGCCGATAGAAGAGATTGGATTTGATAGTGTTCCGGTGCGGCAAAGCCAGACTCATGCGTGGGTCCCTATCTCCAATGGCTGTAACAATTTTTGTACGTTTTGTATTGTGCCATTTACCCGCGGCCGTGAAATCAGCAGACCGTATGAAGATATCATCGAGGAATGTATACATCTGAAAGCCAAAGGATATACTTCAGTGATGCTTCTGGGACAAAATGTGAATTCTTATGGAGCGGATTTGATCATGGGGAAAGAGAATATCCAAGTGATAAGAGATATTGATAAAACTTATTTTGAAAATAATACCACCCCCCCGCCAGCTGGCGAGACCCCTCCTTATAAAGGAGGGGAGTTATTAAAAAAAGCTCTCCTCCTTAGTAAGGAGGAGTACCCGAAGGGGGAGGTGGTTAACAACCTCTCCACCCTCCGCGCCAAACTCACATACAATGGTCGCGCAGTCGAACCTGTATACGTTAAACATCTGGGGCGATATCGTATCCCCACACTTTTCCCTTATCTTCTTGAAGATGTTGCTCGTTTGGATTTTGCAAATGTTGATTTCATTTCTTCTAACCCCTGGGATTTTTCAGATGAACTCATAGACGTTATTGCCCAATATCCAAATATTACCCGGACGATTCATCTTCCGGTGCAGTCAGGAGACAATAATGTTTTGAAGCGGATGAACAGATGGTACACGCGGGAAGAATACCTCAAAATAATCTCAAAACTCAAATCCAAAATCCCAAATGTTAAAATCACAACAGACATCATTGTCGGATTTTGCGGTGAAACCGAGGAAGAATTTCAAAACACAGCTAAACTTGCCAAAGAAGTCGGGTTTGAAAAAGCATATATTTCAAGATATTCTGAGCGGTATATGACCGCAGCAACAAAAGTCATGAAAGATGATGTACCAGCGGCTGTGAAGAAAAAACGATGGAAGGAATTGGATCGGTTGATCAATACATTTGCGTATGATGAATAACTTCAATGATCTCATCTTTCTTCTCAGGATGGCATGCTAAAGTCTGATATTGTTTATGACGATTACTAACTTCAAGAATCAGTTCATTTCCAGCCCAATCATACAGCCCGCCTCCCGCCTCCTCAAGAATGATTTTTGCTGCCGCTAAATCCCAGATCAATGGACCCTCATCTGTGATACACAATCCGCAAATATTTTCTGCTACCAGAACTATATCAAGTGCGACTGCTCCATTCATTCTCAGACATCGATATTTTGGAAGTAATCTATTTGCGATTTTGATCTGTGGCTCGTCAAAATCTTCCCATGCTTCGGTAAAAATCATCAGATCTTTTCTGTTTCGATTTTGTATTTTCAATTTAGTTGTTTTTCCGCCTCTTATGAGCTGAGCTCCTTTGCCTCTATCAGCAAAATACATTTCCTCTGTATTTGGACGATATATCAACCCAGCATGCAAAACACCATCTTTGACGTATCCGATTGAGGTACAAAAATAGTCAAATCCTGCTGCAAAGTTTGAAGTGCCGTCAATCGGATCAATGATAAAAATATGGCTTCCTGCAGAGTACAGATCCTCCGATTCGGAGGGTGCGTCCTCTTCTCCGATAAATCCAACGTCTGACTCAGATACACCAAGCTTTTTCATACCTTCAATCAATACTCCTTGAATAATATTCTGAGATTCTTTGTCAGCTACAGTCACGATGTTTTTATGATCAGTCTTGTTTGTCACACCAAGCATGTTTGTGCGGAAATATCTGAGCTGGATTTTACTTGCCTCAAGTGCGGCTTTTTTGAGTATATTGAGCATGTGGATATTGTATCATAAGCGAAGTAATCAAAATTTGCGCTGCAGGAAAAAGCCAGGGAATATTTAAAAATAAAGAATAATTAATAAAGGACGAGAACAGCTTTGATTCATGATAAAATATTTCTATGAAACTATTAATAACAGGTGGCGCAGGTTTTATCGGCTCAAACTTTATTCATTACTGGCTTGAAAATCATCCTGGTGATGATATCATTAATTTTGATAAACTTACCTATGCCGGCAATTTAGCAAACCTCAAAGATGTTAAAACTCATCCTCATTATCGTTTTTATAAAGGTGATATCGTGGATACGCGCGCGGTGGAAGAAGTGATGCCTGGCATTGACACTGTTGTTCATTTTGCTGCTGAAAGCCATGTTGATCGGTCAATCGAAAATGCATCTCCATTTGTGATGACCAATGTTGTGGGAACTCACATCTTGCTTGAGTCTGCGATGAAACATCACGTCAAACGATTTCATCATATCTCAACTGATGAAGTATTTGGCGCTCTTCCACTGGACACAACAGAAAAATTTACTGTTAAAACATGTTACAATCCCCACAGCCCGTATTCTGCATCCAAAGCCGGATCTGACCATCTTGTCCGCGCATATCATGACACATATGGACTGCCGATAACAATCTCAAACTGCTCAAATAATTTTGGACCGTATCATTTTCCTGAAAAACTGATTCCTCTTGCCATCACCAATCTCCTTGAAAGTAAAAACATACCTGTGTATGGGGATGGTCAATATGTCCGTGACTGGCTGTATGTGGAAGATCACTGCAAAGCAATTGATAAGATATTAAGTGACGGCATCGTTGGCAAAACATATTTGGTTGGCGGATTGACTGAAGATATCTCAAATCTGCAAGTCATTCGGAAAATTTTGTATATCATGAACGAAAATGAAAACAAAATTGAGTTTGTTGCAGATCGGCCAGGACATGACCGGCGATATGCTATTGACTGGAGCATGACCAAGAGTGAGCTTGGATGGGAACCACAACACGATTTTGATAGCGCACTTGAAAAGACCGTGCAGTGGTACAAGCAACATGAAGATTGGTGGAAGCCGTTGAAAAAACTATGAACATTGCAATCACCGGAGCATATGGACTCGTTGGGTCTCGCGTTGTCGAGTTTTTCCATGACGATTTTATCTTTATTCCTCTTGCACATTCTGAGGTAGATATAACTGACCAGAAACAAGTACATAAGAAACTGAATGATATTAATTTTGATCTTCTTCTTCACATGGCGGCATACACAAATGTTGATAAAGCAGAAGAAGAAAAAGATAAGGCACATGCCCTTAATGTTGATGCAACCCAATATCTTTTTGAAGCTGTGACTGGGCTTGGGAAAAAAATGATTTACATCTCAACAGATTTTGTCTTTGATGGCGTTAATCCTCCATTTGATGAAGATTCTAAACCAAACCCTATTGGATATTATGGACAGTCAAAATATGAAGGCGAGAAAGTTTTGAATCGTCAAGCAATGATTGTGCGGATTTCTTATCCATATGGAAATTCTTTGTCACCAAAACCAGATTTTGTCCAGCGTATCCGTCAGCTTCTAAAACAAAACAAACCACTCAAAATGGTCACGGATTCCTCAATTACACCAACATATATCGACGATATCGCGTATGCGCTCAAATATCTGATGAATAATTTCAAACCTGAAATCTATCATATTGTAGGAGCCAAATCATATTCTCCGTTTGAGGTGGGAAAAATGATTGCTGAGCATTATCATCTTCCCAACTGGCTGATCCAGCCAACCATGTTTGAAGAGTACAGCAAAGGAAAAGCACCAAGACCGCAGTATTCAGAGACTATAAGCAAGAAGAATGGTTCTTGGGTGATGAAAACTTTTGACAAGGGACTTCAATATCTCAAATAATCTTCTCAAACATACCGTCAAGATAAAGATAATAGAGATCAACTCTCAAGTCAGGATGGGATGACAGAATCATATGACGTGCTTTCCTGAGATCTTGAGCGTGTCTTTCAAGTGTGCTTTCAGTTCCGTATGCTCCGCATTCTTCGTGATGTATCAAAACGATTTGTTTGATCTTGTGAAGCCGAACCGAGATATCAATCTGCTTCATGACAATGTCCAAATCTTTGGTGCTTCCTGCAAATCCGACCATGTCAAATGTTTTGTTTGTCAGGTGTTTGTCAGTCCAGTCACGGATATATTTTTGAAAACGAAAATCAATGCAGCAGACAACAATTCCGTCACAGATGTGCTTTGTCATAGGTTTACTATCAATTTAAGTATTTTACACCATACATAACTGAAATCAATGCATATTTGAGGCACATAATCCTTACATTATTTTGTCAGATTACTGTCAAGCAATTTGTGATAAATAACGTATTATTTTTAGTATTAAACTATTTCTGGTATCATACTCCTATGACCATCACCTTTCTCGGCCATGGATATGTCGGACTTGTCACTGCATGTGTGTTTGCAGATTTTGGCAATGATGTGTGGGTCATCGGGCACACTACTGGAAAGATCGAGCGGCTCAAAAATGGCGACCCTTTGATTTATGAACCAGGCTTGAAAGAGCTTCTCAAAAAAAACCTCAATGCAAATCGGCTTCATTTTACGCTTGAGTTTGATAAAGCTATTCCGGCATCAGACATTGTGTTTATAGCAGTAGGCACTCCTCCAAAAGACAATGGCGAGGCTGATCTCTCATCGGTTTTGGGTGTTGCAGAAAGTATCGGCAGACACCTCAAACAAGGATACACAGTTGTTTCATGCAAAAGTACGGTGCCTGTCGGAACCAACCTCAAAGTTGAAAAGATACTAAATGATGTCAAACCTGATGGGGCTGAAGTTGATGTGGTTTCTTGTCCGGAATTTCTGCGAGAAGGTACTGGAATTTATGATACCATCAATCCCGATCGAGTTGTTGTCGGCTCAAAATCTCAAAAAGCAATTGATTTCATCCTAGAGCTTCATAAACCACTTTCTGGTGAGCGAGTTGTCACTGATCTTGCAAGTGCTGAGATTATCAAATATGCATCAAACGCCATGCTTGCGACCAAGATTTCATTTGCCAATCTTATATCGCTTTATGCTGAAGCAACAGGAGCAGATATCGAAACCATCATGGATGCGGTTGGCGCTGATAATCGAATTGGCAGAAAATTCTTATACGCAGGCATCGGATATGGGGGTTCATGTTTTCCAAAAGACGTTATGGCTCTGACTGAGACCGGCAAACAGCTTGATCTTGACACCGGGATTCTTGATGCAACAGAGAGAATCAATCGAAAAGTTCGGGATAATTTTGTACATAAAGTAGTAGAACATGTCAAAGGAAAACATATTGCGGTCTGGGGTTTAAGCTTCAAACCAAACACCGATGATATCCGCTTTGCACCATCTTTATATATATTAGATGAACTTATTAAAATGGGATTCTTGATTACCGCATATGACCCTGCAGCAACAGCAAATATCAAAAAACAGTTTGGCGACAAGATCGACTATGCTTACGATATGTACGAAGCATTGCACGATGCAGATGCGCTGTGTATTCTCACTGAGTGGAATGATTTTAAGCAAGCTAATATAACAAAAATTAAAAACCTATTGAAAAATCCAATTATTATCGATGGAAGAAACATCTACAATCCTGAAAAAATGAAAAAATATGGTATTTCCTATATCTCAACGGGAAGAAAGTCGGTATAATACTTGATATGAATATTCTTATTTCCGGAGGCTCTGGATTTATTGGCTCTCATCTTTGCAAATACTACGCTGACAAAGAAAATAAAATCTTTATAATTGACAATCTCATCACTGGAAATCGTGATAATCTTCAATTCATTCCTCATGATCAAATATTTTTTTTTGAAGAAGATCTCACAATATTCGATCTTTCAAAACTTCCACACATTGATATCGCCTATCATCTTGCATCACCTGCTTCTCCGATTCAGTATAAAAAACATCCTGTCGAAACTATGCGCGTTAACGCAGAAGGAACCTATAAAATTCTTGAGCTCTGCAAGCAAAAAAAATGTGATCGGATGGTTCTTGCATCAACTTCAGAAATCTATGGAGATCCGCTTGAGCATCCTCAAAAAGAGACATATTGGGGCAATGTCAATACGTTGGGAGAAAGAGCTTGTTATGATGAGGCAAAAAGGTATGCTGAAAGCATGACTATGACCTATCACCGATCATTCAATATCGATACTCGTACTGCGCGGATTTTCAATACATACGGTCCCCATATGGAGCTCAATGACGGACGCGTGGTATCAAACTTTATTATCCAGGCAATTCAAAATCATCCCCTAACGATCTACGGCGATGGCACTCAAACCAGATCATTTTGTTTTGTTTCAGATATGGTTTCTGGGCTTGTGGCACTTGGAGAGATCGAAGATGTCCAAGGAGAGGTGATTAATCTTGGGAACCCTGATGAAAAAACAGTTCTTGAGCTTGCAGAAATCATTAAAGACATGACTGATTCGACCTCAGATATCAGCTTTGAAAGAATTGGTGAGGATGACCCGAAAAAACGAAAACCAGATATCTCAAAAGCCATGAGGCTTTTGAAATGGGAACCACACGTCCCACTTCATACAGGTCTCAAAGATACTATAGAGTATTTTGAGTCAAAGTTAAGAAATCATGAATAAGCTATGCAAAAGGCAGTTATTGTTCTTCCCACATACAATGAGGCAAAAAACATCACTCAGGTTATTGATAAAATATTTTCTTCAACAAGCAATGTTTCTGGATGGGAGTTTCGCATTGTTGTTGTTGATAGCTCTTCTCCAGATCATACTTCAGAAATTGTCGAAAAACTGATCATACACTATCCACGTCTACATCTTCTAAAAACAAAAAAAGAGGGACTTGGAAAAGCGTATATCGAAGGGTTTTCAATTGCAATAGAAAAATTCAACCCAAAAGTTCTTTTTGAAATGGATGCAGATCTTTCCCATAACCCTGACGATATACCAAGATTTATTTCCGCGATTGAAAAAGGAGCTGATTTTGTTGTCGGATCACGATATATACCCGGAGGATCAATCCCTCAGGATTGGGGAATCCACCGCAAGCTATTTTCAATTCTTGGAAATCTCATTATTCGTTTTGGCTTTATGAAATTCTCTGTTACGGAGTGGACCAATGGATACCGAGCAATGAAATCCTGGGTAGTCAAAAAGCACTTGCAAGATATGGAGGGATATACTGGCTATGTGTTTCAGATTGCGCTTCTTGATAAGGCTTTAAAATCTGGTGCTTGTGTGAGTGAAATACCGGTCAAATTTACGGATCGTGTGGAAGGGATTTCAAAAATCGATTCTTTTGAGTATATTTATCAAACAATAACCTATGTATTTTCCCATTCATCATTTATTAAGTTTATTATTGTTGGGGGAATTGGTTTTATCATAGATTTTGGAATTTCATTTATGTTAATTGAGAGGGTGATGATTGCTGTTTGGCTCAGTACTGCAATTAGTGCTGAGGCCGCGATTGTATCAAATTTCCTTTTGAACAATCAGTGGAGCTTCAAGCACAAACGATTAAGCAGAAAAGAAAATTCACTTCTTTGGAGTTTTTTTAAATTTAATATCATTGCCTCAGGTTCGCTTCTCATCCAAACGATTGGGATGACCATTTCAACACATATATTTGGATTGACCTACTGGTATGTGCACAAAATTCTTCTTATTACTTGTATTATTATTCCGTATTCCTATTTTTTCTACAACAAGCTTGTGTGGAAAGATAAATAGGCTGGCTACTCATTCACTTCAACGTACTCCCCAAACACCCACCCTTCCACTCCATCTTTCAGTTTGATTAAATACCATCCGCCGCTTTCATCAGTATATTCATATTCTTCGTTTGGGTTGACTTCAGTAATTTTTTTGCCAGATGTTGACGGATCTTCCCGCACATTCAAAAATCCGGTTGGCGTATCAAGTATTTTCAATATTTTTTTCCCGGAACGAGATGTATCTGTTGCAGTCTCATCGTTCACCGCCGCAGACGTGCTTGCATTCTTCTTTTTTTCTTCAAGCCCATCTTCAAGCGTTTTGTGTGTTTTATCAAGTCCGAGCTTAAAGCTGGCATTCACTATGTGACCGACCTCAACATTGATTTTCTGCGATTGCCGAAAAAAGCCAGGAAGATACACCGCAAGCTCATGGTCTCCTGGGGCTGCCTCATCAAGTATCAAAGGCGTCACGCCTTTCTCATCATTATCTAAAAAAACAATTGCGCCAGTTGGGTCTGTTTCTATTGCAACCTGTCCAGTTTCTCCTTTTGGAGAATTTTTCATTTTGGTTATCATTAATACTTCACCAGATGAAGTAAGTTCGGTTGTCCCCATTTCTCGACTCACATAGGTAAGAGCGTTTTCAATAACAGAAATTTTTCCGCTCCACGAAACTATTTGTGTATCTTCACCCTCAGGAATCAGTTTAATCGTATACTCTCCCGGCTTCAGTCTGGTTTCAAATGGAGTTTTTCCCATCGCAGCATTGTCGATAAATATTCCCGCTGTTGGCGATGATAATACTTTGAGCCGTCCGGTTTTCCCCGGGTTGTCAAATACAAAAAAACGTACTAATACAAAAACAGCAAACAACAAAAGCAATATCCCAAGTACAATAAGTTTTCGTTTCATAACGTGCTACTATTCTAACAACTGCCGCCCAGAATGCAAGATTGGATAGTTCTTGGTAACTATGACATTATCATATGGTTTTAACAAAATTCAAAAAAGCCTTGACAAAAAACCAAACTTACAGTATTATAGCTTATAGTATGAACACGTTACTATCTACAACTAGTCTTTCTTCTAGGAGAAACTCTGGGGAGGGTAGTATTGCTGTGACCTAAATAGCATCAATCGTATTACTCACCCCGCCAGACAAAATGGCGGGGTTTTTTGATGGGTTAAAAATAATTTTAATAAAACTATGAATAAACTTTGGGGGAATAACTTTACAGTTCAACCAAAACAAAACATTATTGACTTTACCTCAGGCAATGATGTCAAGATCGCGGTACCTGCCGATTATCACCTTTTACCCTATGACATCTGGGTAAACAAGGTGCACTGTTTGATGCTTGGTAAACAAAACATTATCACCAAGGAAAATATGATTGTGATTCTCACGGGCCTACAGGAAATCGAACAACTTATCCAAGATAAGCATTATCTACTTGATCCGCAAAAAGAAGATGTCCATACCAATATTGAATCATGGTTAATTGAACATTACGGCATGGATAAAGTCGGCATGTTGCACACTGCCCGCTCCCGAAACGATCAAAGTAACACCGACACGCGGCTCTTTTTACGTGACCATGTGTTACTTTTTGTTGAACAAATAATTTATTTAAACGAAACTCTATTATCTTTAGCCGGTAAATATAAAGCAACGGTCATTCCCGGTTTTACGCATTATCAGCATGCTATGGTTACTACCTTTGGCCATATCCTTTTATCGTTTACTGCCATGTTAAATCGGGACTTAAAACGATTTACCCACTGGTATACACTTCACAACTTTAACCCTTTAGGCAATAGCGCAGGGTATGGGACTTCTTTTCCGATAGATCAATTTTATACGGCGCTGCTTTTTGCTTTTGACGAACCGGAGAATAACTCTTTAGATACCATCACCAACCGTTGGGAAGCAGAAGCAGATTTAGCCTTCGCTATTTTCAATTTCATGAACCATTTATCTCTTATTTCCCAAACATTGATCGTTTTTTCCACTCCGGAATTTGGAATGATTAAATTAAATGATCTTTATTCAACCGGCAGCTCCATTATGCCCCAAAAAAAGAATCCGGACAGTTTAGAAGTTATAAAAGGAAAAACCGCCTTTGTTGCCGGTTTAATGAATGGTTTATTACAGCAGGGGACGGCCAACTTCATCGGTTATAACCGTGATTCCCAGTGGACAAAATATGCCATTATCCAAATTGTTGATGAATGTAAAACAGTACCGGGAATCATGAAGGGTCTATTAGAAACGATGAAGCTTGATGAAAAAAACATGGAAAAATGGTGTCATGTTGGTTTTATCGGAACGACAATCTTACTTGAACAATTGATAGCCAACTACCATCTTCCTTTTAGAAAAGCGAAAAGTATTGTCGAAAAGGCAATTGCCTATTCTCCAAACTCACAGCAAGTAACATATAACGCATTAAAAAAAGCTTTAGTTGAAAATGACATCAATCTGTCAATTACGGCAAAAGAAGTAAATGAGTTTCAACAGCCCAAACTGATGATTAAACTAATTACCTCTTTTGGCAGTCCGGGCAAAGAGGCGATGAAAATCAGTATGAAATTATTAAAAAAACAACTTCTGAATTACAACGAGTGGCTAAACGACAAAAAAAATAA
>Ga0208373_1005398_pt1 | contig 10737 bp, 13 predicted proteins | sample RifOxyC2_FD_184036 | JGI IMG/M metagenome (GOLD analysis project Ga0208373, IMG submission 184036) | Soil microbial communities from Rifle, Colorado - Rifle Oxygen_injection C2 (SPAdes) | ecosystem: Environmental > Terrestrial > Deep subsurface > Rock core/Sediment | place: Rifle, Colorado... | reverse complement strand
AATGATTCGTATAATTCGTATGAGTGCGATTGAGACTGTTGTCGGATGATTCGCATCGCACCCTGCTTTTAAAGTCGTGTTTTAAATGTGTTTTTCAACTCATCCAGCTTTCCCGCCTTAAGAAGATCAAGCTCCTCGTTTGCGTCATGTTTCGCTTCGAGGCTGTACGGCGTGGACCCAACGTACTTGGCATCGTGTTTGCCGTGTTTTTTGGATTCGTCCTCGGTTAGCTCGCTTGATAGCTGATAAAATTGCACCTGACAAATGCGTTCACCCGGATAAATTTTCACAATATGATGGCTGTTATTCACGACCGGTATTGTTAACTGTCCGTTGTAGCGGCAATCGATCATGCCCGTTTCAATCTGCAGGCCGCGGCGAAGCGCGGAACTTCGTGGCAACAAAGTGCCGGCAATATCGCCGCAATTCAGCGTGATTTTTTCCAGCGTGGAAATTAAAATAAATTCTTTCGGCAAAATTTCAAAGTATTGCCCGGGCGTGAGCTTCACGAGCTTCAGATATTCTTCCACGTTCTGATAATCCAAATAGTCCGCGTTCACGGCCACGCGACCGGCGCTACTTATTTTCCACGTGTGTGGAATATAAAAACTCCAGCCGACCCTTAAGTCAATGGAATTTGGTGAAAGTTGGAATTGATCCAGCTCGGGGGTGAATACGATTTGTTTGGATTCAAGACGTGCGAGTAAATCTTTTTTTGTTAAAATCGACATAGCATTATTTTATTGATTTTTTGATTTCTTGATTTTTTACCTATTTGATAATTTTGTATCTCAAATTCACCACGCTCCCGCCCAGATCTTTCATTTCCAAAAGTTCAAGCTTGATATTTAAATCCAAATCCTTGAATAAAGTTAACCCGCCGCCGAAAAGAATTGGCTCAATGGTGATTTGCAGTTCGTCAACAAGGCCGGCTTTGAGAAATAGGGAATTGATGGCTGTTCCGCCGCCGAGAATCACTTCTTTGAATCCGCGCGCTTCAATTTCGGTGAGTAGTTCAGTCGGTTGCTTATTCGTGAATTCGAGCGAGCCGGGAATGTTTGTTTCTTCTTCCGGCTTGAACGTCATGATTATGTTCAAGCGACCCGGCAAAGGTTTGCCGATCGTTTTGTAAGTGGCCAGACCCATGATGATCACGCCCGCTTCTTTCGTTCGCTTAACAAAAATATCCTTGTCCGCTTTTGACGTCCATTCCATCGGACTTTGATTCGGCGTTTTGGCGATGAAGCCGTCAGCCGTTTTGACCATCATGAGTGTTGCTTTCATACTGTTGGAAGGGCAAAGGGCAAGGGGCAAAAACAAGGCCAAAAAGGACAATTAAAATAAAATTTTTTTGTTTTGACTTTGATTTTGAGCTTATTTTTGCCCTTTGACCTTTGCTCCTTGCCCTTGATTATAAAACGATTTTCATTCCTTTGATTGGCGGCAACGGCTGATATTGTGATTCGAGCTTGCCGGTAATCTCCGCCACCAGCGACTCGTCGCCGGACTCGGCGCGATCGAAATAATTTTCTTGCGCTTCGAAATAAATCGGGGAGTGCGCGTTGTTCCGCTCGACCAATTCCCACGCGTGCTGGAAATGAATATCGTAAATGTGCGAATTGGAAATGGTGTGAGTCAGTTTGCCCGGCTTCACTCCGAGCTTCGCCGCGAGAATCGTTAACAAAATATAAAATCCGGCCACGTCGTGCGGACAACCGAGCATCATGTCGTTCGAGCGAACAACGCTGTGAATGTGGAGTTTGTTGCCGATAATGTTCGCCGTCCATGTGTAAGGGCAAGGCACGTTTTTCTTCGCTTCCGGATTGCCAAGCCCATCCTCGCGCGGATCCCATGTGATCACAACGCCGTGGCGCGAGCCGGGATTTTGTTTCAAATGTTGAACCAATAAGCCCAGTTGATCGCGGCCAAAAGCGTGCCGCCAGCGATAGCCGTACGCCGCGGGGATTGAGCCGTCCGCTTCGGTGAAGTCTTCCCAGATTTTTGTAAACTTGTTGACGAAGTCCGCCGGTTGTTTGCTCCCCATGATAAACCAACACTGTTCGGCCACGAAAATTTTGATTGGAATTTTTCTTAACGTTAAAAGCGGAAATCCTTTGTCCAATTCAAAAGTCAGCCCGGGCAAAACTTTGCACACGTGCCCCGTGCGTTCATTGCGCTCGTCAAATCCTTCGTTCATGATGCGGAGGATGGCGGCTTTGTATTGTTCATCAAACTGGGTCATAATAATAGAAATTGGAGATGGTTACAGATGTACAGATAAGCGGCGTACAGATGATACAGATAATCACAATCCCGCGATTTCACTTCTACCACTTTTATCACCTGCCTGCGCAGGCAGGCCTCTCCCTATTCCAATAATCTGTATTATCGGTACCTTTAATCTGTACATCTGTAACCTTCTTTCGTCCTGTAACTACATCAAGTTTATCAGATGCATCATCACTCGGAAAGAGGATAAGTCATGACTATTGACAGGCAAACGGGAAAGTGATAGGTTAGTTTAAACGGTTGTTTGTTCCTTAACAAGGAGGATGTCATGATTCGAGTGACGATTGTGAGACGAGAGGACAAAGTGGAAAAGCAGTTCAACGGCCTGGATGTTTTCTTGGATGTTCTCGAGGGTGATGGGAAGGGATGCGCGCGATGCAAGAGGGATAATGTTTTCGCTATCACGCGTTCGTTCGAAGTGGTGAAGATCGTGCGCGGTTGTGTGCCACTACGAATTGATTCGCATTTTGCTCGTGAAGTGCAGACCTTTGTTCGTCAGCAAATGGGTCATGGACGATGTTTGTGCCTCGATTGTTTCGAGCGCCTTACTGATGAAAGTATCGGCGGGTTTGCGCCGGCGGATGAATGAAAATGCCGAGAGAAACAAGACGGCAAGTGGCTTTGTCACTGAATGCGGCCATGACTAGTGATTTGGAAAAGCTGGCGGAGAAACATCAGATATCTTTGGAAGAAGAAATCTCGAATGTTTTGCTCCTTCATTGGGCGAAACTTCATATGGAGCGGGCGTTGGCGAAGCTGAAGCCGCTCATTCCGCCCGGCCAAGTTTTCAACCAAAACCGTTGGCAAGGATAGAAAGTATTTGAACAAAAAAAGTGTTCAAGGTAAAAGGAGGTAGACATGACGGTAGAATCGAAGAGCATTACCGTTTCGGTGGTCATTACTATGGCCGGGGAAGACGAAAAACGGCTTACCGGTTTGGCGAAAAAGAATGGAAAAACGTTGAAGCAGTATTTGGCCGAAGAGCTTGAGTTGAATTTTCGTTTGTCTGCGGCTGGGGCGCGGCTTCAGGAGAATCTTAAACAGGTGAGAGCAACGAGGATGGGGTCGGAAAAAGAGAAAAAAGTTCCGCGCGCCAAACGGCACAAGGGATTGAGCATCAGCGCTGGGTTGGGTGAGACCACTGTAGAAGATGGGAGGTGGGGCATGGAAAAGAAAACGACAAAGAAAACCGTAACCTTGACTTTCGGCGCGGCGCAGATGAAGGCGCTGGAAAAGCAGGCGGCGGATGCCGGCCTTTCGGTCGAGACGATGCTAGAGATGCAGATTTGTATGGCATCGGCATCACGTGAAGTGATGGCGCGCTATGCGAGGAAAAAGTTAAGAGAGCCGTCGGTGAAGAAGCTTTCAGATATTCGTCTTGGAACGGTGTTTGGCGACTATGGCGCACAGGATGATTTGTGCGGAATGAGCGGCAAAGAGATCAAGCGGTGAGGCCGAAGTCAACAACAATCGAGGAGGTGTATAGATGGCGGAGAGAACAGAGGTCGCGAATAAAATCGTCCCCATGTCCGAAGAAGAGCTCTTGATGGAGGCGGAAGATCATCTGGCTGTAGCGCAGAAGTATATCGTCGATTGTCATGTGGATCCGACGAGGATAACGAATCGGTTACTCGCCTCCATCGCAGCCAGCCTGCTCGTGCAGGCGAGATATGTAAACGGCAAATGAACGAAAGAGCCCCCGTCGAAACGGGAGGCTCTTTTTTGTGGACGCGATGCGAATCATCGGCTGATAAGGATTGGCTGCACTCATACGAATCTACGAATCTTATTTAACTACGATTCGCATCGCATCTGAAGTGTGATTATTTTATGTCTACTTTCACCGCCGGCCCCATCGAAGAGCAGATGACAATTGTTTTTAGAAAAACGCCTTTGGAAGAATCGGGCTTGGCTTTTTTGATTGCGTCCATGATGGTTTCGAAGTTGGCGATGATCTTGGCGTTGTCCAAGCTTTTCTTGCCGATCTTTTGATGAATGTTCGCGGTGTCGTCGTTCTTGAAAGAAGTTTTACCTTTTTTCAATTCATCAATCGTTTTTTTCAGATTCGTGGTGATGGTTTCGTTTTTTGGCGAAGGCATGAGACCCTTCGGACCGAGAATTCTGGCGAGCGGCGCCATGTTCTTCATGATGTCCGGCATGGCCACGGCCACGTCGAAGTCGAGCTTGCCGGAATCTTTGAAAGCGCCAAATTCGGCGACCGGGACAACGATATCGGCGCCGGCTTCTTTCGCGTCTTTCACTTTGTCATCTGATACGAAGGCGGCCACGCGTTTCGATGCGCCGAAGGCGTGTGGAAAAACCACCATGCCGCGCACGAGTTGTTCGCCCTTTTTCGGATCAATGCCGAGGTTGAGATGGATCTCGATGGTTTCGTCGAATTTGGCCGTGGCGCATTTCTTCACGATGTCAACGGCTTCGGCGATGGGGTAGGATTTGGATTTGTCGAATACTTTGTTAAGTTTGGTCATGCGTTGATTAGGCATAAAAATATGTTAGGGGTGAGTTAGTCGCAGGGTGTAGGAGATTGCTTCGCTATTCGCTCGCAATGACGGCTCGCTACGCTCGCAAAGGGAATAGATAACGAGGAAACAAAAAGCGGATCTACACGATCCGCTTTTTTATAATCAAAATTGATTATATGAGGATCGTGGTATTGGCGCCTTGACACAGAGTCAAGACTCCCACAATTTATTATTGGATTTTCAAGGTTAGCCTTCAATCGTGACACCCATCTGTCTCGCCGTACCGGCGATAATTTTCATGGCCGCTTCAATGTCGTTGGCGTTCAGGTCGGGCATTTTTACCTCCGCGATGGTGCGCAGTTGCGCGCGAGTGAGCTTGCCGACTTTTTCCAGGTTCGGCTTGCCGGAACCGGCAGCAATGCCGGCCGCTTTCTTGATGAGTTCGGAAGCGGGCGGGGTTTTCATGATGAAGCTGAAGCTGCGGTCATCGTAAACCGTGATCACAATCGGCACCACGTCGCCCATTTTGGTCTTGGTCGCTTCGTTGAATTGGCTGCAAAAAGCCTGAATATTCACGCCGTGCTGGCCGAGCGCCGGTCCGACCGGAGGCGCCGGAGTGGCTTTGCCGCCGGCGATTTGTAACTTGATTTTGACGACCTCTTTCTTTGGCATAACTTTTTAAGCGCAAGGGTATTGGGAGTAACGTGATAAAGGGTTCTATCTAGATTGACTCCAACAAATCCGAGCAACTTGCTATTTGAATTATTGTTTCGATGCTTCTACTTGTCCTCCGAAGCTATTGCGACGGAGGATGTTTCTATGCTTAAATCTTTTTTACTTGCAAGTAGTCAAGCTCCACCGGCGTTTCGCGTCCGAACAAAGTGACGAGCACCTTGACCTTGCCGCGCTGGTCATCTACGGCCGCGATTTTGCCTTCGAAATTTTTGAACGGCCCGTCGATGATTTTGACCGGCGCGTCAATGGTGACATCGATCGTGTATTTCGGTTCTTCCACGCCCATGCGCTTTTGCAGTTCTTTGATTTCCTTGTCGGAAATCGGCGTCGGGATGGTGCCGGTGCCGATAAAGCCGGTGACGTTTGGCGTGTTGCGCACCACGTACCATGAATCGTCGGTCACGACCATTTCCACAAAGATGTAGCCGGGAAAGATTTTCTCCGTCACGATCTTGCGTTTGCCGTTTTTAATCTTGATTTTCTTTTCGGTCGGAACGAGAATATTGAAAATTTTTTCTTCCATGTCCATGGATTCGATTCTTTGCTTCAAGTTTTCCGACACGTTTTCTTCATAACCGGAATAGGTGTGGATGACGTACCAGCGCCGACCGCGTTGTACCACTTGCTTTGGCATAAAAGTGAAATTTTATTTTTGTTATTTACAAGAATAAGCTTAGCGTCTTGGCGAAAACAAAGTCCAGCAAGCCGAGAAATGCGGCCACGAACAAGCTCATGCCGATCACAATCAACGTGTGCTTGGTGGTTTCTTTTTTGGTCGGCCAATTTACTTTTTTCAATTCCGATTTTGACTCGATCAAATACTTCACGATGCGCGATTCTTTGATATTCATACCACGATTAGATGATTATCTTGATTAAGAATGATTGTTGAAAAAGTTAGAAATCATACGCGTGCCGGCAGCCGGCTTCGCTATCTTAAAAAGGCCCGTTGGCCTTACGATGAGCATTATAAGATAAAAGAATAAGAAAGGCAAGGGGTTTATTGGTTAGGCTGTGGGAAAAAGCGGGGATTGAATTTTTTTGAGTAAAATTACGCAAGGCATTGACACTTTGTTTTAAATATGATAGGAAAGGGGGTATGGCTCTTTTAATTCACAAGGAGGATGACAATGGCAAAACGAGGAAAAAGAAAGAACAAAAAGCCGTTTGTGTTTAAGGATTTCGAAACAGTACTGGCATTGCCGGAGCGGTTGGCGGAGTTTCTCCGTCTGCTGCTGAAGTTGGACAAGGCCACGTGGAGTTTCGCGCTCGACAAGATTCGGCAAGGCGCGGCTTATCGCGAGTGGTCGAAGTCCAAGGGGCCGGGCAAGGGCCGGCGTGATTTCGCGGCGCCGTGCGCCGAGCTCAAGGCGGTTCAGCGGGCGATCAAACAGCAGATGCTGGACGTGATTCCCATTCATTTCACGCGCTACGGTTGTTCAACGGGTGTGGGTATCAAGGAAAACGCCGCGGCTCACGTGGTGCCGGGGGTGTCGGTCTGTGTCAAGGAATTTGACATCATGAACGCGTTCCCCACGGTTTTGCGCAGCCGCATTCGCAAGGTTTTGCAAAAGCCGTTTCGGTTTTTGTTGGATCAGTTTGCCGGCATGGAATTCGGTGACGATGATGTCAAGCTCATGCTTGAGTCAATCGTTGACCTTGTTTGTTTGCATGACCGTCTACCGCAGGGGCCTCCCACATCGCCACGTCTTTTCGGCATCGTGGCGTATCGTCTCGATTGCGCGTTGTTTCGGTTCTTGCATGAAAACTCGACCGAGTTTCAGAGTTATAAAATGACGTCGTGGTTCGACGATGTTTCGATATCGTCGCGCGATGAAATTCCGGAAGAGGTGGGCGTAAAAGCGGCGAAGATTATCGAGGAGCATGGTTTCACCGCGCATCACCGCAAGGACAAGAGTAAATATTACAGTCCTGCCACGGGAACGGTTCCCGTTATCACCGGGCTGGTCTTGTGTGCGGATGGTCACTTGACCATGACCCCGAACAAGGTCAATCAACTGCGCGCCGCTTTGCACAAGTGGAGCGGGGAAAAAAGTTGGGACGAGGCAACGCTCGGTCAGATTAATGGCACGCTCGGGTGCATCAAGCAGGTTTATGGCGACAAGCCGCCTTCGAAGTTGCGCAAATCAGTGCGGGAAATCGAGGCGCGGCTGGCCATGATGAAAATCGAGAAGTTGCAGGCCGACGTGGCGCGCGCACGGGTCATGCCGAAGAAGAAGTCAAAGAAAAAGTAAAATCTTTGTATCATTGGGGGAGTGAAACACTCCCCTTTCAATCAGTAAATTGAATTTCGAAATTGAATTTACTGATTGTCAGTTTGCTTGCGTGGTTCTCGTTGTTGTGTTACGAAACGCGATAACGTTTCCAACGCACTTGTCCTGCTACAGGATGAGATTTGGTTTTGCAAAGGTTTGGCCGTTGACCGATAACGCTGCCGCGCGGCTAGCGACTCATGCGCTTGGCGTTACGCAACCGTAACGGTCCCGTTACGCATTCGTAACGCGGGCGTTATGAATGACGACCCCTTTGGGGTCTCGTAACGGCTCCGTTACGGTTGTCCGACAAACCAATCAAACTGACGACGGGGGAGTGTCACATTCCCCCCTTAATCAAAGAGTTGAAAATTCAAAATTCAAAACTACAAGTTCAAAATAACGTATGTAAAATCAATTTAGAAGTGCAACTTTGAGATTTGCTTTTTGAAACTTGTTTTGTGCCTTGAACTTTATTTCAACCCTTCGATCAAGTCAGTTTGCTTGATGGCAATTCGTCGGGCTGTTCATTTCGGCGGAGTTGCTTGTCCCGCTTCGGCGGGGCGGCTTACCTTGCTTCAAGGTGAGTTTGGCGCCTTCATTGGCGTCGGCGATTGCGTGTCAGGTCTCCACGTTAGGGTAACGTAGCGACATGACAGCATCTGACAGAAGCTGACATTCTGTCAGCGTCTGTGCAGATGCCAAGCGCGACCACTATTCAAACTGACTGTGTCATCCGTAGCCACGCCTTGGCGCGGCGAAGGATGACGGGGGAGTGCAACATTCCCCCCTTGATCAGCGCTTTACGTGTCGCATTTCGAGAGTCTCTGTCTGACACGCGAGTGGTGATTAAGTCAGTTTGCTTGCAGTGCAATTTCGGTCGAGTGAATTCGTCCGCGAAAGCACGGCTTGTCTTGCTTCAAGGCGAGTTTGGCGTGTTAGGTGGCATCGGCGACATCTTTGTCAGCGCTTGGTTTCCATAGAAGGAACTCGCGCGCTGACACCGCGTGACAAAACGAAAACGTTTTATCACCCGGATCGCTGACCAATCAAACTGACTGTGTGTCACCCGAAGCCTTGGCAAGGGGTGATGGGGGAGTGAACCATTCCCCCTTTAACCAAAGGGTTGAACTTCATCTCAACCTTTTGGTTAGGAAATTTTGTTCATTATAATAAGGAGGCGTTCATGTCTGAAATCCTGTTGGTGCGCGCGCACTACAATTCAAAGGGATTGGAGTGGCGTTTTGTGGATGAAAAAATCAACGGCGGCGCGATTAAGCTGGAAAGCGAGCCGATCGGGATCAAAATCGGCGAAGGTGATGAGTGGCACGTCGAACTCGTCGCGGCGGAAAGAGAAAAACGCAAGCTTCGCAACGCGGTGGTGCGACTGGTCGCGCGAGTGCGTGAACGAAAAGATTGGGAAAAGATCACGGCGTTGCCGGATTTCTGGACTGATTCGCTGACTTTGCGCTGTCTCTTGAGTTGGCTCAATTCCGGCGTCGAAGTTATGCTCATTGGTCCCAAAGGCACAGGGAAGACAACGATTCCGTACAAGTTGGCAGAAGCACTCGGCTGGCAAGAGCCGCTCAAGGTGGATGTTTATACCATTCAGAAAACGACCGAGTTGTTCGGCTCGAACGCGGCGTCTCAAGGTACTTCGCGTTTTGTCGGTTCGAGTTTGTATGAGTACATTCGCCGGGCGATCATTGCCGAGAGGGAAGGCTTGCTCGATCAGTTCTTGGTGATTCTGGACGAGATCAACCGCGTGCACGCGCGCGTCAATGAAAGTTTGCATGGTCTTTTCGATGATACGCGGCAGGTGACGTTCATCACGGCCGAAGGAAGCGTGACGGTCAAGTTGCCGAAAAATTTGCATTTCATCGGCACGATGAATCAGGGCGCGCAGTATCTTGGTGCGCACGGAGTGGATTTGGCGCTCAAGGATCGGTTCGCGCCGCTCAAGCTGGTGGAAATGCCGATTGATTTCGAGGTGGCAAAACTGGTGCGCGAGGTTGGCGTGCTCGAAACGCAAGCGTTGGCGATCGTGCGCGTGGCGCGTAAGTTGCGCGACGCGGAGCGTGCCGGTCAGCTCACTTTTTCGCCGAGTTACCGTGGCTGCCGCAATGCCGGCCATCTGGTTCGCCACGGTGTTTCACTGAAAGAAGCGATCGTGCTTGGATTCATGTCGTGGTACGAAGGCGAGCTGGCCTTTGATCACGGAGAGTTCAAAGCGAAGAACGCGCAGGATGAAGTGGCCAAAGCCATGGCCGCGCTAAACGCGAAAGTGGCGGATATAAAGTTGTGATTGTTAAATCGCCGTGTTTGTTTGCCGGATTGATTGAAAAAGTCGTTTGAGCTTGCCGTGTATCACGGCAAGCGAGACTGCGGTTCATGGCCGCGGCTGAACCCCGGTGGCGTTGTGCGATGATCGCACCCCGCGCACCGGCATGTTACAACTAGTTGTAACATGTTAACAGGTTGGTCGCCTCTTTCAAACATGGCGCAATGGCCCGGTGTCACATCGGGTTTGCCTCGCTCTGACGATCAAGTCGGAGCGGGCTCGCCTCGCTTCGCTTTGTCGAAGCGGGGCTTCTATTTATGCCCTGATGAAAATGAGGATGTAAATAGAAAATTGTTATTTACAATATAAAAGTAAGGAGCAACGCATGATAAAACTTGAATTGGCTGATTTGGCCGACTTGTCGGTCAACATGGATTTGTTGAAAAAAGAGTTTCCTTTCATGTGCAATGACGCGGTCATGATTTTGTGTCGGCCGTTCAGATTTGTTTTTGATCCGACCATTGACACGGCCATGACGGACGGCAAAGCACTCATTTGTTTGTCGCCACGTTTTTTCGCGGAAGGTTTTGTGGACGCGGCGTATGGCTCGCTTTATCACGAGACAGGGCACATCTTGCAATTCACTGACGCCGATACCGAAGCGTTAGTACAAGCG
>Ga0208373_1005396_pt1 | contig 10738 bp, 6 predicted proteins | sample RifOxyC2_FD_184036 | JGI IMG/M metagenome (GOLD analysis project Ga0208373, IMG submission 184036) | Soil microbial communities from Rifle, Colorado - Rifle Oxygen_injection C2 (SPAdes) | ecosystem: Environmental > Terrestrial > Deep subsurface > Rock core/Sediment | place: Rifle, Colorado... | reverse complement strand
TATGTGGGGAGGCAATTGCGCCGCGCTTTTTGGCGCGGTCAGTTTGCGGCAAAAGTTGCCGCTGCGCACCTATATTGGCCTCAAGGCCAACAATCACGGCCGAGTCGAAATCGGCGAATCGCTCCGTTATTCGCTCCGGGAAAAGAAATTTATCGAGTCGCTCATACCGCGCGAAATTCAAGATGAGCTGTTGTTGTTTCTGAACTCGGAGGTGGCCAAACTTTTTGGTGATCCGAAATTTAAAGGCGTGACGTTCAACGTGATTTGTGAAATGCAACCCGGCTTTGGCGTCAGCGCCTCGTCATCTTTTGCGGCCGCTCTTGCCACCGCCCTTTACATTCACTATGGCAAGCTGACTTATGGCGAACTGAAGCGCTGGGAGGATATGACGACGGCGGAATTGATGTTTGAAAGAAATTCGTTTATCAAGATATTTCGTTTGGCCTGGAAAATAGACACCTTGTTCCATGGCGTCGCCTCCGGCGGCGGGCCATTTTGTTCGCTCATCAAATCACATTCGCCGGTGGCGTATTTTGTCGGTCAGGACGAGAATTTCGAGGCGGCCAAAAAATATTTTCAAGGCCGTGAGAAAATGGACTTGGCCGTACTCGACAAGTTGTATTATAGCGGTTTTCGATTGGAAGAAATTGACGGCAATCGATCATTCCGTATGCCGTTCGATTTTGGTATTTTACATACTTCTCCCGGCCGATTCGGCTTTTTGGCTTACAATCAAATCAGTCAAGAGTTGAATGATCTGGCGGACTTTTACACCAATACTTTTTATCGATATTACGACAAATATCATCTGGTGGCGCGGCCGCTTTTTCATGAGATGTATGTGAAGAAAAACACCGAAAAAATGTGGAATTCGTACATGTCTCTTTTGTCAATGACGACCCTAAAAATCAACGAAGCGCTGTTTGGTTTGAATCGGGATCGCGCTTCAATCAGTTATCTCAAGGAATTATTCAAAAGTTTGAACGACTTTCATAGTTTGCTCGGTGTACTCGGCGTAACCACGCCGCTCATTGATTATTTGTGCGTGTTTTTGCATCGCTACGTGCAAAAAAGAAACGACGAGTTTGGCATCGGCCTCCAGCAGTTAAGTAACGACAAGGGTGGTGGCGTGCTGTTTGCTCTCGCCTCGGAAGCGCTCAAAAATGATTTTTGTGATATCATTGAAAATTTCAAAACCACGACCGGCGAAAACGTGGAGGTGGGCTGGATGTCGTGGCGCGACGGACTCGAAGAAAACGGCGTGGTGCTCGAGCAAAGCTTGTCGAACAATGTTTATTCCGAATTCATCACGCGCGGTGCGGTCAAGGTACTGCATCTCGACAAGTTCGGCCTGCATGAAGATCTTTACACCACGGATGATTTGCGTGAAAAAATGAAAACCATGGACGTATTGCTCGATTCCGTCGGCGAAGATATATATATTCGGGGTGAAAAATTGACGTCCAAGGATATTCGCACGGCGACCATCACTATTCCTGTCGTGAAGATGATGATGGAGAATGTCGGCAAGGAAATCCAAAAGTCGCTGTTGCCGCAATCGCATTATTTGGCCGATCGAAATGAGTTTCAAAGCAAGATCGCCTCGCCGCTCGTTCGCGCGATTGAAAAGCGGCTGAATCGCCGCATCAGTTTCAACGTGCACGGCAAAGTGATCAATTTTTCCGTGCGCTTCGAACCGAAAGATATTGAGTTTCATTTGGTGGTGAAAGAGTTTTGAAATACAGAAGCATAGAATCAACGAAACATAGAAGCAAAAACGACAGCCCCCACGTTTCAACTGGGGGAGGAGTGAAAGTAATTTTACGGTAGTGTCCGCTTGGCTTCGATTGATTCCTTTAATATTATATTCATAAAAAATCTCTCGCCATGAGGGATTTTTTGTTTTGGTCAAATGGCGGCCGACCAGATTGGGCGCGCGGTGGTAAGATTTTACTGCCGCACGTTTTTTTGTCGACAATTTCTTTTTGCTTCCTGACGGTTCTTGCCCGTCCCTTAGACTTCACTTTCCAAAAAACGATACGCTGAAGGCATGTTCTTTAAAATAAAAAATAACGCGCCGACTTTTGGGCAAGTGGCGCGCTCATATACCGGTCGAAAAAATCATCCAACATGGGGGGCAAGACATGCCGAAATTTCTGTTGATCTTTCTGGCCAAATTTTTTGCGAACCATCCGAAGCAGTTGCCGTTACTTTTTACCGTTGAAGCGTTTGAGCGATTTGCCTATTACGCCATGCGATCGATCCTGGTCTTGTACATGAGCAAATTTCTTTTTCTCGATCTTGGTGAGGACGCGACACGGTTCAGCAACAGTCTCTATGGCTGGTTCACCGGCCTCGTGTACTTGTCGCCGGTATTCGGCGGACTGATCGCCGACCGGTTGATCGGCAAGCGCGCCAGCGTAATCATCGGCGCGATTCTTATGGGGCTTGGTTACTTTACCATTGCCATGCCCTACGTGTCGTTCTTCTACGTGGCGCTCGGGCTCATCATTCTCGGTAATGGCTTTTTCAAGCCGAACATCACGCCGATGGTGTCGGAGCTGTATCCTGACAAGGATACGACGGGTAAGCAGGGCGGCATGACGATTTTCTACATGGGAATCAATCTTGGCGCACTTTTCTCGCCGCTGATCGCCGGCACGCTCGGTGAAAATTATGGTTGGCACTGGGGCTTCATCGCCGCCGGCGTCGGTATGTTCATCGCGCTTGGCATTTTCCTTTGGGGCCAGAAAACACTTGGCCACATCGGACGTCGGAAGCCGTCGATTACGGCAACCTCGGTCACGGAAAAAAGGAATCTAACGCGCGAAGAAAAACAGCAGATGGCGGTCATCGGCATTCTCTCGTTCTTCGTGATTTTTTTCTGGGTTGCGTTTGAACAGGCCGGCAGCTCACTCACGTTGTTTGCCGATCGTTCGGTGGACCGAATGATTTTTGGCTTGGAATTTCCGGCCAGCTGGTTTCAGTCGATCAACCCGCTCTTCATCGTCCTTCTCGGTCTGCCTATGACGCGGCTTTGGAAGTGGTTGTCGGACAGGGGCAAGGAGCCTTCCGCCCCGATGAAGATGACCTACGGACTGTTTCTCGCCTCGATTGGATTTCTCATCATGATTCCGGCGGCCATGCTGGCTTCCGGTGGCAGCAAGGTGATGATGCTCTGGCTCATCGGCGTGTATTTCACGCATACGGTTGGCGAACTTTGCTTGTCGCCAATCGGTTTGGCTACGGTGACGGAGCTGGCGCCGAAGCGGTTCGTGTCCATGATGATTGGTGTTTGGTTCGTCGCCAACTTCGCGGCGAACTGGTTGGCCGGACAGTTTGCCAGCCTGTACGAAACCATGGCCCTGACCACGTTCTTCTGGGTGCCGGTCATCACGGCCGGGGTGGCGGGATTGATCCTGCTTTGCCTCGTGAATCCGCTCAAGAAGTGGGGCCACGGTAAGTTGTAGCTCCACAAAAATGCGAGGCGCGTCTGACGTGCCAAGCAGAGACGGAACGCTTAAACGCGTACTTGCCCGCGCGTGATCTGGTCGAGAAATCGACCGGTCGAGCGTTCCGTCCTTTTCCATTTTTCATCTTGAAAAGGTGAATGGCGGAAAGGGAAGTGATTTCCTTTGAGTTTTATAACCGTTCTTTAAATCAAAACAGGGGGATTGAACATGAAAAGCGAATTCAATTGGCGGCTGATTATTCTCGGCGGGTTTTTGTGCGCCATTGCGGCGGCGGCGACGCCGTTTGTGGTTCTCAAGCTTGGCATGACGGTGGATCTCACTTATGCCGGTATGTTTCTCGCGGCCGCGATCCTCGGTCGAGGAATCAGCGGACGTAAACTTGCGATTCAGCTCAACATTATTCAAACGATGATCAGCGTGGCGACCGGCGTTGGGTTCATGGTCGTGGTGATGGCGGCATTTTTCTACATCAAGACCGTGTTTCATCAGGAAATTGATTTCAATCCTGCGTGGTGGCAGATGTTCATCTGGCTGGTTGTTTCCGGCGTGCTTGGCGTACTGGTCGGCATATTGCCGATGCGGATGATCTTGCGCGACAAGACGTTGCCATGGCCGACCGCGCGGGCAGTTCTGTCGGTGGCGGAAACGCTGACCGATCCGGCGGCCACTGAAGCGACAAAAAATCGTCGGGCGGTGTTGACGGTGACAACGGCGGTGGCCGGATTTTTTACGTTTCTGCGCGACGGATTCGGCGTCATCACCTCAATGGTGGGAAATGCCGGACTGCGTTTGTCATTCGGCCCGCAATTCGCAGCCATCGGGCTTGGCATGCTGGTGCCGCTTTCCGTCGGCTTGTCGCAACTGCTCGGCGTGTGGCTGGTAGCGGCGTTTGGTAATACGGTCGGCGCGCTGGCCGCGCTTGGTGGCACAACGCCGGAGAATTGGGACGCATGTTATATAAACATGATGCAGCTTGGTTCTCTGTCCGGTGGAGCCAAAGATCAGGCCGTGCAATTTTTGACAGCCAACTGTGGTACGGCCGGAAACGTGGCGGAATTTTTGACACAGGACTCCTCGCACTTTAAATACATGGTGCAATGGGCGCTTTGGCCGGCCACGGCCATGATGATCGCGGCGGCGTTGACCAGTATTCTTATTCCGGTTGTCCGGAACGTGTTTGGCCGGCGGAATGGAGAGGCGGCGGACGAAAATAATAGTTTGGCCGATGAAAAAGTGCCGATGGCGTGGATCATGGCGAGTATTACTGGTTGCGTTTTGCTGCTCGTGTGGATCACTAATGCTTGGTTCGGAATGCCATGGCAAGAAGTGCTTCTCGCGGTAGCGATTCAGCCAATCATGATTATTGCCGGGCTCAAGGTGCTTAGCATTACCGGTACCGGACCCGTGTCGCTCATGGCTAATGCCACGCAGTTCCTGTTCGGCCTGATTTGGCCGGCGCAGGTGCAAAATAATCTCGTCGCGGCTTATACCAGCGCCAGCCCGCAAGCGTCTTCGGAAAATGTGGTGCCATCGTTTTGGGTGGCGCGCCGCATCGGCGGTAAGTTCACAACGCTGATTATTGCCGGGCTCATCATGATTCCGGTGGGCGCGTTCATCACGCCGATTATGTTCGATCTGCTCGAAAAAGCGTATGGCATCGGTCTTAATCCCGGTCAGCTTAGCGCTCCGACAGGATTGAAAATCGCCACGCTCGCGGCAGTCATGAAAGACGGTATCGGCGCTATGCCGGCCGGAGCGCTTTTCGCTTCGCTCATCGCGATAGTGATCGGCGTGTTTTTTGAAATCCTGTTGTCCATGCGTAAGCGTGGAAAAGAGGGTAAAGATATTCAGCGGTTTTCGTGGGTGCCGATTCCGGCCGCTCTCGGATTCGCGTTGATTTTGCCGGCAGAACTCAACCTGGCACTGATTACGGGTAGCGTGATTGCGGCGGTGTGGCGGAAATTCTCGCCGAAAGAAGATGGCAGTTATTCGCTGTTTGGCGCGCCGCTCGCTGCCGGACTGATTGCGGGTGAAGCGATTGTCGGCGCGATCTTGGTGCCTCTGCTCGCGGTCGGAGTGGAATTGCTGAAGTCGTTATTTTAGCAACACGTGGAGCATTGTACGCGTTTTGTCTGATCGCGGCGTTTGGGGTGTATATTTCGTTTCCACGAAACTACGCCAAACCATACGCAAAATAACGCTAAGAAAAAATGCGGAGTCTTGTCAACGACAAGGCTCCGCCCTTATCCATTTTTTATCCGTTGACGGGTGAAAAGCGGATAGGAAGTGAAAAATGTTTTTTGACAAGTTTATTTGATGTAGCCGGTGAGAGGTGCATGAATGTGGCGGCATCAAGAGCTGTTTGTTTATTTTCTTTTAGGGTAAATACCCCGCGGCTCTGCCGCGAAATTCCAATGAACCGATACCTCATCGGCTTGCCGCGAGGTAGTTCATTTGTTTGGACGTTTTCAAAAGCCTCGGGAGGCGGCATGGAATTGGTTGTTCAATGATGTCGGCGAAGTATGGCATGCGTAAGCTTGTTTTAGTCATTCAACCAAATGGAGATGAACATGCGAAAACAGGAAGTGTTGGCCGAAGGATTTCAGGCGGAGTTGTCGGAAAAGTTTTTTCGTTACGTCGCGATTGACACGCGGGCGGATGGTGCCGCACCGGCAGAAAAGGAGCCGAGCAATCCGGCGGAAAGAGCGTTCAATTCCATGCTTGGCGTGGAGTTGACGCGGGCGGGAGCGAAAGACGAGCAGTTTATTTTTCTGTCGGACGGTTCGCTGATTGTTCGGTTCGACGCAACGGCGGGGCTGGAAAACAAACGCCGTCCCTGTTTTGCGGCGCACGTTGACACGTACCCGAAGTATCCGGGCGGAGCCGTTACGATTGTGCACGATTATCAGGGCGGCGACATTGAACTGCCGAAGAGCGGTACGGTAATCCCGGCTTTTGACTTGCGGAATTTCATCGGCCAGAAGATCGTGACCGCGAGCGGGGACACCACACTTGGCGCGGATGACAAGGCCGGCGTGGCGGTGATGATGCAGCTGGCCGTGGATTGTTTGGCCGGCAAGATTGCCACTCACGGCGCGTTCGATCTCTGGTTCTGCGTGGACGAAGAAATCGGCCGCGTGGGTCGGAGCGGCGTGAAGTATCTGTCGCCCGAAATCGTGGCGTCGTGGACCGGCGGGCTCGTTAATCTCGACGGTATGAGTCCGAACGGGATTGATGTTGGTTGCTTCTGCGGATACGAACTGATTGTTGAGTTTTTCGGCAATGACGCGCACCCGGGCGTGGAGGGAAGCAAGTTGAAGGCGGCGCACTATGCGGCCGCGCGGCTGGTGTGCGATGCGGCTTCGGCGGAATTCCGTTTGCCGTGGATGAGCGAAGCCATGCAAAACTATTTGTACTCAACTGACATCACCGGCAATGCTTCGCAGTCGCGCGTCACGTTCATTCCGCGTTCGTTCGAAAAGGAAGATTTCGCGCTCATCGTTGACCGCGTCAAAGAGTTGGCCGGCAATATCGCAAAAATCTTCGGCGTGCGCGCGGCGTTCAGCGGCTACGGCCTGCAATACGTGAATACCGAGCCGCCGATTCGCCAGAATCAGTGGCTCATGGACGCGCTCCTCGCGGCGCACCGCGATGTTGGTTACGACACAAAAGAAAACCACATCCGTGGCGGGACGGATGGCGCCATGGTAAACATGACGTATCCGGACCTGCCCTCGCCGAACATCGGCGCCGGCATGTACAATGTGCACGGCCCGCGCGAGTTTCTCGTGATTTCGGAAATGGAGGACTGCTACCGGATCGTGCGGCGGTTCCTCGAACTGCTGGCGTAAATAACAACAAGGGGCGACAACATATGTCGCCCTTTTCTTATAGGCGAGAAGAAAGTTAATAGCAGTTAATAGAAGTTAATGGAAGTTGATTGAAGAGAGTTACCCTATTAACGAAGTAATTAACTTGGCTCTAATTAACTGTCAATTAACTCAAATTAACTTCTGTTAACTTTTTCATGCTTCTTTATGTAAATTTGCATATTTATTTTACGAAACTACTTGACTATTGACAAGTTTTAGGGGGGTATAATGACGCTTCGTTTTTGTTGCCATGGTGGCAATAACAAAGGAGGCGAGATGAGTAAGTTGAAGGCGGTTTTGGAAAAGAGAATTGCGGTGCTCAATGCGCGGCTCATTGAATCGATCAATGTTCTTGCGGAGGCGGACGCGGAAATCAAGCGGCGCAACGCGGAAATCGATTCTGTTGCAACGGGACGAGCGGCTGACATTGAGGCGCTCAAGGAGCGTCTTGGTCTTAGGGATAGCACTGACATTCGCAGAAAGCGGTTGGAAGTTGGGGCCGAAGTTGAGGCGAAGTACGGCGACCAGTTAGCTCAAGCTGAGTTGCTCAAGAAGGAAAAGGCGTTGCTTGAGCAGGCACTGCCGTTCGTCGGCATGTTCGAAGGCGCACTCGCCGAGTATCTGCCGTTGACGAAAGAAGTGGTGGCCGAGCTGGAGCCGCAGTTGGTGGATGTGTTCGAGGTCGTGTTCGGTGATCTGGTAATGCAGACCGCACTTGATCTGTGGGAGCGCGGGCAGAGCAAGCTTGGCAAGCGATCCGCCGGCCTTTGGGCCAAAGGATGCAAGATCAAACTGGATGCACTCGTCTCCGCGGGCTTCAGCAAGGCCGAGGCAATGCAGCTCCTGCTTGCGAACTCGGAGAATCCGGCCGCGGCCATGATCAAGGCTCTGAAGAATACTTCATCGCAGGCGCGGAAGTCGAGCAAGTAATCAACACGCAGGTCCGTCACGACGGGCCTGCTTTTTATTTTTGTTTGCGCTTGACGCAAAATAATTTTCGCGATACAATGTTTTTGACAATTTCAAAAGCGTTTTACCTCGGCTATCATCGGGGGAGCCCGGAAGGGGCGCGCTGCGGGAAGATCACATGTCGCACCTCGAGGGCTTTACAGGGTGTTTTCAATAATACTTTGTTTCAAAGCCACCTCGGTGTGACATGTAATAGACCTCGCCGGGTAAGCCCGTAACAGCTATCAATTAAGTGAAATGCCGAGATGGTACCTTCCGCGCAGGCGGGATCTTGGCGCGTTTCGCTTTTTTTGTTTGGACGGCTAGCTCAGTTGGTTAGAGCGCTGCATTCACATTGCAGAGGTCGAAGGTTCGAGCCCTTTGCCGTCCACCATTTAAATAGATGCTCAGTTTCCGCCAGAGGCGGACCCGCCTATGGCGGGGGTTAGAGCGCTGCATTCACATTGCAGAGATCCTGGGTTCCGCGCCAAAGGACGCGTCCGTCCTCTGGCGGAGAGCCCCAGAGCGACCACCATGAAGTAGATGCTTCGCATCACTTCATGGTAAACCATCAGTTTAGTATGGGAGAAGGCAATGAAAATTTAATCAGGGTTATTTCCGAAAAGATTTCACGAGATGATTTGAAATTGGTGGCGGCGGAACGCTTTGGCGATTTGGTCAAAGCGGTGGTTGATGTTGAAAAAGGGATAATGGCCATCGGCGGCGATTTGCATGCGGACGAGGAAGCGTTGCTACTCGAACAAGGGTCAAAACAAAATGACTTGTGGGGAATAAATTTATATTCGGATAGCGCGTTTCCTGATATAGTAGAATTCGACTCCATGATCAATCTCCGCCCTAGCCAAGGAAATCGGTCGCGCGGCGTGGACGATGAGAACGTGAGAAAATTGATTTTGAAAATAATCCAGAAACTTGTCGAGTAGAATTATGGATAATATTCAACACAAAAGTTTAGCCGCCAGCCTCGCCGAGTCTAGGCGGGCCGGCCGTTGGTTTGAAATGACACTGGCCGAGCAAATGGGAAATATCGGCAGTGAAGTGGGGCGCGCGGTTTCTTGGCAAAAGAAAGCCAATGATGAGCACAAAGAAAAAGCACTCGAACGAGCTTTTGAGTTAATCGATCTCACGGTGGCTGATCCGCGCTGGCGGCATCGGCTGAAGGAACCGCTTCGCGCGCGGGAAGCGCTGGCTGATTTTTTTTACGGGGATAATTCATATAATTCTACCGGCGAGTCGCTGGAAAAATATTTTTTTCAATTTGCCATGGAGGCGCGGCGCGGCCGGTAACTTTTATTGGCCGCAGCTCTTCGCTCAAGTAATTGAGCCTCTCACTCCAGGCATAATCAAACGAATCCTCTAATTATACTAATCGTGGTCTAAGACTATGCCCTCGCCCTTCCCCAAAATCGAAGAAGAAATCCTAAAGTTCTGGGATGAAAATAAAACTTTCGAAAAATCGATCAGCCAGCGGCTTGAATCGAATTCTTATATTTTCTACGACGGCCCGCCATTCGCCACCGGCACGCCGCACTATGGTCATATTGTCGCGTCAACGATGAAAGACGTGGTGCCGCGCTACTGGACAATGCGCGGCAAACGCGTGGAACGGCGCTGGGGTTGGGATTGTCATGGTTTGCCGATTGAAAATATCGTGGAAAAAGAATTGAAACTCAATAGCCGCAAGGATATCGAGGCGCTCGGTGTGGACGTGTTCAACGCGCAGTGTCACGCGAAAGTTGGTTTGTACGCGGCGGAATGGAAAAAGGTGATTCATCGTTTGGCGCGCTGGGTGGACATGGAAAATGATTACAAAACCATGGACACCGACTTTATGGAGTCCGCGTGGTGGGTGTTCAAAACGTTGTGGGACAAAAAATTGATTTACGAAGGCTACAAGTCCATGCACATTTGCCCGCGGTGCGAAACAACTTTGAGCAATCTTGAGGTTACGCAGAATTATAAAGATATTAAAGACTTGTCAGTCACGGCGAAGTTCGAGCTTGTTGATGAGCCTGGTACGTTCGTGCTTGCGTGGACAACAACGCCGTGGACGCTGATCGGCAACGTGGCTCTCGCGGTCGGCGCGGATTTGACGTACGCGGCCGTTGAGGCTGATGGACAAAAGTATGTGGCCAGCAAGGATTTGTTTGAAAAACTTTTTGACGGCAAAGAATATAAAGTGAGCAAAGAGTTTTCCGGTCGGGAATTGGTCGGGAAAAAATATCGGCCGTTGTTTGATTTCTATCTTGATAAGGATGTGCCGAATAAAGAAAATTTGTACACCATTGTTTCTGCTGACTTCGTTTCCACGGCGGAAGGCACGGGCGTGGTGCATATTGCGCCGGCGTTCGGGGAGGAGGATATGGTGCTTGGCCAAGAAAAAAAATTATCATTTATTCAGCACGTCGGCTTCGATGGAAAAAT
>Ga0208373_1005395_pt1 | contig 10738 bp, 8 predicted proteins | sample RifOxyC2_FD_184036 | JGI IMG/M metagenome (GOLD analysis project Ga0208373, IMG submission 184036) | Soil microbial communities from Rifle, Colorado - Rifle Oxygen_injection C2 (SPAdes) | ecosystem: Environmental > Terrestrial > Deep subsurface > Rock core/Sediment | place: Rifle, Colorado... | reverse complement strand
GGCTTGACCCGGGGTCTCTTGTCCTTTCAATATCTCCATCTTTGTCTTCCCCCCATGACCTTCCTTATCAAAAGACTGTGGCTCATAGACAAGGTCTGGAGAATCCCCTATGTCTGCTCCTTGATATCTTGGCCATGTCCAGAGAGGTTCATTGGTATTGAGATCAAAGTCTGGGTTATCCCTTTTGTACTTGAGAAGGAATTGTTTGAAGATTTCTTGGAGGGAATCAAGGCTCATTCCGAATGGAACAAGAAGGAGTTTGGTAAAGCCTTGGTCGTGTTTGGTTTTGAGAATCTCGCGGCGTTCAAACAGACGCATGGCGATTTGTTCGAGAGTTGGAACGGGATGTTCATGACCATCTATGCCTAGGATGACTCCTTCTTTGAGAATGCCTACTTGTTCAAGAAGGGAGACTTGAGAATCGTATTGCTCACGAAGATGGTAAAGACGTTCGGCGTGTTCAAGGGCTTCAGCATAGTCTTCTTTCTTTGGTTCCCCATTCTTGAGAAGATATTCAAAGCGTTCGAGAAGGAGAGCGAGTCGTTCAAGATCTGGAATGGAGAGTTTATAGGTCGCCTCGCGCAGGAGGTCGGGCTTGCCAAGAGATTCTCTGGAAATCCCATGAACCTCGGTAAAAGTGATGATCTCCTGTCGCAGAGTTTCAAAGTGTGCGCGGTGTTGTTCGGGCAAAGAATCGCGAACACTTGAAACAGAATCCATGATGGCTTCGCCAAGAATTTCCGAAGTGCGCCGGACCCCCGCCTCCACGGGGGTGACAGATGGAAAAGATTCAAAAGTTGGTCGAAAAAGAGACATAAATGATTGGTATTATTTTATCATGACTCACCTCTTTCACACACCAAAAATTGAACTACCCCCTCTCCCCTGTTATCATACTTTCATATGTCACGCGTTTTAACCGCTCTACAACCAAGCGGAGTCCTCCATATCGGCAATTATTTTGGCGCCATTGAGCCTCTCCTCGATCTCCAAGAGCACAATGAAAATCATCTCTTCATTGTGGATTACCATGCCATCACGGTCCCTCAAGACCCCGCGGCATTGCGTAAAAATATTCTCTATGCCACCGCGGTCTATCTGGCAGCCGGCATTGATCCCAATAAAACCATTCTCTTTCAACAATCAAGAGTGCCACAACATACTGAACTTGGTTGGATTCTGAATTGTTTCACCTATATGGGAGAACTTGAACGCATGACTCAATTTAAGGACAAATCCCGCGGCAAAGGAGAATCAGTCTCCATTGGACTATTTGATTATCCTGTTCTTATGGCTGCTGATATTCTTCTTTATGACACGCAAGTCGTACCTGTGGGAGAAGATCAGGTGCAGCATGTGGAACTGGCACGTGATATTGCTAAACGTTTTAACAATCGTTTTGGAGAAGTGTTTACGATTCCTGAGGTTCGCATCCGACAAAGCGGTGCCCGCTTGATGGGACTTGATGATCCCACCAAAAAAATGTCCAAGTCTGCAGAATCTCCACGTAGTTACATTTCGCTTCAAGATTCTCCGGAGGAAGTGGAAAAGAAAATCAAAACTGCCGTCACTGATTCAGAATCCACGATTGTCTATGATCCAGAGCATCGCCCGGCGATCGCCAACCTTCTCACGATCTATAGCCTTGTCTCCAAAAAGACGACCGAAGAAATTGTGATGAATTATGAAGGAAAAGGTTACGGACCCTTTAAAACCGATCTGGCTGCTGCCATCAATACTTGGCTTCAACCCATTCAAGAAAAAACATTGATGTACCTCAAAGATGAGGATCAACTACGACGTATCCTTGATATGGGAGCGCAAAAAGCCAAAGAAAAAGCGGAAAAAACCATGCAGAGGGTACGACAAACCATCGGAATCATCCTTTAAGAAAAACCCCAGTATTTGCTGGGGTTTTTGCTATTTTTGATTGACGAAACGCTTTTTTTCTGCCATAGTTGCGATGTCCCAGGAATGTCGGACGGCTGCGTGAAAGGATGGGTTTAACCCAATCCTAACCCGAGGAAAGTCCGAACACCACAAAGGATCGCAAGGTCTTTAACAAAAACGTCGTTAACGACGACCAGGTATAAGCATCTGAACTCGAGGAATTGGATTTTTCTGTTCCTTGACTTCTGATCCAAAGCCTAGGGAAAGTGCCACAGAGACAATACTACCCCTCGTCGTCCGGCTTTGCCGGACTATGAGGGGGAAAGGTGAAAAGTGATAAGAGGTCGGGCAACCGGCCACCTATCTCGCCCCACGGTGACGTGGAGGTGTGGTAAACCCGTTTTGGTGAAAGAGCAAGTTTGGTAGCTCGCTTGAACCTGCCAGCAATGTCAGGTCTAGATAGATAGCCGTCTCCTCTCGCCTATTTGGAGAGCAGACAAAATTCGGCTTACAGACATGACCTGGGACTCCAAAGCCCCACCGGATTAACCGGTGGGTTTTGGTTTTTATGGCTCTTACACCTTATCTATCCGATAAAAAACTTTAGATTGACGAAAAAAGATAATAACGGTTAGATGTCGCTTCTCGTTCTTTCACAAACCTTCAACCCGGGGAGCAAACGTGTTTCAACAGAATTTTGAAAATACTCATACGAGACTTCCTCGCTCTTTTGATCACACCCCTATAAACGATGATTGGCGCCAGGTTATCGAAGAACTTCGTATTCCGCCCGAACTGCTTTCCTTTTGCCGTGAGAATCCGAAAATGCAAACCTGGGATGCTGAACATCGTTTCCAAAAAATGTTGGATGCCTATCTTGTTTGGCTTCCATCCACCATTCCACCAGCTTTGAAATTGGTCTGTGAAGCGATCATTCTACAAGCGGTTCTCTATGAAATGTGTGCGGAAAAGATGGAAGGAAAACGAGCAAAAAAACGAGTGGCTTATCTTGGAGCATCCACTCAACATCGCATGATGCGTGTTCTGCCTCATCTCACACCAGAAGATCATCGACGTCTTTTCTACGACGTATGCGTATGGTTTAAAAATGTCACGATCTTTCCTCGCGGTTGGAAATCCAATCTTGTGGGAAGTGTTTCCGTGGTCCAAATGATCAAGGCGTGTTTGCTGACAAGAGAGGAATGCACTCTATTTGCACCTAATCTTTTTGAAGATGTGTTTGGAAGTATTGATCTTTGCATTGAGCTTCCTATGGGGGGACTCTATGTGGATGTGAAAACTTTTCCAAATCCTTTGCAAGAGTTTCGTGTGAGATGGATGGACATCCATGCCCAAGTAGATATAACAAAGCCGCTTGCATACAACGCTGTGAATACAAATGCGCGCTATGACCATCTTTGGTTTCCCATCAAAATTCAAACAAGTCGCGATGGGGATTTGGTTCATGATTCGCGCGTGACCGAAAAACAGGTGAGAATGATGCGAGATGTTTTTTGTGAGGCGCGCCGTCGTTTCCTGCAAGAACTCGCACCGCCAAAAAGGCAAAACAAACCGGTTGACTTTCCGCCATCTAACCCCTAGAGTATTCGGTTCCTTCACAACCAGGAGGTCGTCATGACCGACCAACGTCACGAAGTCTCCCACGGAACCAAAGAAGATGAAGAGCTCATCAAGACTCTCACCGATATGCTGAAGGGAATCTGGGACGCATTGCACCGTACATTTTCCTTTATCACCAGTGTCTTTGTTTGCGTCTTGATCCTTCTTGCATTCACATTTTGGAGGCCCTCGGGAGGATCTTGGAATCAGCTCCACTTCTTCGAGAACTATGGTGTCCAAAACTCCGAGGTAGGGGAGACTGTTTATCTGCAAGGACAACTGATGCATTTGGGACATCCTCTCTTTTTTGAAGATGAGAAAAATCGTATCGGCTTTTGGGTCACAACGACACAGGGTTCCTTTGACTACCGATGGTTTCCTGCCGACAAAATCACCATGCACGACACCTCTCCTCAACCTGGAGATCTCATACGCATCATTCGTCCCTTGGACCGCGATATGTTGATTCTCACAATCACCGACCACGCGCCATTTGATGATTCACTCGAGGCACAGATCTCAGGCTACCTGCAGCGTATGGGCATCAAAAGCCCCACGGAACCTCCCTCTTAGGGAGGTTTTTTCATTCGATACTTTATGATTCATCTCGCCCTTTTTCCTCATTTTTGCTACGATAGCCTTACTATGAAACGTTCCGAACTCGCCTTTACTTTAGCCCGTGTACCTGCAGATTTCCTTGCTCTGGCTTCCGCAGGTACAGCCGCCTACTATGCCCGCTTCTTTCCATCCTTCACCGCTCTTCGCCCGGTTATCTTTGATCTCACTCTTGAAAGATACCTCGCCTTTCTTCTCCCTGTTGTCTGTCTTTGGATTTTAATCTTTGCTTTTGCCGGTCTGTATTCCACGCGTCTTAAATCCATCAGCAATGAATTGACTCGTGTCGCTCTTGCCTGTTCAAGCAGTATGGCCGCAGTTTTTGCCATTTCTTTTTTTTCGCGTGTCTTGTTTGAATCGCGCTTTATTGCCTTAGCCGCTTGGGCTTTTTCCATTGTCTTTGTTTTCTTGATGCGTCTCACCATTCGCGGCCTCCAGAGATCTTTGCTTTGGATGGGCATAGGGGTTCATCGCATTGTTCTTATTGGAGACACGAGCGCAAGCAAAACTCTCAAACAACTTTTTGAAACCAACCCTCGTTTTGGGTATCAAATTATCACAAGCTTTTCTTCTTTCACCAAAGAAGCACAAGACAAAATTCGCCGCCTAAAAAATCAGGATAAACTCGATGAAATTCTTTTAGCTGATCCTGAAGCAAGCAAAGAGGTTGTGCTCTCCCTCCTTCAATTCGCCGATACCGAACATTTGGAATTTTCTTATTCTGCTGATCTTTTTGCCGCTGCAATCGGACGATCCTATGTCCACACTTACGCCGGTATTCCCGTTATTGAGGTCAAAAAAACACCCCTGGACGGCTGGGGAGCAATTTACAAACGCGGTTTTGACATAGTGGGTGCTTTTCTTTTGATTCTTTTGACCCTCCCGATCCAACTCCTTACCGCGATCGCTCTATGTATCGAACAGCCCGGAAATATTTTCTTTTCCCGTTTTCCCGATGGATCCAAAGCGAAACGAGTGGGTATGCATGGAAAATCTTTTCCCTATTTCAAATTCCGCTCCATGATAAAAAATGCGCATCTGCTTCGTCAGGATCCGGAGTTTCTTAAAAAATATGGAAACGAGCGGCAAGGCGGCCCACTCTTCAAGCTCAAAGACGATCCTCGCGTCACACGCGTTGGTCGTTTTATTCGCACATACAGCATTGATGAGATTCCGGAATTTTATTTGGTCCTCCTGGGTCGTATGTCTTTGGTGGGGCCCCGTCCTCATTTGCCCGAGGAGGTTGCAAACTATGCTCCACATCATCGCAAGGTATTAACGATTCGCCCGGGCATCACGGGCATGGCGCAAACAAGTGGACGCTCGGAATTAAATTTTGAAGATGAGGTGCGACTCGACACCTATTATATTGAACACTGGAGCCCTTGGCTTGATTTGTATCTTTTGTTCAAAACCCCTTGGATTGTTTTATTTAAAAAGGCTTACTAACAAGACCTGTGAAATCTCCTTCCATTGCCCTTGTTCATGATTATCTAAGCCAAGACGGCGGGGCAGAAAAAGTACTCGAGGTCTTGCAAGACATTTGGCCCCTTGCGCCAACCTTTGTATTGTTTGCGGATTTCAAACGCATTCCTCGTTTCAAAGGAAAAGATATTCGAACCTCTTTTCTTCAAAAGGCCCCGCTTATCAAATCCAAATTTCAGTGGTATCTCCCTCTCATGGCCACGGCAACCGAAAGTTATGATCTTTCCCCTTTTGACATCGTGATCTCAGACACAAGCGCCTTTGCCAAAGGGGTGCTCACAAGACATGATGCCTTGCATCTTTGTTATTGCCATACCCCCACGCGCTATCTTTGGTCTGACACACACAGTTATATCGAAGAATTGCGCGTCCCTCGTTTTATAAAAAGCGCTCTCCCTCTTTTCTTGTCTCTCCTGCGTATTTGGGACAGACAGGCAGCCAATCGTGTGGATGTGTTTATCGCCAATTCGCAAACCGTCCAAGCGCGCATCAAAAAATATTATGGACGGGACAGTATCGTGATTCCCCCGCCCGTGGATACGGACCGATTTTTCATTTCCGACAAACCAAAAACTTTTTTTCTGACCGGCGGACGTTTGGTGGCTTATAAACGTTATGATTTGGTAATCGAAGCTTGCAATCGCACCGGACTTCCTCTTAAAATTTTTGGCACCGGCCCTGTCGAAGCATCTCTGCGACGCCAAGCAAAAAAGAACATTGAATTTGTGGGAAGAGTATCCATGGAAGAACAAGCAAACCTTTACGCAAACGCCAAAGCATTCATCCATCCGCAAGAAGAAGATTTTGGAATCACTCCGATTGAATCCATGGCATCGGGTCGCCCGGTTATTGCGTATAACAAGGGTGGGGCGACAGAAACCGTCATCGAAGGATTATCGGGCGAATTGTTTGATGAACAAAGTTGGGAAGAATTGGCCGATCACTTGATTCGTTTTGATGAACAACGTTATGACTCTCAAAAAATTCGTGCGCATGCACTCACGTACAGTAAAGAAATGTTCGAAAAACGTCTGCAAGAATATGTGAAACAATCTTGGAAAGAATTCTGCAAAAATTATGATACGTAATGTATGCGCATTTTTGTAGACATTCGTCACTTGGCACATCCTGCGCCAAGCGGGGTGGGAGAATATACCATCCAACTTTTACGCACCCTGTTTGCTTTATCCACCTTTCATGAGTGGATTCTTTTTTCTTCTGGCACCACACGACCGCACATCGAGCGTCTTTTTTCTCTTCCTCTTCCGCTTACAAAAGAATGGATTGCAAGACGTTATGAACGGACGGTGTATCCAAATGGTGTGGAGCATATCCACCTGACTGAACCCAATAAAATTCTCAAACTAAAAATAGGGTTGGGATTGGAAACTCCTTTTACTTCTCTGTCTCACCCAAAGCCGGATCTTCTTTTTCTTCCTAATTTAAACGTGCTCCCAAAGGCGGAAAAAACTCCCAAGATCCTTATGATGCACGACCTTTCTTGGAATCTCTTTCCGGCTTTTTATTCTCCACGCATGCGCCTATGGCATGCCTCTACCATGCCCCATGATCTGATTACCTCTTGCGTCAAAATTCTCACACCTTCTCATTCCACCAAGCAGGATCTTCTGAAACGTTATCCTCTTTCCCCTGATACCATCGAAACCATCCCCGAGGGAATCGCAAAAAATTTCCAACCCACACCGGATGGTTATGATGACGAGGTACGTGAATATTATCGCCTCCCAAAACGCTCTATCCTTTTTTTGGGAACCTTGGAGCCGAGAAAAAATCTACGTACAGTCTATGAAGCGATAAAACTCTATCGAAAAAATACAGGAGATGACATCTCTTTTGTTCTGGCCGGAGGATGGGGGTGGCAAACCGCATTTCTTCCCTTCCGGAAATCAGCGGTTCGGCAGCCCTTCTTGTGGATCCGTATAATCGCAACGATATCGTCCTTGCATTAACCGAACTTCTCTCCTCTCCCTCCTTGTATCAAACCTTGGTACAAGAAGGATTACTGCGCTCTCAAAAATATACCTGGGAACAAACCGCGAAAAAAACGTTAGAGGTGTTTGAGAAAAGCGTTTTTAAAAATTCCTAATTTTCAAATTTCCTTCTCCCCTTGTGGATACACACACGCCAAAGAGGCGTATTTTTTGCTATACTACAAGGCATGAAGATCGGGATAGATGCACGCATGTATGGTCCCAAAGTGGGGGGAGGCGGACTTGGTCGTTATGTCGAGCAATTGATCCTTCAATTGCAAAAGATAGATCAAGAGAACCGCTATATTTTATTTCTGAAACCCGAGAACTTTGAAGATTGCGTGATCACAAATCCTCGTTTTGAAAAACGTTGTGTCCCCATCCACTGGTATAGCCTCAAAGAGCAGCTCTTTTTAGCCAAAGTAATGGACAAGGAGGGGTTGGATCTCCTCCATTTTCCTCATTGGAACGTACCGTGGAATATCAAAACGCCTTTTGTCGTCACTATCCATGACCTCATCCTTCTTGAGCAACCGCGCTCGGCTAAAATCACCACCAGGCACCCACTGACCTATCTAACCAAATATGTGGGGTATCGTTTTGTCCTCTCGCAAGCCTTGAAACGATCTCAAAAAATCATCGCTGTCTCACAGTACACAAAAACAAGCATTCAAAAATATTTCCCTTGGGTCTCAAAGGGAAAAATTCAAACGATCTACGAGGGGGTCACCCCGCTTCCCCCAGTTTCCGACTCTTCTCCTTTCCCCGCACTTCCCTCCCCTTGTCTCCTCTATATCGGAAATGCCTACCCGCACAAAAATCTTAAAACCTTGCTCCGAGCATTCCTTCTTTTACGACAAACTTACTGCAATCTACACCTCGTCATTGCCGGACGAAAAGACCTATTCCTTGACCGACTGTTTGCGATCGCCTCTCATCTTCTTCCGAAAAACTCTTTCACCTTTATCCCAAACCCCACCGACTCCCAACTTTCACAATTATATGCGCAGGCAACCGTCTATGTCTTTCCCTCTTTGATTGAAGGGTTTGGTCTTCCGCCGCTGGAAGCCATGTCTCAAGGAGTGCCGGTAGCTGCTTCCAACACATCTTGTCTTCCCGAAATTCTCGGGGATGCAGCCGTCTATTTTTCTCCCACTGATATGCAAGGCATGGCACATATCATCCAATCACTTTTACAAAATGAAACGCTCCGACACGAACTCATAGATCGCGGACATATCCGCACATCTCTTTACTCCTGGCAAACCATGGCACATGCCATCAAGGAGGGTTATGCAAAATGGTTCTCACAAACAACGTAAAACTTCCTCTTCCCTTTCTGATCTTCGCGCACGGGAAGCTTTCACGCTCAAACAACTACTCAAGCGACGACAAAATGCTCGCTTGGCTTGCGCTTTTGATGAAGCGATCCCTTCTTGTTATTTAAAACGAGCTGCCTACACGGCCTCCCCCATCATTCATGTCTCACAGGAACAAAAACTTTCTCCCTATGTGATTCATTTGGGATCTTCTCATCCTACTCTCACCCCATCGGAGGAATTGGCAGATGCCATTTTAATTAACCTGCTTACGCATCCTGTTGCCATCTCCCCATTTGCCACTCAAAAAGAAGATCTTCTCACCTTAACCCCACAGGACACACAACGCTTCTTTTTGGAATCCCAACTGACGAATGCTCCCAAAAAAAATACGACCGCATTCCCCTTGGCCAAACCAAATTTTTTCAACCGACCGATTCCATCACAAGGGTATATCCCCGCCTCTATTCAAACGCCTTTTGTCAAAGCGCAACTATTCGCACACCCAAAACCTCCGCAAGATATTTTTTCCTATTTTGATCTTCCCGACACTGAGGAAGAAGAAAATGAATCCGAACTTGTGGATCTTGTCTCTTTGCAACAAGAGGTATCCGAGACCCTTCACGTCGTCGAAGATCCTGTGCAAAAAATCCCGATCGCTTTTCCGAGATGGTCTCGTCGTGCGTTTTCCCTGCCTTGGATCAGGCTTCCACAAGGATGGAGCCGTGCCATGGCAGCGTTTCTTCTTGTCTCCTTTGCCACAGTTCTTCCTATCCATGCAATGAGTGTTGTTAAAGAAATCGAAAAAACCAAAACGCAAATCCTCTCTTTGGGTGCACAAGGACTTTCCTCACTCACACAAGGAACTGAAGCCGCATTTCAAATGGATAGCAAAACGGCGGAGCGCTCGTTCTCCAAAGCTGTTTCCCGTTTTGATGAAGCGCAAACCTCGCTTCAAAATCTCGGGGTGGGTATGGAACTCTTTTCCGCTGTCCCGGGCACTCAAGCCCATACGGCCGCCAGCATAGCTGTTGCCGCCGATGTCCATGTAGATGCCGACCGGGCCGCTCGCGACGCTGAAGGCGATCGTGTATTTGCCGCCCGCCGTGACCGCAACGCCGGCGCCGAACTCAAAGGTCCGCCAGGCTGCATTCTCGCCCGCGCCCGGGAACGACTGTTGATACAGCAACTGCCCGGCGATCCCCTCGCCCGCGTAGAGGCTCACGGTCCGCGCCGTCGTGTTCGACTGCTGCATCAGCCGCACAGCGCTGAGGAATCCGGTTTTGCCCACCGTAAAGGACTGCCACCCTTCTTTGTAGGCGAGCACCGACGGCGTGCCATTGACGTTGGACTGATCCGAACGGGCGATCACCGCGGAAAAAGCGACCGGATCGCCGTTCGCATCCGAAGCCGCGACAACATAGCGGTATTCCATTCCTTGGAAGGCGTCGGCCACCGGCGCGGAGCCGAATGCCGGAGGCAGGTTGCCATCCTGCCCAAGCGCAAGCGAGCAAGCCAGCAGCGCTGCGCCAAGCACGGCCATTCTCGGGAGTTGTCGAGCGTTCCGGGCCATGGTTCTACTACCTCGATCCCCTGATGCACCCAATGATCAGCTTGTCTGATCGATTATACGCCAAAAGAAACACAGACGTCAAATAATATATCGATGTTGATTTATATCATTACACTTCAAACAACATAGAATCTGATCGTCATGCTCATTAATGATTTACAAGCAGGTATTTATATAAAATGGTAATTTTGTGATTGGTTCGGTTAAACCAAGTCTAGAAATCGCTCTGTGCCGCCTCGATCGCG
>Ga0208373_1005394_pt1 | contig 10738 bp, 9 predicted proteins | sample RifOxyC2_FD_184036 | JGI IMG/M metagenome (GOLD analysis project Ga0208373, IMG submission 184036) | Soil microbial communities from Rifle, Colorado - Rifle Oxygen_injection C2 (SPAdes) | ecosystem: Environmental > Terrestrial > Deep subsurface > Rock core/Sediment | place: Rifle, Colorado... | reverse complement strand
GATAACGTTTGCGTCATCATGTAAGCTTTCAGTCACTAACTCACCGATTCTTGATACTTCATCAAGAGTCATGTCCGGACCTCCAGTTACGTGGATTAAGGCTCCAGTTGCTCCTTCATAATTGATGTCTAGTAAAGGATTACTTAAAGCTCCTTTAACTGCTTCATCAACACGGTTATTAGTATCAGAACTACCTACACCAATAGCAGCTACTCCACCATTAGTCATTATTGCCTTAACATCAGCATAGTCCAAGTTAACTAAACTAGGTATAGCAATAGTTTCAACAATACCTTTAATCATAGTTGCTACTAATTCATTAGCTACAGCAAAAGCTTGTTGAACTGGTAAGTTACCAGCAATTTGTACTAAACGGTTGTTATCAATTACAATAACAGTGTCTGAAACTTGTCTTAATTGTTGTAATCCAAATTCAGCTTTGTCAACCCTAGCTCTTTCAATTTTAAAAGGCATAGTTACGGTTCCAATAACAATTGCTCCGGTATCTTTAGCTACTTGAGCTACAACAGGGGCAGCACCAGTTCCGGTACCTCCACCCATACCTGCGCAAACAAAAACCATATCTGAACCTTTCAAGGATTCTTTAATATCCATCATGTTTTCTTGAGCTGCTTCGGCTCCTTTATTTGGAAATCCACCACAACCAAGACCACGGGTTAAATCAATACCAATCATAAACTTTCGGTCAGCCCCGGTAATGGATAAGTGTTGTTGATCAGTATTAGTAGCAATAACTTCTGCTCCTTTTATTCCTTTTTTGTACAACCAACCTACCATATTATTTCCAGCTCCCCCAACACCAATCACTTTAATATTGGCTTGACAGATCTCTGGTCCCATTTCATCTCTACTTTCTAATGCTTTTTCAATGAGGACATCCACTTTAACACACCTCTCCTTCTATTTTTTTTGTTTTTTTATTTTTTTATTTAATGCCCAAATATAATCCCGGACATATAGTTTCCGCTACATAAATCTTTATATAGCAGTTGAGTATTACTACTCCTAGAATTAACCAAACCAAAACCTATAAACCAAACTAATAAGAACCAACTAATTACAAACCAATTTTTTTAACCGACACAACCAACCTAAACAACCGAACCAAACCTGATTTTTAGTAAAGTTTAGGTTATATTTAAACTTTATCATTCTCTAGAATATAGTTTACAGAATTTATTTGAATTGATTTTTAGCTTTTTCTACGACGTGAGAAAGAGGTTTTTTTATTTGTTGTTTTAAAGCATTAAGTTTCCGTTGAATGATTACTGAATAATCTTGCATATACTTAGAAGGATCACGAATTTTATTACGCCAACGATTAAAATAAGTAACGGTTTCCAGAGGTAATTTTGGAGGTTTAGGGGGTATTTCTTTAGGATATCCAATAGCCACAATAGCCTGAGGACGAACTTCTTCCGGTATGGACAACAATTTTTTAATTGTATCCTCTTCAAAAGCACCCACCCATTTAGCTCCTAAACCTAAAGAATGAGCAGCTAAAAGCATATTTTCAATAGCCGCAGCTCCGTTTTGTATCGAATATAACTGGTTACCTCGAGAGCCATAATATCGTTCAGCTTTTTCTGGCTCAACGCAAACAATAATATGGACGGGAGCAGAAACAATTTCATACTGTTGAAAAGCAGCTTCAGCTAATTTTTGCCGAATTCCATCGTCTACGACGACAATAAAACGCCAATTCTGTAAATTACCGCAACTGGGAGCATGCCTACCAGCATCAATTATCTTAGAAATTTGATCCCAATCTACAAAACGAGGCAAGAATTCCTTAATCGTTCTTCGAGTCTGAATCAGTTCTAAAAAATCCATATTAAAAAGGATATTTCTCCAATATTTATATTTAACTGTTCTGTTGTTTCATATTTGGAACAGTGTGCCAAAAACGAAACAGTTAAATATTAGCCCAGTTTTCTAAGGTTCAATGGAACAAGAAGTGTTATCTAAACTGTTAGATCATAAAAAAATCACTATCTTACATCATTTATATTTAACCAAAGAAGAAATGTATTTAAGAGAAATTGCTAAAAAAACTAACCTACCCCCTAGTTCTGTTTTTCGTATTTTACAAGAATTAAATTCTATTGGATTGGTTAGTACCCGAACAATCAAAACCTTAAAACTTTATAGTTTAATTAAAAATGAAAAAACTAAGTTTCTGGATGATTGGTTTAAAGAAGAAAGCCAGTTAGACTTGTTTATTAAAGAAATTAAAACTATAGAAGGAATAAAAAGGGTGTTGCTTCAAGGCAAAATAGAAAAAAACCAAGCTAATGTTATAATAATTGGAACGGGAATAGATAGCCTTAAAATTGATGAAATCTGTAATCGTATCAAAGAACAAGGCCTAGACTTATCTAATGTAATATTAACTGAATCACAATACGATAAACTTGATCGTATGGGAATTTATGGTGGGGATAAGAAACTATTATACAAAAATTTATAAAGAACACAAATTTAGTAATTAACAGCTGAGACAACATCAAGTTTGAACTAACAAGTTCTTAAGTCTCGGAAACAAATTTGGAGGCAAAAAATGGTTGAATTTAAATTAGTATTATCCCGTGCGGATGGGAAAAGTTTTCAAAGAGTGATTAAAGATAAAGAAGCTAATGTTTTCTTAAGAAAAAGGGTTAAAGATCAGATTTCTGGTAATGATATTGGCCTAGAAGGTTATGAATTGATAATAACCGGCGGTTCGGATAAATGTGGGTTTCCCATGAGAAAAGGGATTTTACAGAAAAGGCAAAAAATCCTGATTGAAAAAGGAGTGGGCTTTTCGGGAAAAGACCGGAATAATAAGAAAAGAGACGGGTTAAAAACCAAAAAAACAATTTGTGGGGAAATGATTGACCCCAACATAGTTCAAATTAATTTAAAGATCTTAAAAGAAGGATCAGAAAAGTTAGATAGTGGTAGTGAAAAGAAAGCTGAATAAACTTTCTAAACTTAAAAAGAGGTGGATATAGATGGGTATTAAAAGTAATAAACTAAATGAATTTTTTACTTGGACCATCCCTAATTTCCTCAAATCATCAATCAAAAAATTTAAACAGATGAGTAAGGGGGAACAAATTGCTTATTGTTGTATCGGAGCAGGACTATTATTAATTATCCTTTCTTTGATTTTGTTCCAAGTTTAAAGCTAACTTTCTTTTTTTTCTAATAAAAGCTTAAAAGAAAAAGATTCCCTATTTTTTTTCGGAATTTAAAGTAGAATAAGCTTTTTCAAATTCCGCTTCAGTCCAATCAGTGTTCTTACGCAACATTTCTTTCATTTGCTCTTTAGAAACACCCGTTTGCATTTCCGCTTTAATCCATTCTTGAAGATCATCAAGGTTCTGAGCAGTACCTGAAGATTTATGGCGGAAATGTAATATTAAAAGTATGATTAAAACAATTAATAATATTAATCCCAATCCACCGCCAATTATCCAATACAAGTAAGTTTCCCAAAAAGAGGGAGTGGTAGTTTTAGTAACTGTAGTTGTTTTAGTAGTAGGAGGAGTATAAGAAGAAGAAACTATTTTAACTGGTGCTGGACCACTATCTGTTGCTTGACAAGTTTTTTGGATACTGGGCTGATTAGTATAAGTTCCACAAAGATGTTCATCATAACATTTTCTAGCTTCATAGCCATTAGAGCAAGATGACCAAGCGGTGCAAACCCAAGATTCTAAACAAGGAGTACAATTTTGAAGTTCTATTTTAGGTTGATTACAGTTACTAGCATCATAACAAGTTCTTTTTTGCTGTAAAGTTGCATTACAAAGTGACCAAGTAGAACAAGACCAATTAGCTACACAAGTTCCCCATCCTGAACCACCGCTACTAGAACTACTACTTGAACTGGAACTAGAGCTACTACTAGAACTAGAAGTGGTGGTAGAAGTGCATTGGCTAGCTGTGCCCACACAGAAAGTTTTAGTTAAGCTTTCTCCACTGCAAGAAACATAAAGAGTATAATTACCAGAAGTAGTAGGAGTATAAACCGAAGAGAAACTTTTATTAGTTGCAGTAAGAGTTTGGTCAAACCAAACTTGAGTGCTTTGAGCATTAAGCTGTAAAGCTACAGCATCATTAGCTAAACTACAAGTACCGAAAAAAGTAATAGCAGTATTAGGAGAATAATAACTAGCTAAAGTTAAGTCTACTTTAGCTAAAGCTAAAGGAATAATCAAGAGCAACAATAAAAATAAAAAAGGTTTAGTTGATGCCATATTTCTGCTCTAAGTAATAATCTGTGCCTAAAGACTTACCACCTAAACTTAACCAATTAGTCCAAGCAAAAGCTTTAATGGTATAGGTGCCAGTTGCTGTTGAAGTTGGGGTATAGCTAAAGGTAATAGTTTCTGAGCCAGATGAACTTAGACTAGGCTTACTTTCATAATGAACGGCAACATCATTACCACTACCATCTACTACTTTAACAAAAAACAAGTGAGTAGCTAAAGAGCTGTTAGCATTAATAGTAGCAGTAACACTATGTACTGCAGATTTAGTTAAGTTAGTTACCTCTACACTATTTTTAGTTACTTTAATTTCCATTGTTTTAGTAGCCAATTTAATTGTGCCGGTGGAAGTACAAGATTTAGTAGTACTGTTGTAAGCATATCCAGTACTACAAGTATATTCACATTTAGCAGTACTAGTACAAGCAGAAACTAAACTATTAGTAGTGTTAGCAGTTAAACCAGAACTATCACCACTACATAAAGTAGCCGAACTAGGAGCAATGCCAGTACAGGAATAAGTGGTAGTAGCAACCGTAGCTTTACAAAGTTTCGTAGTACTATTATAAGTAAATCCCGTATTACAAGTATATTCACATTTAGCAGTACCACAAACAGAAACTAAACTATTAGTGGTGTTAACAGTTAAACCAGAACTATCACCACTACATAAAGTAGCCGAACTAGGAACAGTGCCAGTACAGGAATAAGTAAGAGTTACTGTTTTACAAGCTCCAGCAGAACAACTGCAGTTGTATTCAGTAGATTTAACTTGATTATTAGAACAATAATATTCTTGTAATTGTAGATTATTATTACATTTATCAGCATAAGTAATATTAGAATTATCTGAATAAATTACTGCAACTGAAGAAGCCACATTATATGGATTACTTGTACTAACATCATAATCACTACAATCTTTTTCAGTAATTACTGTAGGTGAAGCAACAACAGAAAGATCACTTTTACTAACGAGGAATGCAATTGATTTAGAAGGATCAGAATAATCTACGAACTTATACTCTGAGAATTCCAAAGTATAACTTCCTTTCTTTGCTCCTTTAACTGTAATATTAGCAATCTCAAATTCTCCGGTCAAAGCTTTACTAGCATCAATAGTAGCATAAGCAAAAAGAACATTACCATCTTGACAACTGGCTATAGATAAAACCGCTCCGGTATCATTAGTGTCTAACAAATTATCCACTGCTTGACAATTTAATCCACCTAAACTAAGGTTAAAAGCTAAAGCCACAGTAGAAGCAGTTCCTAAATTAGCTTTAACTGTTAAAGTAAAAGGTTTATTTTCATAAATCTTTGAAGATGGTTGTTCAATACCAAAACTAAGTGAAGAATCATCATACCAAATAGCTTTACCTACAAATTGAGAAGATAAAAATAATAGTAATACTAAAATAATAATTGCTCCAAATGAAATTAAAGCAATAATAAAAGGTTTCTTAGTATCAGAGTGCGAAAGCGATGATGGCTGAGGCACAGGTACTTTTTGTTTATTATTTGTAGGCTTCATAGTATTTATTCGTTAAAATAAGTGTAAAGACTGCTAGCGATAGTCGAAATTAATTCCATCATATCAATATCTTCATTCTCATAATCCTCAACAGCACTCCAGATATCAGCAACAACTAAAGCCATTCCTGAATCAGATAGTTGAGGAGTGCAAGTCCCGCCAAGTTCACTAGAACTATCTAAAGCAATCATACAAATATATCCAGTTTTAGGTTTTTTACAGCTATCACAACCAGTAGTTAGTGATTTATTAGAATAATGAGTTTCACAAACTTCTCCATCATCTAAAGTTCCATCACCACAAGTAGATGAAGATCCAGTAGAAGTAGGAACTAATACACAAGTGTTAGTTGTATCATCATAATCTAATCCCTTACTAGAATCACAAGAACATTTAGGATAAGTTCCAGTAGCACCTGAAGGACATTTAATAGTTGTAGAAGCTAAAACACAATCAGTTGTTCCAGAATTAGGGACATAACCGGAATTACAAACATACTCACAATCAACAGCTGGTTTAACAGCACACCCACCAACAGTAGTATAACTTGTTGAAGAGGTTAAACCAGTGGTTTTACTTTTAGGACACAAAACAGCATTAGTAGGAACAGTGCCACTACAGGAATAAGAAGTAGGAGTAGTTGCAGAAGAGATGGTAATGGCTGTTGGAGTTGGAAAAGTTAAAGAGGTGATTGCAGTTACAAGATCACCTTCTGTACCACTAACTCCAGTTATAGTTAGAGCATCATTTCCTGTAGCCGTTAAGCTTATTGTTGCTAAAGCAGTTGAAACAGAAGTAATTGGAGACATTATAAAAAAACCATAAGTGGTACAAGATCCAGAAGATTCACATTTATCAGGTACACCTATAGATGTTGCGCCAGAAGCATAAGAAATGGAATTAATCTTCAAATTAGTTCCAGTAGATATAGAAAAGGTCAAACCACTCAAACCAGAAGAAGGTAACGACCCTGCAGTTACTTTACAATCAAAAGCTGTTCCTGAAGTAATGCTACTTGGACAATTAACGTTAAAATTTAAAGCAGTAGCACCAGAAACCATAACTAGTATTAATATGGTGTAGATAAAATATTTTTGTTTTGTAATCATTTTGATCCCTCTTTCATTTTGTACAAGATGTTTTTAATTTATATGTTGAGTCAGTTGAACTAAGCAAAACATGCCGAGCTATGGCAATTGCATCCTTTAAATTAACTGAATTAGAACAATCAGCATCAGCTAAAGTTAAAGCATTACCGGCCAGTTTATATGTTGAGTCAGTTGAACTAAGCAAAACGTGCCGAGCTACAGCAATTGCATCTTTAAGAGTGGTAGATTTATCACCATCAACATCACCCAAGATCCCAGCAGCTACGCAAAGTTTTGTTGTACTATCATAAGTATATCCAGTATCACAAGTATATTCACATTTAGCTGTACTAGTACAAGCAGAAACTAAAATACGCGGAGTACTAGCAGTTAAACCAGAATCATCACCACTACATAAAGTAGCCGAACTAGGAACAGTGCCACTACAGGAATAAGTGGTAGTAGTTACTGCAGTCCAAACACCATTTGCCGTTTTACATTCATATTTACCATCATAAGTTTTCTCTCCAGCGTTATCACAATTATTCCAAACCCCGTTTTCACAATAATTTTTTTGATTTGTTCCTAACTTTCCATCAGTACAAGGAGTTTTAACGGCCCCATAAAAACCAGTAACAATATCTTTTACGGGCCAGTTATTATCCGTACATGATTTAATCCCGTTAACAGTTGAAAATTGATTATCAATACCAACTGTGTTTACGGAGTTCTCACAATAGAAGTCATAATTACCACTATTACTTACTTGATTATCTGTAATATTCGCACTGTTAGAATTAACTAAAGAAATACCAACATAACTATCTTCAATAATGTTATTAAATAAAGTGATATCTTTACTAGAAGTGATATATAAAGGACGACCAGTAGTAAATTGAGTAAAACGGCAATTTTTTATACTTATATTTTTACGATTATATATTTGAATCCCAGAGTATTCTTTTCCATTTCCAGTGATTTCTTGACTATCACAATCTAAAATAATATCATCCGCATTAATATTAAAACATTGATTTTTACCAGATTCAATTTGCAAATCATTACTTAATTTATATTCACCTTTTTTCCAAGTATAACTATCGTCACAAGAATCTAACGAAGTTAAAGAAGTGGGTACAGTTGTTGGTGATTTACTACTCATTTTGTATTTCAAGGGATCAGAATTACTCTCAGGATTAACAGTTAATTCTTTTCCTGAAGTAAGAGCTACATCTGTAGTAGAACTAGGATTATAAACAGACTCCCCCATAATTTTATAATCATCAAAAAGTAAACTAAATTCAGAAACGCCAGTTTGCAAGACACATTCTAAAGTTACAAAAGTTGTTGCTCCCGTAAAAGGTTCACAAGGAGGAAGAACATATCCAGAAACTGAAAATTCGGTTGAAGAGAAAGTAGATACATAATCTGAACTAGTACAACTAGCAGATTTTTGAGAAGGAATAGAAGATAAAACCTTACATTCTTTTATTATTTTACTTAGGAAAGTGCGATCTCCAGAATCTAATTTAAAATAGAATAAAACACTTTCTTCAGTACCTAAATTACCCATAATATTTAATTTAATTTTATCGGTACTAACTTCTGAAATAGATAAACCAATCTCCCCTTCACCTAATTCGCTAGGGGAAGTAATTGCTTTACCTACAAATTGAGAAGAGAAAATCAATAGAATAGATAAAACCACAATTGCTCCTAAAGAAATCAAGGCAATAATCAATGGCTTCTTATCCGATTTTGGTTTAATAAAAGAAGTTGGAAGTGATGGTGATGATTTATTGTTTTTCATTGTGTTTTCCTCTTCAAATGATTTTTTAGATTTTAGGTAAAATTTTCTCATTAGGATTGTTAGTACTAGTACTGATTTCTCCCGTATAAATTTTCGGATTAATATCACTAATAGTAGTATCAGCAATTCTTAAAACACTGTCATCATGAACATATTCTGTTTGAAACTTCCAAAGTAAATCATTAATAATAGTAAAATCATTAGAAGAAGAAGCAAAAAGTGTTTTTATTTTAGAATTCATACCGGTTTTATCCAGCTGATTAACTTTACCATCAAAATTAAAATCAACATCTGAAAATTTACAATAGATATTTTCCCCAGTATTTTGTTTAGTATAATAAACTTGAGCTGAATTTAAATTTAGAATAAATTTACCCTTAGTTGGATCAGTACTACAACTAATAACCCCTTTTATACATAACGGGTTACTAGGGCTACCCCATGGTTGTTTTTTAGAATATAATGCCCCCATTTCATACCATAAAAGAGGAGTACTACCAGATACACATTCTTTAGAAGAAGAAAAAGTAGAAAGAGTAATTCCAGTACAACATAATAAATTATTGTAAGTGGTTATTTTATTAACAGAAGCATAATTATAATCATTTACATATAATATTGCATTTTCCCCGGAAGAACAACTGGATTTGATAGTACAAAAATGACTACTCTTTTGAATATCTTCTTCTTTTACAGTATTAATAGTACTATCGGTTAAAATTTGTTCGCTAAGAACAAATGAACTAAAAATAGAAACAATGATTAAAAATAGTTCAAACTTAAAAATAAATTTCATCATCACACCTTTTTTTCATTTAAGTAAAACAATATTGTTTATAAATATTTGTTTTTTTAAGACTATTTTCCACATTTACCATAATAGTAAAAATATAACCACAAATAATCATTAGTTTTAGGAAAACCTAGAGTAGAAGATTTCAAAGATTCTTCTGCAAAAAGTTCGGTTAAAACTTCAATCAATTGAGTTTTATCATCATTATCTACACAGCCGTCTTTATTTAAATCCAAAGTAGTTAAATCTAGTTTAGAAGTGCTTCCGGTTTTAGAAACACAATTACTATCACTACTGCAATCAGAATCAAAACAATCCGTTTTACTATCTTTATCATTGTCTAATTTATCAACACAATTAGTTTCTGGAGAGTAAAGGCAAACACCTTTAGTACATTTACCAGTATATCCACTAGCATCACAAACTACATTTTCACAATCGCTATCGGCACAATCTATTTTTCCATCATTATCATCATCTTTGGAATCAAAGCAGAGTGTTTCTGTACTTGAAGAAGATTGTTGAATATTACCCAAATCTTTATTCGCTGTACTACTAGTCTTTAAAGTACCACTAGACGAAATACTCATTTTTTCAGTAATTGTAGATGCTGAATAATCGGTATTTAATATCGGCCAATAAACTGTGTTATAATCATCAGTACAAGCTTTGACTTTAGTAAAAAAATTACCAGTACCATAATTATTACTAGAAGGATTATAATTATAATTACAATTTAAACCATAACTATCAGTCGAGAGGACTATATTATTACTCACTTTATTAGTATTAGAATCTTTCAGTTCAATACCTACCCTTTGAATAGTATCCCATTGGTCAGTTTTAGAACGTAAAGTAATGTAATTATTTTCTAAATAACCATTATTAGAATAAATAGATAAAATACCCCAATTAACATCAATAAATTCATTCCCCTCAACAGTAATTCCCTTAACTGAATATAAGTTTACCCCCACATTAAAACTTTCAAATTTACAATTTTTAACTGAACCCGAAGTAAAAGCAGTAGAAGAAGACCCCTCAAAATAAACCCCTATATTCATGTAAGTTTTATCCAAATTCTTAATGGTATATCCTTGACAATCTAATTCTACTTTATCTGCAGTTATTTTAAAACAAGATGATTCAGAATTAATAGAACCACCTGAAAATGAAACATCTTGATCAAGAACATATTTCCCCCCTGTTTTCCAGCTAGTGTAACCACATTTATCT
>Ga0208373_1005392_pt1 | contig 10741 bp, 9 predicted proteins | sample RifOxyC2_FD_184036 | JGI IMG/M metagenome (GOLD analysis project Ga0208373, IMG submission 184036) | Soil microbial communities from Rifle, Colorado - Rifle Oxygen_injection C2 (SPAdes) | ecosystem: Environmental > Terrestrial > Deep subsurface > Rock core/Sediment | place: Rifle, Colorado... | reverse complement strand
TCATCTGTTTTATATTTTCTATCGGAAAATATAAATATTTATTAGATAATTATGTTGTCGTTTGATTTTATTTAAGACTTATTAAGGCATTTTATTTTGAGGTAACCCCTTAATGTTTCGTTCATTATATTTTTATTATCCCTCTTTGAGAACATTTCATAGGCGCTTTCTTTTGAAATAACATTAATGTCAAATTTCAGACTAAAATTAGAGGCAATATTGTTAGCGGTCTTTTCAACTTCATTAACCTTATCTTTATTGTCCAATATTATCAAAACATCTATGTCTCTAGGCTTATCTTTTTCAAGAAATGAGCCGAAAATAAGAAGAATAAAGAAATCCTCTTCCATCTTCTCATTCAAATCTTTGATAAACAATAGAAGTGACTTATCCTGAACACCTTCCTTTGCTCTTTGCGATTCAATATACCCTATTTCAGAATGATTTTTCCTATAATCTAATGAAATAAGTTCCTTTTCATCCCTAATCAAAAACCCCTCTTCAATCAAAGCCCTAGTTGACCTATGAATTAAGGGATATGGCTTTTTCAAAATCTCAGAAACTTGCTTTATACTGAATCTTTCAGTTATCTTTGAGACAAATACCTTCATTATCTCTGCTTGGGTTTTTGTGAACATTATTTATAGACTATAACTATTTTGATATATAACTATATCTATTTAGTTATATAAACCTTTCTATCACCCTCTTTTCAGATTATCTCTTCTAACTCTTCTAGAACCTGCACAAGCAACAGCTCCCGCACATAATAAAGCAAGTGCAGAAGGTTCTGGTACATTTCCCAAATAAGCATTATCAATTGAAAAGTTCATAGTTCCATTATCTCCAGTGTGAGGATTTATGCCAAAGGTATAGGGATAAGATGCTCCCGAATATACATGAGAAATTGTAGTTGAATCTGGTCTAGTAATGGTTTGTTCTACTCTATCGCTAAAGAAACTCTCTTTAATAGTATAAGTTCCCAAAGCATTCCCAGTATCTGGAAGCCCATTCCAATATCCAATTGTTCCACTTCCGGGAAGAGGAGTAGTCTGAGGATCTACATTAGGGATATAAGCATTATTCAAAAGAAAATTAACAGAGTTATTTCCAGAACCCGAATTATAAGTTAAATCAAACTGAAATACATCTCCCGAAGCGAATTGTCTATTTGGACTTAATATAATAGTCGTATCTCCTACACTTGTTTGATAAACGTTATATGCCTCAGAGCTAACTGCATGAAATTCTGGAAATGGAGGACCGTTGAATAAACTCTCAGTCCATTTACTCGAATCAAGTGCCCCAGATGAAAAGTCATCATAGAGAATCATAACTCCATTTGCCTCATTTGATAGGCAAAGTGCAGCTAATCCGCTCACAAAAGCTGTTTTTATTCTATTGAACATCAAAACAGACTAAATGAGACGTTTATAAATTTTTTCTAAACAAGTTTTTAAACTAGATATCCTCCATAGAATTATGAGTTTTAAGAAATGGATTAGTAAAAATAAAATTGAATTTATTATATTAACAGTCATCTTGCTTTTTGCACTCTTCCTAAGACTTTACAGTTTAGGCTCTGCCCCCCTCTGGGTAGATGAAAGCATTTCTGCAAATACTGCAAAAGCCATCCTAGAAAAAGGTATTCCGGAGTTTGATTCTGGATTTATTGATGCAAGGGCATACACTTTCCATTATATCCAGGCATTTTTCCTTTTATTTGGAATAAATGACTTCGCAGTAAGATTAGTTTCAGTACTATTTGGTCTTCTGACAATCCTCCTAGCATATTTCATAGAAAAAGAATATTCTAAATCTGGAGGTTTAATAGCTACAGCATTCACAGCTCTTTTCTACTTAGAAGTTTTCTATTCCAGACAAGCAAGAATGTACCAGATGTTCCAGTTTTTCTTTTTCCTTACTCTTTACCTTCTTTACAAATCAAAAGAAAAACCTATTTTGTTAGTCCCTACAATAATTTCCTTTTTCATAACCTATGATACTCATCTAGCAGGATTAATCCTTGCTCCTTTTATTATCATCCATATTCTAATATATAATAGAAAATATTGGTACTCTGCTATTTTCCCAGTTATCCCTTTAATCAACAACTTAGGAATCTCATCCATTTCATCAGGTTCAAGCAGCGCAGCAATAAACTATGCAAGCACTTACTTCTCATATACCTATAGCATCGTCTACCTCTTGGTCTTAGCAGTAATTGGATTAATCTGGGCATTTACAAAAGACAAAAGACTAACTTTATTCATTATTCTTCCATCATTGGCTCTTTTAGTAAGCATATTCACTCTGCAGGTCTTCGCATTTAGATATGCTTATTTCTTTGTTTTCCCATTAATCCTATTCTCATCCATCCTATTTGCTTTTCTTTATGATAAATATGGTAAATTGATGTTAATCCCAATAATTATCCTTATTTTAGTACCCTCGAACATCTTTTATCAAAATACATATGTTAATGTAATCAAACCAATTGACTACAACTACAATGACCTCTCGGCTCCGGAAATCAATTATAAAATCCTCCCTTCAAATCTCACGAAAGAGATAAAGAACAGCACAATTATGACTTTCTTCTCCCCAGAAGTAGAATGGTATCTTAAGAACCCAGACTATGTATTTCCATTCTCCCTAGATGGAAGGGGAGATGATCAGGTATCTAGAAATCTATCAGATGGAAGAGTGGTGGATGTTTACAGTGGCGCTCTTATATCTACAGTTAGACCGAATAGTTCATTCTATTTCCTAGCAGACTATTTCGGGGCAAGCAAATTGAAAACAGGGCAAAGAGAGCAGTTTAATCAAATAGTAGCTAACTGCACAATTAGCTATGAGAACTCAGATTTGAGAGTTTATTTCTGTAGGTAGTATTTTTCATTTTAAAGTGTTATATAAATTGTATCACTTTAGGAGCGTAGTCCAGCATATTATGTATTCAATACATACTATTCCTTACGGAAAAGCGTAAGGTTTTTGTGCAATAGCAATGAAAACATGTAACATAAGAAGCTTTATATACCGTTTTCTTATTCAAAAATAGTAACAAAATGGCAGATTTCGATAAAGATGTGGACAAGAAGATTGAAGGTAAATTCTTAATCATAGATAAGAAACTCAAAGATGCTTTTACAGGTGTAAAGAAGGATATTGCGGAAGTAAAATCTTCTTTAAAAGATAATAAACACAAAACTCCTACCACTGAGACAAAGCTAGATACCAAACAAATTGAAGACAAAATAGAGCTACTAAACAAGGAAATAGAAAGACTTTCAGCTCTTTCTATCAAAAGTCCAAAAGTAGACAATGAAAAGCTCAAACTAGAGAAAGAAATACTCCAATTGAAGATAAAAGAGGCAAGAGAAGAACAAAAGAACAGCTCAACAGGAAGAATAAGCCGTTTAATCAATAGAATAGGCGTCTGGAAAGAGAAGCACAAGCTCAACAAGCAATATAGAAAACAACTCGAACAAATAAACAAGAAACATGATGAATTCGAGCAGGAATTAATAGAAAAGACAAAGCAGTTGGATAAGTTATACTCTAAGTCTGCCAATAGAGTAGAAAGTAAGTTTAATGAATCTCTAGATAATATCAAGAAAGAAAACCAAGAAGAAAACAATAGAATAGCAAGAGAAAGATTAGTATTATCTAAAGAATACTCAAGAAGTTTATCTAGATTTGAACAAGAAAGACAAAGAGACAAGGAACTCTTCCTTGCTCAGAATGAACAAGCAGATAATCAAAGAAACCAGATAATCAAAGAACTTTCAAAAACCATAAACAAATCTGAAAAGAGATTTGACAAACTTCTTAGAGATATAGAATCCAAGAGAAGGGAAGATGCCTCATTAGTAAATTCTCAGCTAAATGTTATCTCCAATAGAATGGAGAGTAATAGTTTAAGATTTGAACAAAGAATTGAAGAGTTAAAGAAAGAAATTGACCTCTTAAGAGGTAGAAAAGTTAAGGATGAAAAAAGAATCCTAGATTTAGAAAATGAAAAGAATTATTTTCAAGATAAGTTAAAGGCAGTTAAGAGTGTTAAATCGTCTTCTAGATCTTTCAAATTGCCTAAATTTAGCCTTCCCAAGCTTAATTTTCCTAACCTGGGGGTTAAACCAAATGACTTCAAAGTAGGCTTCTGGCTTGCCGTTCCATATATTTTTCTAGCTATTCTCGCAATTGTCGCATTGAATCAGTATTTTAAGTGGGATGTCGTGTCTCTAAACACAACTTATTGGATTGTTGCAGGAGTCATCTTTGGAGCCCTAACTTTCTGGCACAACAGGGATAAGATCGAGTCTTCCATGGAAGATGAGAAGAAGAGTGAGGAATTGGATGAAAACAAGAGGGCAAGTGAGTTTGAGTATAAGTTTCCTAGACTAGCAAAATTCGATTTTGATTATAGAGTTGCGAGTAGTTGGAAAGAAGGTAATTATCTTTTGTCTGTCTTTAGGGCGTTGGTTTCTCCTTTTGTCTTTTTGGCAAGATTGCCTTTTTCATTTGTGAAGTGGATGTATAAGGAAGGATTTTGGTACTCTATTGGATTGATTGCTATTGTTGTTTTGGTCGCTTTTCTTTATTTTCATCAATTAGGAAGTTTTGATTTAAGAGAGGATGAGTTTCCAGTGGTGGATGCTGCGGCGGGATATTTTCATACGGGAACATTTTTTAAATGGGACTGGATTCAAAACAAATCTGGTCAATTTACAGAATGTATAAATGCAGATATGTATTGCAATTATAATCGGGCATGGCCTCACACTGTGCTTGTCGCACTAAGTTATAATTTATTCGGAATTTCGGAATGGTCGTCAAGACTTATTTCTGCTTTATTCGGCATATTTATGGTAGTTTTAAGTTATTTAATTTCTAAAAAGATAACTAAATCAAAAAATATTAGTTTATTATTTACATTAACCGTAGTTCTGAATTATCAATTCGTTCAATTATTTAGATATACTAGAATGTATGCCCTGTTTATTCCAATTTTCTTTTTATTTGTCTATCTCCTTGGAAAGGGAATAACGAACTATAGCAAAAATAAGGAATTGCCACAGATAATTAGCTTTAGATATTTCTATCTATTTTTGGCGACAATTTTATTTTTAGTTTGTTATTTGCTGCACATTAACACATTAATAATTGGTCCAGCGTTCTTGGTTTTTTTACTATTTAATTTATTCCTTAATTATAAATCCAAATATCTTTTATTATTTGCAATAGGTTTAGCAAGTATTGTCTCTATTTTTGTTTTAATATTCTTCAAGATTATTGATCCTTCTTTCTTGGGATTATTGGGATTTTTAAATAATCCGAACTTTACATATTGGGATTTTTTGTTTAACGGTCCTTTTAACATGATTACTGGAATATCTTTAGTTTTAGCTAATTCATTTATCTTTTTTGATAAAAGATTTAGGTTAAATAAAGAATTAATTATTTTAATTTATAGCCTTGTTTTCTCAGCCGGAATGTTTTTCGTTTATTTTGCAATGAGATATTCAGGATTTACGTATATTTCCCATATAGTTCCATTTGCTATTTTGCTTGTAATCTACTCTTTTTATCGATTAAGTAACATATTTAATCAAAGCATCATTAAACTATTATTAATAATATTATTAATCCTTTCACTTTTATTGTCATCTCTTTCTTCGATAAATTCAATTTATAATGATGAAAATTCTTATGGTAAATACTCGGTAGCATATCCGACTATAGTTAATAATTATAAGCTAGGCGATGTTATTTTTGGACAATACTTGAAAGGTTTTTATTTGAACGGAATTCCAGCAGATACAAAAATAATTGATATGAAAAGTAACAAGCAATATACCTATGAGACATTTATTAATGATCTATCAAATTCTTCTTCTGGATGGTTGACCTGGGAAACAAGAAAAAGTGCTCATATTCGTCCCGAAATAATATCTTATATTGATAAGAATTTCAAGAAGTATAATGGAAAAGGTGTTGACAGTGCGGGAATAGAATTATATTATTTTTCAAAAAAGTAGATTAATCCTCCAATTGATGTTTGAATAATCATAACAATTCTTGAAAGCAAGGAGATGGCCAGAGAAACTTCTGCCGGAATTCCGATTAGAGAGAAAAAATAAATAGAACTTGCTTCCTGAACCCCTATAGCATTAATAGATATTGGAATCATATTTAACAGCTGAATAAAACAATAAAATCCAATGACAATAAAAAAGTTGATAGTATATCCGAACATTAGATAATAAAAGAAAAGGCTGACTGCCCCCAATAAAGTATATCCTACAGAGTTAATAATTATTTTGGGATTTAATATTTTATATTTATATCTGCCCATATTTAATGTATATTTTTTAAATATTTTAAACTTTTTCTGCCCAAATATCCCTAGGAGTATAAAAAAGATAAACAGGATTATCCATGGAAGAAGGGATAAAAATAAATTTTTAATATTTGAATAGATTATTATTGAAGAGATACAGGAAAGAATTATTATGCTTAAAACACCAGATATTCTGTCAATCAGAACCGATTCTAAAACGAATTGATTTCCTAATCTTTTTCTTAAAGATATAAATTTATAGGAATCGCCGCCTATATTCGAGGGTAAAAAGTTGCTGAAAAAAGCAGAAATCCAGTTTATTTTGAATAATTCTTTTTGGCTTACCTTTTTATTTATAATCTGATATAATCTTGCTGAATTTAGAATTAAACTTGGAATATAAAGAGTCAACGGCAAAATAATCAAAAAGTTTATTTTATAAATTACCTGAATTAATTTAGAAATATCGACTCTAGAGAATATTAAATATAATAAAATTAATGTAATAACTAGTTTTATAATTCTGTTATATTTTATCATAAAATTATTTATATTGGGATTCATCTTTAAGTATATTAAATATTATTTGGAAGGCTTGCCCATCTCCAAATGGATTATTCCATTTTTTTCTATTTTTTAGGTAATATTTAAATCCCTCTTCAAGTTTTTTATAACTTGAACCAACAACTCTACTGGCCCCAACTTCAACACATTCAGGCCTTTCAGTATTTTCTCTTAAATTTAATGAAGGTATATTTAAAATACACGCTTCTTCTTGAATCCCTCCACTGTCTGTAATTATCATCTTTGCATTTAATTCTAATGCTAAAAGATCTTTAAATCCTAATGGACTTATAATAATTATTTCTTTTGGTACATTTATATTAAATTTTCCAATATTTTTCTGGGTTCTCGGATGTATTGGAAATATTACTTTTGTACTGTATATTCTTGCAATCTTAGAAATATTGTTTATTTGTTTTGATAAAATTTCTTTATTGTCTACATTTGATGGCCTATGCATAGTTAGTAAAATATAATTGTTTTTTATCAGATTATTTTTTTTGAGTATTGAACTATTCAAGTTCTTTTCGATTTGATATATCACATCAACAATGGTATTTCCTGTTACAAAAATCTTCTTTTCTGAAATTCCTTCTGAAAGTAGTATCTCCTTTTGTTTAATTGTTGGACAAAACAAAAAATCTGAGACATGATCTGTAACAATTCTATTTATTTCTTCGGGCATATTTTTATCATAACTTCTTAATCCAGCTTCAATATGACATACTTTAATATTTAACTTTGATGCAGCTAAAGCCCCCGCCAAAACACTATTTGTATCGCCTTGAACAAAAACATGGGTGGGTTTTTCTTTTAATAGGACTTCTTCTATTTTTTCAAGCATTATACCTGTTTGTTTTCCATGTGTTCCAGAATGTATGTTCAGGTTATATTCTGGTTTTGGTAAATTAAGCTCTTCAAAAAATATTTGGTCCATATTCTCAGAATAATGTTGATTAGTATGTATTAAGGTATAATTTATATTATTCTTTTCACAATATTTTAGTATAGAATACAATTTTATAATCTCTGGTCTTGTTCCTAAAATAATTGCGATCTTCATTTTTTACAAATCTCTCCAAATATTTTAATATATGTCTTAACTATTTTTGCCCATTTATATTTTTCGATTACCTTACTTTGTCTTATCATTAATTCTTCTGAATAAATTCTATCTTTTAAAATTTTTAAAACCTCATTTTTCCATAAATTTAATTCCAATTCCAGTACATTTTCTTTTCCTAAAACTTCAGGTAAAGAACCTCGATTTGAACATAAAACAACAGTTTTTGATCCAATTGCTTCAACAGGAGGCATCCCAAATCCTTCGTATGTTGAGGGAAATAGGAATAATGCTGAATTTTTCAGTAGTATAGGAATAATTTCTTTGTCTCTATTTTGGTCTATTGCTCCTGTAAAAGTAATCCATTTATTTAATTTATATTTTTTTATTAATAATTTTAATTTATTTGCATATTCCTTATCTGTATTATCTCCACCAACAAAGACTAGTTTCAATTTCGGACGTTTTTTAATTATTCTACTAAATAATTTTAAAGTAAATTCTTGATTCTTCTTTTTTGTAAGGTGCCCTACTTGAATCAAATAATTTCCACTAGATAGATTATACCTATTTAATATTTCGCTAGTTTTTTCTTTTGAATATTCTCTTAAGAAGTTACTGCTTATTCCTATTGGAATTATGCTCATTTTTTTAGGATTATAACCTTCAGAAGTCAAATCTTTTTTATCACTATCCGAAACAACTATTATCTTATTACTAACCAAAGAAGCTATTTTTCCAACTAATCTCCAATATAGGTTTTCTAATTTGTGATGGATTTCTGGTTGAATCTTATAAATCATACCATGAATAGTAACGACAATACTTTTTCCAGGTATTCTAAACCAACAAGTAGAACCCTTTGGATAAAATATTAAATTACTGTTTGTCTTTATTGTATTGTAGGGGATAACAAAATTGTCCCATAAAATATTATTTTTTATTTTTGAATAAATTATTTTGACATTTTTATGTTTATTAAACCTAGAAATATAATCCTTATTATTTAAAACCAAAACATATTCATCTTTTTTATCATCTTTTAAAATGTTTGTTAAAAGATTATATAAATAAACTGAGATACTCGAACCTTCGTTAATAAATGCTCTACAATCAATTAGATACTTCTTCATCTCAACACCTCATCATATCGTTTAATTATCTTATTCCAATCAAACTTTTTATCTAATAAAAATGTTTTAGCTTTCAAATCAATTGCCTCTTTTATCTTTTCGCTTAGTTCTTCTACATTTTTTGCTTCAAACAAATCCTCTTTTCTTACTACTTCGGGATTTCCACCGACATTTGAGGCGATAACATTACAACCAGAGGCTAATGCTTCAAGAAGGACAATGCTCATATTCTCAAAATAACTCGCACTAATAAAAATACTTGCTTTTCCATAAAGTTCTTTCATTTGTTTACTGTTGTTGTCTATCCAGCCATGGAATTTTACAACATCTTGAAGACCATTTTCTCTGGACTTGTTTTCTAAAAATTGACGATAAGGTCCTTCTCCAACAATATCAACTTTCCAACCTTTTTCCTTTAAAGGAACATCTTTTAGTGCATCTAAGATGTCTTGAACGCCTTTATTCGGAAATAATCTTGCCACGACAAGAATTCTTTTTTCTTTTTTCATTGGTTTGAACTTATTTGGATCTATTCCGTTAGGAATAACTACAAATTTTCCTTCTTTTGTTTGTTCCTTTATTTTATTTTGCAGGAATTTTGAAGGAGTTATTACAACTTTTGCCTCTTTTATTACTTCTTTCCATTTTTTAGTTAATAAGGGATAAAGATATTTGAATCTTTTATTATAGCCCAGAACATCACTCCCGTGACTTGTTATAATATAAGGAATGTCATAATCATTCTTTAGCCAAAGGGCGACAACACCTGTAGGAATAATAAAATGACAATGACAAATATCGTAGGAATGCGTTTTCAAATGAGTCTTTAAAAATCGCTTTGCCGATAGGATGTATGTAAGCTGTTCCCAGGGATGGCAGATTTCCTTTTTTGTTCTCCAGCAGGAAACTCTGTAAATGTTTATTCCATCTTTCTTTTCAAATTCTGGAAGACCTTTGAAGCCCATGGTAACAACATCCACTTTATGCCCTAATTTAACATATCCTTTTGCTATTTCATAGCTAACTGGAGAAGCTCCGCCACCTAAAGGAGGAAACTCATAGTTGAGGACGAGGATTTTAAGTTTATTAGTTGTCATTTTTAGATTTTATTACCAACAGAATAGCATAAACAAATATTAGTCCAAATATTATAATTGCATTTGTTGCATCTAAATCAAATTTTCCAAATATCATTTCCCCTAAAAAAATAAATAGAAACCCCAAGGCGATGTTTGAATATAATTCACACTCAAATAAAATTCTTTTTGTTTTATTGTTTCCAATAATGAGGGCGCCAATCGTTCCAATAATCAATGCTGAAATTAGTATTGTAGATAAAAGTGTAACAGTATGCGAAATATAGTTTATTCCAAAGTAAATCACCAAAGCAAGAATTACAGTATAACCTGTAGTTAATAAAAAATCCCACTTGCTATAAATTCCATCCCGTGCATATATTCTTGATCTTGCCATCTCTAATTCCTTACAACTTCCCTAATATAATATCTCTTTTCAAAAAGAGAGCTATTGGTTTGTATTTTAATTAAAAGATCTACGATTATGCCGAAGGCAAATGTCATTCCTCCTAGAATTAGGAAGAAGAAACCAAGGAAGAAAAAGCCGTTTCTATTTAAT
>Ga0208373_1005389_pt1 | contig 10744 bp, 10 predicted proteins | sample RifOxyC2_FD_184036 | JGI IMG/M metagenome (GOLD analysis project Ga0208373, IMG submission 184036) | Soil microbial communities from Rifle, Colorado - Rifle Oxygen_injection C2 (SPAdes) | ecosystem: Environmental > Terrestrial > Deep subsurface > Rock core/Sediment | place: Rifle, Colorado... | reverse complement strand
AACGCTAATATTATCAAACGCACTCTGGCCAACTTCGGCATTGAAGTAGAAATGGATGAGATAACCATCGGGCCGACAGTAACCCGTTACGCTCTCAAGCCAGCCGAAGGAGTAAAACTTTCTCGCATTGTGGGCCTGCAAAATGACCTAGCTTTGTCGTTGGCTGCCCACCCGATCCGTATTGAAGCACCGATCCCAGGCAAGTCTCTGGTGGGCATTGAAATCCCCAATAAGTCAAAATCAATCGTCGGTTTGGCAACTCTGCTGGCTGACGATAAGTTCCAAAATTCTTCCAAGCCCCTAACTGTCGCCCTGGGCCGAAATATTTCCGGCAAGGCCATTTTCGGCAACATGGTAAAAATGCCCCATATCTTGGTGGCCGGAACAACCGGTTCCGGAAAATCCGTGACCATCCATTCAATGATTACTTCCCTCTTATACAGAAATGGACCCGATGACTTGAAGTTCATATTAATAGACCCCAAGCGCGTGGAACTTACTCTTTATAACAATATTCCGCACCTGCTTACTCCGGTGATAACCGAAGCCAAGAAGACAATTCTGGCTCTAAAATGGGCAGCCAAAGAAATGGATCGCCGCTATGACATCTTGGAAGCGGAATCCGTGCGAGACATTGAATCTTATCACAGCAATGTTTTTAATAAAAATCCAAAGACCCCGAACCATAGCAAGCTCGGTACGGGGCAAGAAAATGGAAAAGGTCTAGATCGCCTGCCCTATATTATTATCATTATTGATGAACTGGCGGACATCATGAGCACTTATCCCAGAGAACTGGAAGCCGCTATTGTTCGCCTGGCGCAAATGTCCAGAGCCGTGGGCATCCATTTAATACTTTCCACCCAACGCCCAGAGGTAAATATAATTACCGGCTTGATTAAAGCGAATATTCCCGCTCGAGTGGCCCTGAAGGTATCGTCGCAGGTAGATTCGCGCACCATCCTGGACGCCGGCGGAGCTGAAAAACTTTTAGGCGCCGGCGACATGCTTTATTCTTCAGGCGAAGCCCAGCCCGAGAGATTACAAAGCGCTTTTATTTCTGAATCGGAAGTTAAAAAAGTAGTGAAGTATCTGGCTGATGCTTATGAAGATGAAGTGTCCGAAGAAATTACTCTGACGGTCGGATCTATTTCGACCGATAAAAGTATTTTTGAAAGTTCTCTGGAAGGCGAAAATTCCGATGACGACGATGAAATGTATGAGGAGGCTCGAACCTGTGTTATGGAAGCTGGAAAAGCTTCCACTTCCTATCTCCAAAGAAAATTAAAATTGGGATATGCGCGAGCGGCCCGACTAATGGACAAACTGGAAGAACGTGGAGTTATCGGTCCCGGAGACGGAGCCAAGCCCAGGGAGGTCCTAGAAAAAATAGAACGTACCGAAAATGGAGAAAATGTTATCTAAAAAAATATTCAAGATCGGAGGGCTTTCTGTCTTTTTTATTTTGATTGTTATCTACGCCATTCTGGGATCAAAAGATTTAATTTGGGGTGTAAAAATTAAAAATGTGAATTTGGTGGATGGCGCAACGGTCACTGAAAACATAATCAAGTTAACTGGCAATGCGAAAAATGCGATAAATTTAACCTTAAACGGCCGAGAGATTTCTATTGACCAAAGTGGCAATTTTAATGAAACAATTGCGCTTCTGGATGGATATAATATAATCAATATTAAAGCCAAAGATAAGTTTGGATATGTGGATGAAAAAAATTATAAATTAATATATGAAACAGATACTGCTTTTTAGAATGGTCTGGCTGGGGTGGGACCCAGGAAACCGAGGACCTTATAAAAAGCAGTATCTGTGAAATAATATAAAGTATGTTAAAGAAAAAAGGAAAAAAGGAAGACAAAACTGTTGGCGGAGATGCTTCTGTTTTAAATGACACGCTGAAAGCCATTCAAACGAAATTCGGCGAAGGTTCAATTATGAAGTTTGGCGATTCGCCCAAAGTGGATATCAATGTAATACCTACCGGCTCCATCGGTTTGGACATGGCGCTGGGAGTAGGTGGCATCCCCCGAGGCAGAATTATTGAAATATTTGGGCCAGAATCTTCCGGAAAAACTACTCTCTCCTTACACATTGTCGCCGAAGCCCAAAAGAAAGGCGGAGTCTGTGCCTACATTGATGCCGAACATGCCATGGACCCAGAATATACAAAAAAACTCGGAGTGAATATAAATGACTTGCTTATCTCCCAACCGGACAACGGTGAACAAGCGCTGGAAATAGTGGAAAGCTTGGTACGCACGGGCAAAATTGATGTCGTCGTCATAGATTCCGTCGCCGCTCTTACCCCTAAAGATGAAATTGAGGGCGATATGGGAGCTTATCATGTCGGCAAACAAGCCAGGCTGATGTCTCAAGCCCTGCGTAAATTGACGGCCATTGTCGCCAAGTCTAAAACTTGCGTTATTTTTATAAATCAAATAAGAATGCAAATCGGGGTAATGTTCGGTAATCCGGAAACAACCCCCGGAGGGAAAGCTTTGAAATTTTATACTTCAGTTCGGTTGGATATTCGAAAAATCGCGCAAATAAAAAAGGGAGAGGATGTGGTGGGTTCACGCACCAGAGTCAAGGTTGTAAAAAATAAAGTGGCCGCGCCGTTCAAACAGACAGAGTTTGATATTATTTACAATGAAGGCATTTCCAAAGAAGGTGAAATTATGGCCCTGGGAGAAAAGTTCAAAATTATAGAAAAAAGCGGGAATTCCTATTTCTATACACCCCTCCCGAACCTCCCCAAAGGAGAGGAGAAAGGAGGAAGTCAAGAGAAAGTAAAACTGGGTGTGGGCTATGATGCCACTCGTAAATTTTTGAAAGAAGAGAAAAAAATCTCAGATCAAATCTTAAAAGAAATTAAAAAGAAATTCTCCGAAGAAACACAATAAACGTAGAAAAGTTGTCAACCTGCGAGGTTGACAACTTTTTGACAAAACGCCCATATTGAGCTACTCTCTGTTTAGATTGAACGGAATTTTTTTGACATAAAACCCTAAGATGAAAGGAGAACAAAATGAAGATCTCGTTTGTTATTTTAGCTGTAAACTATGAGGATTTCCGGAAAAAGAAAGAGGTACATGCCTACGCTGTTGGTAAAGCAAATGGAATAACCGTTATTGCCGACCTCGATGAAATCAGGGTAATACAGAATGACGACAACGCCTATCTATTTCGCGTCAGGCGCCTAGGCTGACAGGAAGGAGGAGATCATGGATGCCGTGATGATTTGGTTAAATGGTGTGCTTTTCGGCACAGGGACCAGAACCCTTGTGACCCTTGTTGTGGTAACAATTCTTTGTTTTATCCTCGTTGCCACGGGAAAAATCGAAATAGCCTTCCCTCTCGGGTAATATCCGAGAGATCACAAGCCAGTGACACCCTGTCACTGGCTTTAACATTTTTGTCCACATATAGAAAGTTGTCAACCTGCGAGGTTGACAACTTTTTCTTTTATAAGTTCGTCTTTTAATATTTCATACTCGTCCCCTTTCAAAAATTCACAAAGTTCTTTAGGGTAAAGAGTGGGATTAGTATCGAAAGTTTCATAAAATAAATCTTTGTTGATAATTTTAGAAAATGGAGAATTTTGATCACCAAAATAATCACGAAAACTGGACCATTTATAGTTCTTGAAAAAATTTAGTGCTTTTTTCATATCTATTTTCCTGTGTTCGGTCTTTGGATAAATCAAATCTAATAAATTGAGATCAATATAAAATGGAATATACAAAAAATGTCTGTCGCTTCTAATTTGAATTATTTGGGCACGATTTTGAAACAAATAACCACTTTTTTCTCTTTTAATATTTATGTATTTAGTAAATGAATTTCCAAGTCTCTTAACGAACTCCAAAACTCCTCCATCAACTTTTTCATATAAAAGAAGATGATAATGATTCGATAATAATGTCCACTTTAAAATTTCAACAATTTTTTCTTGCTCAGGATAAGAATCTATTGATTTTCTAGATGAATTTATTCTCAGACTTTCCCCTTTATTATTTAAACGATACAAATTTAAAACAAATCTAAAATAGTCAGAATCAGTGTCAAAAATTTTTTCTTTTCTAATTCCTCTATTACAAATATGATAGATATCTCCAACCATACTTTTATTCTCCCAAAAAGTCAAAAAGTTGTCAACCTCGCAGGTTGACAACTTTTGACAAAATAACCATAAAGCGTTATTCTCTGTTTAGATTGAACGGAGTTTTTTTGATATAAAACCCTAACAAGGAGGAAATTATGGACACCATTGTGACACTGGTTGGACTTGTCGTGACGGCAATAGTGATTGGGTGGCCAATTATTTTAATGTATTTGTGCTATCGGCGAGGATGAAAATTTACATCATCAAGCCCCAGGCCCGTGGTTCATCTGCGGGCTTTTGTTTTTTTATACTAAGCTCTTTCCACCCTTCTACTTGTTAGTCTCAGGATATTCACAAGCTAAACTCGCTCCACATATTCTCCAGTTTCAGTATTGACGCTAATTTTATCCCCTTCTTTGATGAACATGGGGGTGCTTAGAGTTGCGCCGTTTTCTAAAACAATAATTTTGTTGCCACTTTTTGAGGTATCCCCCCGAACAGCCGGTGGAGCTTCTTTCACTTTAAAATTCATTTTTATCGGCAAAGAAAGTTTTATAACTTTTTCTTCGTCTTCGTTGTCCCAAACCAGAGCGGCAACGTTCCCATTTGGGTTTAAAAATTTACTGGCATTGCCGACAAGAGCAGCGTCTAGTTTAAATCTTTTGCTTTTGTCGTTCGGGTCACAGAACCAATATTCTCCCTTGTTGGTATAAAGAAAAGTAACATCACGTTTTATGATATCCGCTTCGTCAGCCGAATCGGCCACATGAAAAGTAGCCGGAAAAACTTTGCCTGATATCAAGCTTCGCAATTTTACTTGATTTTGCGGTTTGCGTTGCTGGGTACGGGCAACATGACTCTCTACCACTTCGCAAGGCTCATTGTCGTGTATGATTATTTTCTTTTCGCGAATTTCGCTATATTGAAGTTGGGACATAAAAAAATTATATTAATTTCAAAAAATTAAAAATCTTTGCGAGAATTTGTTACTTACTTAACCACAAAAGGCAGTAAGCCTAAAAACCTGGCATGCTTGACGGCGCTAGCTAGAGCACGTTGATTCTTGGAAGTTACCCCCGTTCGTTTATGGCTCACTATTTTACCATTAGGGTTCAGAAATTTCTTTAGAATTTCAATATCCTTATAATCAATGTATTTTATATTGTTGGCTGAAAAGTAATCTTGTTTCATCCCGTTAGAAGTAGGTCGTGGTCTTATTTTAAAAAACTTTTACCTACTATTTTTATTTTATATTTGATAATAATTTATTATATCTCTAGTTATTTACTACGACCGCGACTTCTAACGGGATTTCATATTCTAAAATGGTATATCTTCCGGGTTAATATCTTCTTCTGGGTATTCTATTGTATCAACCTCTCCGCTTTGTCCGACCGGAGCTTTTGAACCTGCGTTGGTTGTCCCTCCACCTCCATTGGCACCTGCTCCTTTGGGACCAAACTGGGTACGATCAGCAACCACTTCCGTGCGATATTTTTTCTCTCCGCTGGTTTTGTCGTCCCAACTTCTAGTTTGCATTCTGCCTTCAATCAAGATAGAGCTTCCTTTCCTCATATATTGAGAAACTGTCTCGGCTTGGCGTCCAAAAACTACAATGTTATGATAATCAGCTGCTTCTTGACGTGCCCCATTTTTATCTTTCCAAACACGATTAGTGGCGATAGAAAAGGAACAAACTTTTATGCCCGAAGGTAAGGAACGAAGTTCCGGGTCGCGGGTAAGATTTCCTATTAAAATTGCTTTGTTTAGATACATCCCGTTAGAGATAGGAAATCTTTAGATTTCCGTTTCTTTAATTAAATAATAATTTTCTAATGACCTTCTGCGTTAATTTTAACTTATTTCTTAATAATAAACCAGCCAATCTCTAACGGGATACATGCCTACGCTGCCACCATAGCATCTATTTCTTTATCAATTTCTTCCTTGTTTATGGGAACGGCTGTTTTGTCGTCTTCACTCCTCTCAGTTCTCATTTTTCTGCGGGTAATTTCTCCATGGCCAAATCTCTTTGCGTTGATAGTATTTTCTTTGACTGTTTTTAATATTAAAAATCGAATAAAATTAGGGTCGAGGCCCAGACGCTTTTTCAATTCTAAAATTTTATCTGAATCCAAAATAAATTTAACCCAGCCAAAATAGGCTGTCTTAAATTTATTGCGCAGGTTGGCGACAACTTTAACCATGGGGTAAGCTAAAGTAAGCATCTTAGGCATTTCGTCAGAGACAGCCATACCCCCGAGGGACGAAACAAGCTCTTTTAGGTTGCCAAAAACAACCGGAACATCATTTTCCTCAAGAGTTGGCACCAGAAGATAGCCTAGTTCATAAACTCTGGAGTTGGCTTCCACTTCTATTTCATTTTCATCTTTCGTTTCCACTTTCGACATAGGCTTCATACTATCAAAAAAAAAATTAAAAGGCAACTCACTTCATTTAAATTCCAAATACTCTTTTAGCGTTTGCGACAATAGCCCGGGCTACTTCCGGTTCTGGCAAATTTTTTATCTCGGCGATTCTTTTCATAATTTCTTTCACATAGGACGGTTCATTGCGCTGGCCCCGATAGGGCACCGGCGCCACATAGGGGGCATCAGTCTCGGACATTATCATATCAAGTGGTATGTTTTTAATAATTTCATCATAGGCACGGGTAAAGGTAATAACTCCAGTAAAAGATATGGTAAAACCGAGGTCTAAAAAAGCTTTGACGTCCTCTAGACTACCAGAAAAAAAATGCACATTCCCTTTTGCCTTGGGAAATTCTTTTAAAATTTCTAAAACATCTTGATAGGCGTTCAGGCTGGAATCTTTCGGATTGTTTCTAATGTGCAACATTAACGGCTTGCCTGTTTCCTGGGATAAAGAAATCTGTTCCCTAAAAGTTTTTTTCTGTTTTTCGATGGTCTCCACACCACAGTGAAAATAGTCCAAGCCACATTCCCCCAGGGCTACTACTTTGGGATCTTGCAAGAGTTCTCTATAAATATCTTTATTAAATTCTTCAACTCTGGTCATAAAACTTCCACCTCCGGTTTCTTCTTTGTCGTGAAAAGCTTCTTCAAGATGAATGGGGTGCAAGCCAACGATGGCAAAAATCCCTTCTTCGTATTTATTGGCAATCTCCACGGCCCTTTTTGAAGTGCTCAGCTGACTTCCGACATTTATAACCCAAGTGTCATTTTGCAAGGCACGTTTTAAAACAACGTCCCCGTCTTCCTTAAAAGCCTTAAAATTCACATGGCTATGGATGTCTATGTATTTGGGCATCATATTATTCTTTCCTCATAAACAACGGCTTCTCTGGCTTTTTATTTTCTTTAATTAACTTTTTTAAAAAAATATTTGTTTCCGGCATAATTGGATTCAACATTCTGGCTATTTCGTATAGACGAACAACCATTCCGGAAATTAATTCTTTTCCTTTTTTTTCATCTACTTTCACCACCTTGAACGGTTCAGTTTCCTGAATAAATTTATCCAACTCCCCTATTTTATTCCAAACATAATCCACTGCCTGTTTGATATCAAATTTTTCAAAAAAATCAAAATATTCTTTGAAATCGGATTGTTCGGGAATTTCCGGACATTTTTCTAAATGCTTGGACGACAAAGTTAAAATACGACTGGCTAAATTTCCTAATCCATTGGCCAAGCCAGCATTATAGGCTTCTTTAAATCTTTCTATAGTAAATGGACTGTCTTCAAAGCTTGAAATTTCTTTGGCCAGAAAAAATCGCAGGGCATCGGTGCCATATTCTTTAACTACTTCTCTCGGGTCCACGACATTGCCAATAGTTTTTGACATTCTTATACCTCCTTCTCCGACGATAAAACCATTGACCACTATTTGATGAGAGCTTGGCAGGCCGGCCGCCATCAGCATCGCCTGCCACATAACTGCCTGAAAACGAGTGTTGTCTTTCCCGCAATACTGAGTGGGATTTCCATTTACCCAATATTTTTCAAAATTTTCCAACTGGTCGGGCCAACCCAGAGTGGATATGTAATTTACCAGCGCGTCAAACCAGACATACATTACATGGTCTTTATCATCAGGCACCTCTATACCCCAGGACATTTTTGATTCAAGCCTGGAAATTGAAAAATCTTGCAAGCCATTTTTTACAAAATTTTTCATTTCATTCAAGCGAAAATCCGGAATTACAAAATTTGGATTCTTTTCATAGAAATTTAAAAGTTTTTCCCTGAAAGAAGACATTTTAAAAAAATAATTTTCTTCGTCAATCAATTCAGGTTGTTTGCCAGGGTGTAGAGGGCACTCCCCGTCTTCGTTTAATTCAGAGTCTGTTTTTTCGCTTTCGCAACCGACGCAATATTTTGCTTGATAATTTTTTTTGTAAATGTACCCATTGTCCTTTACTCTTTTCCAAAATTCTTGCGCCGCCTTTTTGTGATGTTCGTCGGTAGTGCGAACAAAATGAATAGTTTCGCTGACTCCGAACATTTTCAATTGCTCTTTGAATGTTTCAAACCCCTGATCAACGAATTTCTTCGGACTTAAGCCTTTCTCAATGGCTTTTTCGTAATTTTTCTTTCCATGTTCATCGGTGCCAGTATTAAAATAAATATCAAATCCGGCCAGTTGTTTGTATCGAGCAATAATATCTGCCCGTACGAACTCCAACGCATGGCCCATGTGTAGAGGTGCATTTACGTAGGGAAGGGTCGTGGTAACGTAAAAATTATTTTTTTTCATCGCCGGTTTTAGCTAAAATTTTATCTTTTTCAATATCGCTCAAAAATTCCATTAAAATAACCGCCAGTGGAATGGCTAAAATCGCTCCCCAAACCCCGCCCAACTCAAAGCCCATTAACACCGAAAGAATTATAACAATGGGTGAAAGTCCCACGATTTTTTTAATTAAGAGTGGGGTGAACAAAAAGACATCAAATTCATGAACAATAACATAAGCTCCAGTCACCATCAGGGCACTTCCGAGCCCATTGGAAATATAGGAAAAAGCAAAAGTTGGGATTAGGGCAACCAAAATGCCATAGGGAATCATTTCCAATATGCCCGTGATGATGGCCAGAAGAAAGGCATATTCTATGCCCAAAAGGGAAAGAATCAGATAAATAAGGACCCCCACCACGAAACCAAGCAACATCTGGCCTTTGACCCAGAAACCTATTTTGCGACTAGAGCGCGTCCACAGATCCACTACATAATCATCATACTGAATAGGAACGATAATTCTTAGAAAATTTTCTATCCCCCTTTCTTGAATGGAAAGATAAAAAGAGAAAAGAATAATTAAGACAAAGTTGAAAATGCTCCCGAAGGTGACGGAAAGAATTTGGAAAAATCCACCCGAAAGATTTAAAACAAAGGCCTTGGATACAGACAAGAGAGTGGCCAGTGAAAAATGCCCGGAAAGAGCGCTGACAATACTTTTGGCACCGGAAAATGCTTCGTTTTGGAAAAAATTCAAGAAAGGAGCATCGGGGAAATAAATTGAAATGAAAGTAGAAAAATTATAAATTTCAGTTATCAAGAGTGGGGCAAAAAGATAGAACATGCCCGCCAAAATAAAAATTGAAATAGTATAGAAAATAACAATTCCAAGAACTCTATTTTTGATTCCTATTTTCTGAAAATGGGGAACCGCTGAATCAATAAAGGAAGCAATAACAATAGCCGTCAGAACCACTAAGACCAAATCTCTCAAAAGATACAGTAAAAATAAGCCCAGAGGGATTAAGAAAAACTTCACTAAGGTGCCAGTAGATATGGAAATGTTGGTTAGGTCATTTTTCCCAGCCATAAAAACATAATACCACAAAAGCTAGAATTTCAGTATTTTGGAAAATTTTGTTTTTTCTTTGAATGGACCAACCAATGCCAAATTGAGCTTGTTGTTTTGGAAAATATTTTTGGCCAAATTTTGTATTTCCTGGGCGGTAACTTTGCGTATTTTCTCTGCTTTTTCTTCAGCACTTTTCAGCTCGCGTTTTAAAAGTTCTTGGCCACCAAAAAAATTCGCAACTTCGTCACTTGATTCCAGAGAAAGTTTCATGTTTCCGATCAAGTATTCTTTTACTTTTTTTAATTCTTCTTCGCTGATTTTTTCCTTTTTGAGAAGATTACATTCATGCAGTACTGTTTTTATCACTTCGACAATTCTTTTGTTGTCCACTCCGGCCGAAATTTGAAAGAACCCATGGTCAGTAAAAAAATCATTGTAAGCACGAACATAATAACCAACCCCCATCTCCTCCCGAAGTTTTTGAAAAAGCCGAGAGCTCATTCCCCCGCCCAAAATACCGCCCAGAACAGAAAGGGCGGTATTTCTTTGACTAAATAAATTTTTACTACGTATGCCTAAAACAAAATGTGTCTGGTCTGTTTTTTTAAAATTAATCAAGACTTGCGGTTTTTTTTGTTTTTCTTTTACTTTTGCTTTATCTATTTTCTGGCCACGTTTTACGGCCCCAAAAATTTTATTCGCTTCATTCACCACTCGCTTCTCCGTTACCGCCCCAGCCACGATTAAAACTGTAGCTTCTGGCAAATAATGGTCTTTCTTATAGACAACAAAGTCATTTCGTTTCATTTTTAAAAGATTTTTCTTTTC
>Ga0208373_1005386_pt1 | contig 10747 bp, 11 predicted proteins | sample RifOxyC2_FD_184036 | JGI IMG/M metagenome (GOLD analysis project Ga0208373, IMG submission 184036) | Soil microbial communities from Rifle, Colorado - Rifle Oxygen_injection C2 (SPAdes) | ecosystem: Environmental > Terrestrial > Deep subsurface > Rock core/Sediment | place: Rifle, Colorado... | reverse complement strand
CTTCAATGCAAAATGAATTAAGTCATCCACAAAAATCACCTCGTAAATTCTGATTTTATCGAGGGGAAGCTAATATAAATACTCTTGTATACTTGAGGATAGAAGAGAGCATCATGCCATCAAAAAACAGACTTTTGCAAAGTTCTCTGTAGAATACTCTCTAAGCCCTATCTAAATTGTGGAACTCCATGAGATACCTTCAAACCTACACCTCAAAACCTATAGTTTAGAGATTAGCAGAATATATAAACCAGTGGCGTGATGGATATGAGTTGGCAATGCTTCTGATTACCGCATGCATGTAGCGGTGGTTAAGCTATTGTAGATTGGAACAAGGTGGTAGCCGTAAGGCTGCAATGCAAGGAAGAGCGAGGTGCGAAGACGATGGAAAATGGAATCAGCTACAGGACAATCAAGATGAACAGCACACTGACGGAATTCACCAAATGTGAGAGCAAGGAGCAGAAGGCTGATTCCCTAAAGGCAGCACCTGCTCCATGAAGTTCTGGATAGGCTTTTTCTTCATTATAGCAAGCTTCATGCTAGGTGAAGTGACGAAGAATCTCTAAGGGTTTACCAGAAACTTAGAGGAGGATAACCTGAGAGTTCGTGTGGTGGTAGCCAACAAAAAAATCACTCATCATCATATTCAGAGACTTCCGACACCTTCTCTTCCTTTCCTACACCCTTCTTCTGGGCACGGTAGATTTTAGCAAAGCTTGGGGTTACGGCAATCCAGTCGTCGCCAAACCCGGCGATGTCGCCAGCTAAAGCATCAGTGGTCTTCTTGAGCTTGTTTATTGCCCGCTTCAGTTCGACTAGGTCTTTGTCACGAAGCGGCTTGATGTTGAGCAGTGCTATGGTATTGCCTTCCCTCAGGTCGTCAAGGACCGGCTTGATGTGCTCAAACTCCTGGATGACGTATGGCCGCACGATGACATCACCGCGTGCCTCTGAGGAGTGGGCTGAGCCCAACTCTACATACTGCTCCCCTTCAGGAGCCTCATCTTTAGCGTGTGATGAAGGAGAAATCGCGAACTTTTCTTTCAGCTTCTCAAGAAACCCTGCCATCTTTGACCTCCACGTAGTACCAGCCCATAAAGTGATGACGACTATTTAAAGTTTTCGATGGAAGAGATTTTGTATTCTTTGCAGAGTGGAGACAGCATTGCGAGCTGTCCATGAACATTGCTCTGAAGCGCCCATTCAACGTTAAGCTTTCCACTTGATGCTGCATCCATGTGCAGAAGTCACCTGCTCTTCTGGCTTTTTCCCTGCCAAAACAGCAGCTATAGCATCTCTCAGTTCCGAAGTCTCTGCTGCCTCAGGCTCATGGATGTTGTCATCAAGCCGTCCCTGGTACTCAAGCTTGCGGCCATTGCCAAACACAAAGAATTGGGGCGTCACCTGGCCGCCATAGGCTCTTGCTACCTCCTGCGATTCATCCCACAGATAGAGGTAAGTGAACTTCTTCTCTTTAGCTAGCGCTTTCATGTTGTCAAAGGAGTCCTGCGGGTAATTGATGTCATCGTTGCTATTGATGCCAACAAAATCTGCCTTATGCCTGAACTCCTGGATGAGTGCCCTGATCCGCTGGTCATAGGCTCTTGCATAGGGGCAGTGGTTGCAGGTGAAAAAGAGCACCATGACCGGCTTTGTGAGGTCATTTAGCGAATACTCTTTGCCGCTTGTTGCTTTCAGGGTAAAATCAGGGGCATTGTCGCCAATCTTTAGTGTATAACTCTCAGGGTAGGTCATCATTGCTGCATCACCACGGACCAAAAAATGGCCATTGTACTTAATGGTTTTGGCTTATCAAAGGGTTGGGCCATAAGGCGTGTCAAGACACAAAAGGCAACTCACTTCTTCTTGAAGTATCCCCTGTTTCCTTTCAACGCTTCCAGAGCCTCTAGCTTCCCCTTGGCAAGGAAGGTGATAGCAGCTCCGCCACCTGTTGACACCGTCACATTTGGATAATCCTCAAGAAGGGCGCTCGTATCCCCTCCACCAAACACCACAAAGCAGCCAGGGTTGCCTTTCAGCGCATCAAGGATGGCGCTCGTCCCGGCATTGAACCCCTCTTCATAGATGCCCATGGGCCCAAAGCCAACAACTGCATGGGCAGAGCCTAATGCAGCAAGCTGCTCGCCTGAAAAAATGCAGTCAACTATTGCATACCCGTCAGGCACGTCATCTCCAGAATCAATAGTCTTGGAGTCTGCCCATTTCCCATCCTTGCTGTGCGCAATCACAAGTGCAGAAGGCAGAATCAGGTTATGGTTCTTGTCAAGAAGCCCCTTTGAGATGTCAACATAGTCAGTATCATCATTCTTCTCCGCGATAATGGAGGCACCAACCTGCTGGCCAAGCGCTGCGCGAATCACGTTATATGCTACCCCTCCCACAAAGACGCAGTCAAACACCGAGCCAAGCGTTGATATGGCCTTCAGTTTCTCATTAAGCTTTCCTCCACCTATGGACATATACCGCGGCACTTTTGCCGAAAGCACCTTCGACCACGTCGTGGTCTCCTGCTCCATCAGAAAGCCCATTGCTGTCTGCTTCCTCTGCGAGGCAAGAAGCAGAGGAACACCCACAGTTGACGCGTGAGCCCTGTGCGCAGTGCCAAAGGCATCATTCACGTACACCTCGCCAAGCGCTGCAAGCTGCTTTGCAAAGGTAGCATCATTCTCCTCTTCCTCGGAATGGAAGCGCAGGTTCTCTAAAAGCAGCACGCCACCAGAAGAAAGCCCATCGGCCTCCTCCTCAGCCTCCTCCCCTATGCAGTCAGGGGCAAGGGCAACGCCCTTTCCAAGCTTCTCGCTGATGGCCTTGGCTACGGGGGCAAGGCTAAAGGCCTTATCCCGTCTCCCGTCTGGCCTTCCAAGGTGGGACATCAGGATGGCCTTTCCACTGTGCTTTACTATGTACCTGATAGTAGGCATCACGGCATCTATTCTGGTAGCATCTTTGATGACGCCATCTTTCAGCGGCACGTTGAGGTCAAGCCGCACAAGAACCCGCTTTCCTTTGACCTCAGTTTCTTTGAGAGTGTGCAGTCCTGCAATCGTTCATCCACCCTTGGCTCACGTTAATCATATCCATTTTTCTGATGAACAAGAAGAAAAGAAAAAAAACTAGAGGAACAATGGCACAAACACCAAAGCAATGATAGACACAGCCTTGATGAGGATGTTAAGAGATGGCCCTGCGGTGTCCTTCATAGGATCCCCTACCGTGTCTCCCTCGACTGCTGCCCTGTGTGCTGGGCTTCCCTTGCCTCCCAAATGCCCTTCCTCAATATATTTTTTCGCATTGTCCCATGCCCCGCCTGCATTGGACATGAACACCGCCATCAGAAAGCCAGTGGCAGTGATTCCTGCAAGAAGCCCTCCCAGTGCCTCCACGCTCCAGATGCCAACAACAATAGGAACAACTACGGCAATAAGGCATGGCGCTATCATCTGGTGAAGAGCAGCTCCTGTTGAGATAGCGATGCACTTCTCATAATCAGGCTTTGCCTTTCCTTTCATCAGGCCTTTGATAGTCTTGAATTGTCTCCTGACCTCAGCAACCATCTTCTCAGCAGCATGCCCTACTGCGGTGATGGTAAAAGCTGAGAACACAAACGGCAATACTGCCCCAAGCAGGAGACCGACAAACACGTTTGGATTCGTCAGGTCAATGGAGGTAAGGCCAGTCACTTGAGTATAGCTCACAAACAATACGAGCGCGGTAAGCGCTGCGCTTCCGATGGCAAATCCCTTGCCTATGGCAGCAGTGGTATTGCCAACAGCATCAAGTGCCTCAGCCCGCTTCCTGACCTCTTTTCCTAGACCAGCCATCTCGGAAATGCCTGCGGCATTGTCAGCCACCGGCCCATAGGTGTCTGAGGCAAGGGTGATGCCAAGGGTTGAAAGCATCCCGACAGCAGCAATGGCGATGCCATACATCCCTGCAAAATAGTAAGAAAGGATGATTGCTGCTGAAACAGCCAAAACAGGAATGACCGTTGACATCATACCGACACCAAGCCCCGCAATGATGTTGGTTGCAGCACCTGTCTCTGATGCCTTTGCTATAGACTGCGCAGGCTTCTTGTCATTGGAGGTATAATACTCAGTAGCAAGCCCGATGATGACCCCTGAAACCAGCCCGGCTACGGTGGCATAGAAAATGTTGAGCCCCTGTGCTCCTTTGATAAATAGTTGAATCACGAAATAGCTTGCAATGATGGTCAGGATTGATGCTCCGAAGATGCCCCTGTTCATGGCAGCATGCACCTTATGCTCATGCCTGGTGTGCACAAAAAAGGTGCCGATGATGGATGCAACGATGCCAGTAGCAGCAATGGCAAGTGGCAGAAGGGCTGCCTCAACGCCTAACCCTTTTTTGGCAAACACAACAGTCCCTATCAGCATCGCGGCAATCAGGCTGTCAACATAGCTTTCGAACAGGTCTGCGCCCATCCCAGCCACATCGCCTACATTATCACCTACATTGTCGGCAATAACTGCAGGGTTTCTAGGGTCGTCTTCAGGGATGCCAGCCTCAACCTTTCCGACAAGGTCAGCGCCTACGTCAGCAGCCTTGGTGTAGATGCCGCCGCCGACTCGCGCGAAGAGGGCGATACTTGATGCGCCCAGGCCAAAGCCGAAGATGATGTTAGGATCATGGAATATCATATACAGCACGGCAACGCCAAGAAGCCCTAAGCCAACGACTGAGAGCCCCATCACCGCGCCGGAATTGAAAGCGACGCGAAGCCCGGCGTTGATGCTGTCTTTTACCGCATGCGCGGTCCTGGTGTTGGCCTTTGTTGCGATGCGCATACCCAGATTTCCTGCCAATGCTGAAAAGAGCCCGCCTAAGACAAACGAGAAAGTAGTCTCCCAGCCCCTGACAAAATACAGAATGATTGCGACCACAATGATGAACACAACCATTATTTTGTATTCCTTGTTCAGGAACGCCATTGCCCCCTTGTGAATCATCTCTCCTATCTCTTCCATCTTCTTGGTGCCCGCAGGCTTCTTCAGGATGCCTACAGCCATGAAGATGCTGAACAGAAGTGAGATGACACTAATGCTAATAATGACTAATAGTTCTTGTGCCAATCAAAACACCCCTTTTTATTCCAATAGGGATACTTTTCTCCATATGCAGTATTTAAAGCTTTTGGGCTGTTCCACGACAAAAGCCAAAATCATGCCCGTGTGCGCCTACCGCAGCAGCACTCTGCACATCTGCGCAATCTCTTTCTCTGTCAATCCAAACTTCACAAATAGTTGCTCAACATGCCCTGATTCGCCATATTTATCAGGCATTCCAAGAATGTTCATGGGAACTGGACACTCCTGCACAACCACCTCAGCAACAGCTGAGCCAAGCCCGCCATGTATCTGGTGGTCCTCGACAGTTACAATCCTACCTGTTTTTCTTGCAGCTGTAACAATTGCCCTGCTGTCAAGGGGCTTGATGGTATGCATATTGATGACAGCAGCAGAGATACCCTCCTTCCCAAGCTCTTCTGCTGCGACAAGGGCAGGGTAAAGCATAGGGCCTGCAGCGATGATGGTCACATCCTTTCCATCCCGCACCAGCTGCGCTTTTCCTATCTCAAAAGAGGTATCTTCAGAAAAAATAGTTGGCACCCTCTGGCGATTCAGGCGCAGGTAGGTAGGGGAAGCAGTCTTTGCTGCGGCAATGGTCGCCTGCTTTGCCTGTATTGCATCACATGGCGATAGGACAACCATGCCTGGGATAACGCGGGTTATTGCAATGTCTTCCAATGCCTGATGGGTTGCCCCATCTTCACCTACACCAAGGCCCGAGTGCGTACCGACAATCTTGACAGGCTGGTTGTTGTAGCCGATGGTTGTCCTGATCTGCTCCCAATTCCTGCCAGGATTGAACATGGAAAATGAGGTAGCAAAGGGGATTTTCCCGACATGCGCCAAGCCAGACGCAACAGCAGCAAGGTTTTGCTCAGCAACGCCGACCTGGATGAATCGCTCAGGAAATTCCTTTATGAAATCACCTAATGCAGTAGATGCTGCAAGATCTGCTGTGAGGGCAACAACATTTTTGTCAGCTCTTGCCGCCGCAACAAGGCCCAGTCCGAATCCTATTCTTGTCGCCTCTTTTTTTACCTTATCTGTGAAGAGGTCAGGATTCAACTTCATGAGAATCCCTCCCTGGCTTTTGCAAGCTCGAGCAAGGCTTGTGCTGCTTCCTCTTTTGAAGGGGCCTTGCCGTGCCACTGGTATTGGTTCTCCATAAATGACACTCCCTTGCCTGGAACGACATGAGCGACAATGACTGAAGGCTTATCTGCAACGGCGTCAGCCTCAGCGAGAGCCTTTTTAATATCGTTGATATCATTGCCATCAATCTCAATGGTGTGCCAGCCGAAGGCATGATACTTGTCCCTTATTGAGCCTAGCGGCATGACCTCTTCAGTCCTGCCGTCAATCTGGATGTTGTTGCGGTCAATAATCTCTATCAGGTTTGAAAGCCTGTACTTTGCTGCAAAAAGCACAGCTTCCCATGTGTTGCCCTCCTGATGCTCACCATCTGAGGTGAGGCAAACCACCCTGTTCTTCCTGCCATCAATGAGCAGGCCTTTTGCCATACCGCAGGCCTGCGAGAGTCCTGAGCCTAAAGGGCCTGATGAGCTCTCAAGCCCTGGCAGCGCTTCACGATGAGGATGGCCCTGCAATGGCGAGCCAAGCTTTCGTAGAGTTACTAGTTTTTTGACTGGGAAGAATCCCCTATGGGCAAGCGTCGCATACAGGACAGGGCAGATGTGGCCGTTTGAGAGGACAAGGTAATCCCTGTCTATAGCATCTGGTTTTGGGGGATTGATACTGAGAAAGTCAAAGTAGAGTACCGTGAAAATGTCAGCCATTCCTAGTGAGCCGCCTGGATGGCCTGAGCCGGCTTCTGTGAGCATCCTGATAATGTCCTGGCGTATGGTGTTTGCCTGCAGCGTAAGTGCTTTTAACTCCATGGGAGAATTGCCATCAGAACGAGGTATAAAAAATTTGTGCATGAATTTTTGTTTTGGGTAGGCTTCATCATCAATTGAGGCATATCAGGAAAAAAAGAAGGGACGGCAATCGCCCGCCCCTCACTTCTCCATAAATTCAGCTGACTTGTCACGGTCATAGGCCTCCCCTGCAAATATCTTGCTGAATTCTTCAACAGGAGTAGTGGCCTCCATGGTCTTCACCTCCTGCCCTTTGTGCACCTTGCTTTCAGGTTTCAATAGCATATTTCACCCCCCCCCCATCCCTGGCTGCTCCATGATTCTCTGTACAACTCAAGGTCATCATCCTCATCCTCACATTCAAGGGCATCATTGACACCCATTCGCAGTTTCAGCAACCCATCTGCTGGAGGAATCCTTTCCCTCCTTTTTGACAGCCTTGGCAGAATAAGACCAAGGACTAGATGACCTGCTCTCAATAGTACCCTCACCTCCTGCTTCACTCATGTATGCTATACCCTATAGAAGCGCAAAATATATATACTTTCGGGATATACTATATATCCACTATATTTTAGGATATGGATATATTCATAGGAGCACGTAATGATAGTAAAAATGGAAACACGAAAGCTTATCAGGTTCGGAACAAGCTCCTTTGTGGTGTCTCTGCCTAAGCAGTGGCTTGAGGAACATAAGGTAAAGCAGGGTGATGCGCTCTTCTTTGCAAGAGAGGATGGCAGGCTCATTATCACGAGTGGGAAGCAGGACGGGAAGCGCGAGGAAGAAACTATCCTAATCCATGCTGACGGGAGATCCATCGAGGAGTTGCGGACAAGAATTGTAGCTGCTTACCTCAACAATGCTGACATCATCGAAATCAGGGCACAGGACAGGCTGCATCTTGCTAGAGAAATAAAAGAGTTGCTGCGCAACCTCTCGGGCATGGAAATCCTTGAGCAGACATCACGAAAGATTGCAGCAAAAAACATCATTGATGAGAAAGAGGTTGCTATTGACGTTCTCATGCGCAGGATGGACAACATCACCAGGTCCATGATAGAGGAGGGTATCGAATCAATTCAGGACAAGAGTCTTTATGAGCACATAAAGCACCGTGATCTGGATGTCAACAGGCTGTATTATCTCACTGCCCGCATGATCCGCCATATGCTCAAGAACCCTGACGTGATGCATGAGGCAAAGGCTACGCCATGGGGTCTCTACAGCCATTTTCTGGTGTTACGCATGATAGAGAAAATAGCTGACAACCAGAAGCGCATTGCACGAAGCCTTACCGTGATACACATCCCCAAAGCCTCAGCTGAAGTTCTTGAGAGTCTCTACAAGCGGCTGAGTGAGGAATACCTAGAGGTCATGAAAGCCTACCACAACCATGACAAGGAGATTGGGCTTAGCGTTACGCTCAAGAACAAGGACATTGTAAGGGAATGCAATGAATGCCTTGACAGGTTTGCAGACGCCCATGCCAGTGGGAAGGACCCAGGGTCCATACTGACGCCTGATGTGGTGAGAATATTTGAGAATTTCAAGGCGATGGCAACATGGATTAATCATATCGCGATGAATGTGCTGAGCATTGATTAGTATCCTTCATAGAGAATCTTCTTCCCGCCCTTATGCAGGACGGTGCCTGAGCCCTTTGCTACTCCTCCTACTATCACTGCGCCTTTAGCCATCCCTAGGATGTCGTCAGCATCCCTCCTGTCAGCTATTACAAAGAATCCCATGCCCATATTAAAGGTGCGGTACATCTTCTCAACGGTGTAGTTTGCCTCCTCCTGCATGAGGGAAAAGATGGGCTGCGGCTCAAGCGGGGCAGTTATGTCAAACCTGAGGTTGCCAAGGCGGTTGAGGTTTTTAAGGCCGTATCCTGTGCTGTTCACCCCTGCAATGGAGAATTTTTTGGCAATCGCTGCTACCTCTTTCACATAAATCCTTGTCGGCTCAAGCAATGCCCCCCCTATAGTTGAATCATGGAAAGGATCATCAAGCCTGAATCTACCGCTGTAGGATTTAGAGTATTCCTTCCTGCTCTCGAACTCACCCCTGAGGAGCTTATGCCGAAGGTCGGTATAGCCGTTGGAATGGGGGCCTGAGCTTTGGAGAGCGATGATGACGTCCCCTGGTGTAGCCTTTTTTGGAAGCCTGTCCTTTTTGATGAAGCCGATCATCGCTCCTGCAATGTCAAACCCAAAGCCAGGCCGAAACGATGACAACAACTCATCAGCTGATGCTGTCTCTCCCTTGCCGATGTTCATCGGCAGGTGCTGGTGGATGATGCCTGAGGTATCGCACTGCTCAAGGCCATTGACGACTCCCCTGATTATTTCTCCAGCGTGTGCTTCTGCGTGCTCCTGTACCGCAAGGTAATCCATAAAGAGAAAGGGTGAGACCGCGCCCAAGGTCACTAAATCATTTGCGCTCATGGCAACGCAATCAATGCCGATGGTATCATACTTCTCCATAGCTTCTGCCAGGACAAGTTTTGTACCCACGCCATCAATTGAGCAGGCCAAGAGATGATGGGGGAATATGTCAGGAGCCTCAAACAGTTCTGCAAAATCGCTCACCTGATCCTTTGCAAGATTCTTTTTCAGGTGCTTGGGGATTGCAGCCTTGATAGCTGCAACTGCGTCTGCTTCTCTTTGCTGATAGTCTGCGTCTGCCATTGCTTTGGACGTGCGCCAGAACCTTCAAAAATGGGTGGATGTGGCGTTTTCAGTAGCACGCACGAAGGCAAAAGGGGGGATTTCACTCCCGCTTGCCAAGCTCCTGGCTGAGGGCATAGATGCCTCCCTTGTCATCAGCGAGGAACCTCAGGGCATCAACAATGCCTTGCGCTATAGCCTCTTCCTCGACCTGCTCTTCAATGAACCAGTCCAGCAGATTGATTGAGGCATAGTCGCCTGCTTTTCTTGCAGCATCCATGATGCCATTGATGGAAGCAGTCACTTTTTTCTCGTGTGCGAGCGCATTCTCAAAGACAGCAAGGGCGCTCTCCCATGACTGCTTCGGGGCAGCAACCGCCTCAAGCCTTACCTGCTCATTCATGTCCAGAAGAAAACTGATGAATTTCTGTGCATGCTTTTTCTCTTCTGCTGCCTGCTTTGCCATCCAGCCTGCAAAGCCTTTCAGCCCTTCTCCAGCAAAATGGATGCCCATTGCATCATAGATGTATGCTGAAGCTAGTTCCAGGTTGATTTGTTTGTTTATCGCATCAAGTACTTGTTTTGCTAGTGCCATCTGCCTCACCCCTATTTAGAGCATCAGGGCCTGTTTATATAATTTTGTACTGTTTGGGCTTCATCCATTTAATCTCTCGTTAGGCGATACTGAAAAAATCCATCCACCAAATAGCTGAGTGAGAAGAAATTGAACCTCATACGGACTGCGTTCCTTGTCCGTAGATTCCTGTTTTGCCAACCTTTTCTTCTCTGATGCCTTCGGCATGGGGGGCAAGCCCCCTATTAGTTAACTGGTTCTGAGAACATAAAGTGTTCCCCCTCGGGTCGCCTAAAATCCTATTTATCAAAAGAATGTTAGGATTTCTTCACGGCTAAAACTTTATTGTCCTTCAGAACCATCATTGACAATCCCATAGCGGTCGGCGGCGCAAGCCGCCGACCAAAGGAGGAAAAGCTATGGGAAAAACAAATACAAACTGGAAAGCTGTGCAGCTCTTTAGTGATAGGGCAAAAACGATAGACAGCAAAGAGCATTTCAGGCTGAAAA
>Ga0208373_1005379_pt1 | contig 10760 bp, 13 predicted proteins | sample RifOxyC2_FD_184036 | JGI IMG/M metagenome (GOLD analysis project Ga0208373, IMG submission 184036) | Soil microbial communities from Rifle, Colorado - Rifle Oxygen_injection C2 (SPAdes) | ecosystem: Environmental > Terrestrial > Deep subsurface > Rock core/Sediment | place: Rifle, Colorado... | reverse complement strand
AGCACAATTTGTCTGCTGGTATGCCATTCATCCCCGCACTTCAAAAGCTACAAAAAATCCCCGTGACGCTTTTGACGTACGGGGTTTCCTGTAAGGTATAAAAAAACGCCTGACATGTGTCAGGCGAAACAGGTTAGACAGGGACATGGTCCTTCGCTAGTACAGAGAAATTTCCATCACCCTCGTAGAGCACCGTCAAAATATCCACATGCAGATAGGGGGTCTGCCAACTTGTATGTGGTTCACTCTCTACCGTGAATACTTCTCCTGGTTGGACACCGTTACTAATCGCCATCTCCTTAATCTTCCACGACAAATCGGGTTCTGACATGTCTCCTCCGTCGAAATTGGAATGTACTGACGTTGAATCTTACCACAATCAGTCATTGCGGTCACGATACAATCGAAGAGATCAGGCGGATTTCTTATTGGTTTTTTCTATAATAAGTAGACATCCTCCAACCCGAAAGCAAAAATTCTCCCAGGCATAACTTTACATTTAGATTTCTGGCCCTCATCTCCTCCATCAGAGTCAGCGCACTCTGCAACATATCCACCCGTTTGGAGTTAACTTCACTACGTACCAATCCTCTCAATTTTTCAACCGCTTCTTCGGACAGAGCTAGCGCTTCCTCCTGGGACAGCTCATCGGACAATCGCATACACTCCGCCGGTCCTTGTTTCCAAGCCTGCATTACCCTAGGCCAATACCCGCTGCTTCTTCCAATCTTTCCACTGTGCATCTCGACAAGACCGTCTCAGCCAAAAGATTTTCCGCCTCCGTAACCAAAACTATTTTTGCCTCGCCCGTTTCCTCCAGAGGTTTTAGTAACACCGCCTGACACTCCCAACTTAGCTTATGGGCATCCCAAATCACCCCAATATACTTAGGATTAGCAGCCAATGTCTCCATGGCGGAATTCACCCAACGCCTGAAGTCCACCACATTTGCCCCGCTCCCTTCACACACAATCATCTGTTCTTCCCTGGTATCCAAATAGTTATGTATGTCGCTCCTCTCCTTTCCCTGCCAGACCAAAACCCTTGGTATCATATGTTTTCAATAAATTTCTTTGTATCATCCACGCCTGCATAACGGTGTGCCTTTATTCCTAAACCGGTGGCCGCAACCAGATTCTCCTCGTTATCATCAAAATAGACGTACTCCTCAGGCAAAAAATCGTGTTTATCTATTATCTGCGTCCAGGCCTTCGGGTCTGGTTTAATATTTCCCGTCTCCCAGGAAAAATACTGTTCATTAACCAGCAAAAACAGCTCGGGATAGAGACGCCGATAGTTCTGTGTCCTCTCGGGAAAGTTATTGCTCAAAATCATGATCTTTATCCCTTTTTCCTTCAGCCCCCGTATATAGTCAACCAATTCATCATTTAGCGACTCTCCCTCAAACCAGAAATTAAAAAAGTCGTCCTCATTTGTCTTTAACTTTTTCAAAACTGGTCGCCAAAGTGCCAGTGAATCAGCTCCGGGTTGGCGTATTTTATGCAAGGTAGCTTTGAGTAGGGGATAAAACTCATCTGTCGGAACACCAAACTTTTTCTCCGCTCGGACGCTCAGTGGCCCGGCATCCATAATTAAGACACCATTCATATCAAATATCACCGCTTTAACCATTCTTTATAGTACTTTCTAATACACCGGCTTCTATTTTTGTTTTTTGATAGGCCCGGTGCTCCTGCACTAACTGGACCGCAAAGGGTGTGACGAAAAACACCGTCATCACCCCCAGCAGCGAATATATTATCTTCGTGCTGTTCACGTCTTGAATATATCCACCAAGCTGAACAGCAATAATCATAAATATCTCAACCAACATGTTAATCGTCGAGTTTGCTGTTGCCCTGTTTTTTGGCTCAAACTCCTTATTGGTATATTTATCCAAAATGGCAAACCTGCCCGACCCGGCTATCTGGACCCCCAAGATCAGCAAGGGGGCAATGGTTTTTGAGGCAAAATATGCCGGCAAAAAAGATAGGGTCATCAGTATGGGAAAACCGAGATAGACTCTTTCTCTCGTAAGCAGTCCGCTGATTGAAGTAAGAAAATACAAAACCACGGACGACGTCAGGTAAACAAATCCAAACAGCAAGCTCATTTGCTTTTCCGAGTAACCAAAATCAAGCGCAAACGGCTGGGCAAAATAGTAGAGGCATGACCAAGTTATCCCGGCAACCAAAACATAGTAAATAGAAAGTTTCCTAATATATGCTGATTTTGTGATTTCTTTCACTCCCTGCTTTGTCTGCCTGACATAACTTGCCCAGGAAAACTTCTCAGAATCGATGTGCGGCTCAACCGTAAAATACATCCAAAACGCCCCCGCCAACATCGCCAAAGCCTTCATTACATACGGCAATGAAATCCAAATATCGTAAAGAAATCCACCAGTGAAAGAGCCAATTATTAGTCCCATCCGATAAAGAAATCCATTTTTTATAGCGATCTTCACATAGTCATCTTCTCTCCCGGTTTCTTTAAGCGAGTCATAAAGCAAGGCGCTGTCAGCTCCGGAAATCAAAGCCGCCCCCACGCCGATCGCCACCTGAAAAAACAAAAATTGCCAGTATGCGCTGGCAAACCCAATCCCCATTATTCCTCCGGCTGAAATCAGCAAACCCAAGAGGACAGTCTTTCTTCTGCCAATTAAATCCGCCAAAGCACCAGTAGGGATCTCCAGAATCGTAGTGACAGCAGACTGTAAAACGATCATGAAGGCGATTTGAGGAAAGTCCAGTACCCGGCGATAAAACTGCACCCATATCGGCAACGAAAAAATTAAACCAGTCGAAAAGTAATAGAGATAATAATGCGGCACATTACTTCTGATATCTCTCTTCCCCAAAGATCGAATAAACTTTATCACCTTCTTCACTCCTCAATTTTAACCCATCAAACCACCCCCAGATACTCTCCCTGAACAGGAAAACCAGCCTTGTACTCTTTAGCGACACGTTTGGCTAGTATCTCCGGGTAAAGATTGCTTGGCAGGTTATCAAGGTCCAGCCAGGTACTCCACCAATGGCCGTCCGCGTGTTCCGGATCCAGCTTTCCCTCCAGTTCCTCAAACTTATTAATCTTCCCCAGCACGAATATCTCATGGCTGTGTTTTCCTTTATCTCTCTCCAAAAACTCAGTGATATACAGTATCTTCTCAAACTCAAATTCCACATCTTCTCCCAGCTCCTCCTTTATCTCTCTTTTGCACCCCTCAACCACCGACTCACCCCACTTCATATGTCCACCAGGAAAAAAGTAAAAGTCGTGGTCTTTTGTGTATGTAGCCAGCAACTTGTCCCCATGGATGATCACACACCTTAGCCTGATATAGATTCTTTCGCTTTCTTCATCGTGCTTGTCTGCCATAAACTCCTACTATATCACCGTCCATTCTCAAAAATGTCCCGGATAATGTCCTCAAGCGACGTTTCGGCAATGTCCAGATCATCCACAGGTAAGGTATTGAGAATTTTGCCAGCCAGGGCTGCATGTGTCACGCGTGGGACAGACAAGGTCGCCGCTAGTCCATCTTTTTGAAACTCTACAACCTCACCAAAAACACCCAGGTCCGATTTTTTGACTTTTCCGTTAAACACCAGCTTCAGCGTCTTGTTTTTGCCGTACCTCTCTATCAGCTGCCTTAGCGACCCATCATAAACTATCTGCCCGCTATTGATTACGATTATCCTCTTGCACAACTCCTGCACATCATCCATGTAGTGGCTGGTGAGAATCAATGTTGTATTTTTTTCGATGTTGTACTGCTTTAGAAACGCCCTGATTTTTTTCTGCACCACCACGTCCAAGCCGATCGTCGGCTCGTCCAAAAACAATATCTTGGGATCGTGCAACAGCGCCGCTATTAGCTCACACTTCATCCTCTGGCCCAAAGACAGTTTTCTCAACGGGATCTTCAATACTTTTTCTACACCCAAGATCTCAGATAAATAACCGACAGATTCTTTGAATTTTTTTTCCTCCACTTCATAAATCTCCTTGTTCAGCAGAAACCCCTCCATCGGCGGCAAATCCCACCAAAGCTGAGACTTTTGCCCCATTACCAGCGCGTACTGCTTCAAAAACTCCTTCTTCCTCTCAGACGGCAAATATCCCAAAACCTCCACCTCCCCCGAGGTAGGGTAGAGAATACCTGAAAGCATTTTAAGAGTTGTCGTTTTTCCGGCGCCATTGGGACCGATAAAGCCAACAGCCTCGCCCTCCTCGATCCGAAAACAAATACTGTCTACTGCTCTAATATCGAAATACTCTCTGGCGAACAAACTTTTCAGAGAGCCTTTCAGCCCGGGCTCTTTGCGATACTGCTTAAAAGATTTGGTTAAATTTTCGACACTGATAATGCTCATATATTGTTTATACCTAACCAACTCCGGAATAGCGCCTTAGGCCGGCTTTCCAGGTGATTTTTGATAATAGATAAAAGATCGTGATCATCATCATCTCGATTAAAAATACAGTCCTGAAACCAGCCTGGTTTCTGATAATCTGCACCGGGTAAAAAGCGATAAAGGCCAAGGGAATTACAAAAGTCAAAATCTGTTGTAGAAATTTGGGAAATATAGACAAAGGCACTCGAGACAGCTCCGTAATCTGCATAGTGAGCAAGTCTCTTACCGACTGAATATCCTCAAAGAAAAATATCAAACCGCTAAGCGTTAGCCCCAACAGATACATCGCGACAATCCCCAAGAGACAGACGATCAAAGCTAGACCAAAATCAAAAAGACTCAAATACTGTCTGGTATACAGTCCGTATCCAATGAGAGGAATCACCGTCGTCACAGTGGGCAGTAGTTGGGATACCATAACTCTCTCCAATGTCGCCAAGAATTTGATATTGACAGGCTTTGTCAGCATCCGATCAAAAGCCCCCGAGTTTATTTTATTAAACAGCTCGTTAAAATTTGGCTCAAAAAACAGCCAAGAGGTGTACACATACACCTGCCCCAGACCCAAAAGCAAAATCATGTCGCCCATAGACCAGTCCATAAAGGTCTTCACCTTGAAGAAGAGAAACTGAATGGTAATCAACTGCGATATCGTCCACAAAATATTGGCCACAATCCCCATCATAAAATTGAATCGGTGGCTCAAGAACAACTGCCATGAGGTGGTAAAAAAAAGCTTGTATATCTTTAGGTATCTTTTCATCTTTTATCCTCCTGCCGCTTCATAACGTTTCAAGCCTACCTTGTAAGAATAGACGGCCATTAAGGAAAAAATTACCAGCCAAACCAGAGCAATCGTAAGACCAAAACCAAACTCACTCCAAACGATCGGCTCCTGATAAAGTTTGATCGGATACGAAGCCAGATAGGGGATAAAGGTGTAGCTCAAGCCCCGGGTCACGACCAGAGGGAAAAAGAAGGCCGGAATATACGCCCCCTTCGCCAAATTGATTACCAAATCCAGTGTTGTCAAGGTAGCAGTTATCTCCGTCCCCAGGAAAGCAATCATCCCCACCGAAACGATCATCATGTTCCAAATCAAAAATCCCAAGATCGTAAAAAATACAAATGCCAAGAAATTAATAGGGGAGAGAGGCGCAAATGCCTGGGGCAAGAAGACAGAACCAAGACCGATAATCAACACCGGCACCATAATCCTCACCAGCACTGCCGCCAATCCGCGAATTATCTGCAGTAGAGGAAAGTACACCGGTTTGATCAGGAAGTTGTTTAGCTCACCGCTGTTGATCGCCTGACCAATCCAAACCGCCACCTTACTTGAATGTATATTATTAAGCACTCCGTAATAGAGGGAAAAATATGCCACCAGTTTGTAAGTATCCGCCACATCGCCAGAAGTCACACTCCACAACGCCACATAAAGCATTACCGCAAAAAGATTGAGTAACCATCTCCCGTACAAATCAATCCTGTATGTAGTAATAAGCGACAGCTGACTTTTGAGAAACAACCAATACTTCCTCACCGTTACAATTATATGCTTGAAACACTTAATCGACACCTGTCAATGCGCGTCTCACCTACCTCCGGCGCTTAGTGTTTATAGCTTATTAATCGGGTACCTGAAATAGTTTCTATCAATCTTTATTACAACCAATGGCTTTACTGGTTTGTATGAAAGACATTCACCTCCTATTTCCTCATCAACCTGTTCTTTCTTATCGAAAAAGTAAACGTAGCCAGAGTCTCCGATTTCGTTTATTGTTTCTACTCCAAATTCTTGTGTTCCGGGATACCTCACCTGGTGGTCTTCGGTGATATCCAGGTAGCAACTGTTTTTCCTTCTACCAACATTTTTCCCTCCGGTAAGCGCCGTAAACTCCGCCAATAGTGGATGTCTCGTCATGTACACGGCTTTTCTGTTTCCACTCTCTTTTGTTAAATCGTTTGCCTGATGGGGTATCAGATCACCCTTGATTTTCCTAGTAGATCCATGAAATACATATCCATTCACTGTTGCCCATTCCAATAATCTTTGCGGATCATCAACAATATAGTAGGAAAAACCATCTTCCTCTATCAACTGCCCAAAAAAACTTCCTTTTATCACACCCATCAATTGATCTCTGCTCCCCACGCACCATCTTATCACGATAGCCATATCGACTGCTCTCAAAACCAGTATAATAAAAAGGGTAACCCGTAATGCTTGTCAAGTTTTCTACGCTGCGTTAGAATGAATCGTTCTTATGCCTAATCAATCATATACCGCCAAAGATATTACCGTCCTCGAAGGCCTGGAGCCGGTCCGCAAACGCCCCGGTATGTACATAGGCTCCACAGACGAAAAAGGCTTACATCACTTATTGGTGGAAATCGTCGATAACTCCCTAGACGAAGCCATTGGAGGTTTTGCCAAAAATATTCACGTCACTCTGCACGCTGACGGTTCCGCCTCCATCTCCGATGACGGCCGCGGAATCCCTACCGATATGCACGTTTCCGGCGTTTCTGCCCTCGAGGTCGCCATGACCAAACTTCATGCAGGAGGAAAGTTTTCCGACACGGCCTACAAAGCCTCCGGCGGACTTCATGGTATCGGCTCATCTGCGGTAAACGCTCTTTCTACCAAGATGCAGGTTATCGTCCGGCATGAAGATAAATTCTTCATTCAAGAATACAAAATCGGTGTTCCCGACTATCCGGTTAAAACTGTTTCCGAGGAAGAAATCAAAAAACTTCTCCCCGAATCACATCACCATCTTTTCAGTGTTAAATCCGGCACCTTCACTCATTTTTGGCCGGATCCTTCCATCTTCAAGCTAACCACCGATTTTAGTTACGGCAACGTCAAAGCCAAACTCCAGGAAAGGGCCTATCTGGTCGCCGGTGTTTATATCCATCTATTTGACGAACGCACCGATAAGCAATCAAACTTCTATTTCGAGTCCGGTATTCGCTCTTTGCTCTCCCACAACAATCGACACAAAAAACAGCTGCATGAAATAATTTCCATGTCCGGCAGTGTGGTGGAAAACAATATCTCCATCGGAGTCGAGGTGGTGATGCAGTACACCGACACCTACACCGACAATATCGAGTCTTTTGCCAACACTATCAATACATATGATGGCGGCACTCACCTAACCGGATTCAAAACAGCTCTTTCCAAAGTAATTAAGAACTACCTCACCGCCGGCTCCGACCCAGATAAAGACAAAAAAGGCAAGGGGAAAGATCTGGAATTTACTCCTGACGACCTTAAGGAAGGACTCTCGGGTATTGTCTGGATCAAAATGAGCTCCTCTGAAATCCAATTTGAATCTCAAACAAAAACAAAGGTAAACAATCCAGAAGTTCAATCTGCTGTTTATCAGGTCGTCAAAGCACCCCGGTACTGCCCAGATAATCATTGGCAAAATCACTCTCGCCAGCCGTGCCCGCATGGCCGCCAAAGCCGCCCGCGAAGCCGTGGTCCGCAAAGGCGCGCTCGAAGGCATGACCCTCCCTGGCAAGCTCGCCGATTGTCAGGAAAAACTTCCCGAAAGGTCCGAGCTTTTCATCGTCGAAGGCGATTCCGCAGGGGGCTGTTTTTCTGGAGACACAAAAATTGCTCTGGTTGATGGACGAAATTTGAGTTTCCAGGAATTGGTCGAGGAAGATATCAAGGGAAAGAAAAACTACTGTTACGCAATCAACAAACAAGGGTCGATTTCTATCGCTCCGATACTTAATCCTCGCATTACCAAGAAAAACGCCCAGGTAATTAAAATCATCCTGGACAACAAAGAAGAAATCGTCTGTACACCGGATCACCTTTTTATGCTCAAAGACAATTCCTTCAAGAAAGCTGAAAAGCTAACTACAGGTGATTCACTCAAATATCACAATAATAATCACAGTCTTAAACAAATCGTCAACGTTGAAGAACGCGTTGATGTTTACGATATTGAGGTGCCGGAATACCACAACTTTGCTCTCGCATCAGGTGTTTTTGTCCACAATAGTGCCAAACAGGGGAGAGATCGGGCACATCAAGCTATTTTGCCTCTCGGCGGAAAAATCCTCAACACCGAGCGAGCTCGCCTAGACAAAATCATCGAATTTGAAGAGCTTAAAGACCTCATTGTTGCCATGGGCATGGGAATAGGGGAGACCCTCGACCCGGCCAAACTGCGATACCACCGCATCATTATCATGACCGACGCCGACGTGGACGGCGCTCATATAGCTACACTTCTTTTAACCTTCTTCTACCGCCATACCAAGCCGGTAGTCGAGCAGGGTCACATTTACCTGGCCATGCCCCCGCTTTACAAAATCGCCCACGACGGCAAGGAAATCTACGTCTACTCCGACCCGGAAAAGGAAGCCTACCTTGCCACCCTTACTCCCCAACAAAAACAAAAAGTAAATCTCCAGCGCTATAAAGGTTTGGGTGAAATGAATCCGGAACAACTCTGGGACACTACCATGAATCCCGCCACCCGCACACTCAAAAAAGTCTCGATCGAAGACGCTGAAAAAGCCGACGAGGTTTTCTCTACTCTCATGGGGGCAGACGTGGCTCCCCGCAAGAAATTCATCCAAACTCACGCCACCGACGCCAATCTGGATATTTAATTAATATATTTAAATGAAAACTTACATAATCGGACACATCAAGCCAGACCTGGATTCGGTCGTCGCCGCCATCTCTATTGCCGAATTTATCAAGACCGAAGGCACCGCCAATCCTACGCCTGCTATCATTGACATCTTAAATCCAGAATCTAAATTTATTCTGGAAAAATTTAATGTCGTTCCACCGCTTCTTATCAGCAGCAAAGACATTCTTCCGGAGGATAAAGTCATTTTGGTCGATCACAACGAGCCAGACCAAAGACTTGTAGGCTTGAATGCTGATCAAGTTATCGGCATTTATGATCATCACAAAGCCAACTTAAATTTTTCATTACCCATAGAGATCTGCATTAAACCGGTAGGATCATCTAATACTCTCGCTTGGGCTTTGTTCAAACAGTCGAACATAAACATTCAGCGAAATCTTGCTATTTTAATGCTTTGTGCGATTCTATCGGATACCGTAGGTCTCAAATCGGCCACCACTACAGAAACGGATAAAAAGGCTGTTGCCAATCTTGCCATCTTATCGGGCATCTCTGATATTGATAGCTTGACCCTGGAAATCTTCAAAGCTAAATCAAACATCGATTCTCTTACGGATGAGCAAGTCATCACCAACGATTATAAGATTCTTGATTTTGGCAAGAAAGTTTTCATCGGACAAACAGAAACAGTAGAACAAGAGCTTCTTCTAAAAGACAGAAAAAACGACTTGGTCAAAGCGCTTCAAGAAGTAAAATCAAAAATGTCCGTTGATTATATTATTCTAGCCATCACCGATATCTTGAAAGTCAACACCAAACTCTTGGTTAGTGGAGCAGAAGAGAACAAGTTGGTAGAAAAAGCCTTTGGAGGCGAGGTTCAAGATTATGTTCTCGATATCGGTCCCAAGATGTCACGCAAAAAAGAAATCAATCCTGCAATCGAAAACGCCCTTAAAAGCTAGTACCAACACAACACATGGAAGACCAAGATCAAGACCAAAACCAAAACCCAAGCACACCTTCGATAACATCACCCATTCCCGACGAAAAGACAGAATGGGGAATGATTCGCTCCACACCCATCGTCGAGGAAATGGAGCGGTCGTATCTTGACTATGCCATGTCGGTGATCGTTGCTCGCGCCCTGCCAGACGTTCGTGACGGCCTAAAGCCAGTTCATCGCCGTATTCTTTTCGCCATGAAGGAGATGAATCTTACCCACAAAACACCCTACAAAAAAAGTGCTCGTATTGTGGGTGAAGTTTTGGGTAAGTATCATCCTCACGGCGACCAAGCCGTGTACCAAACTCTCGTCCGATTGGCCCAAGACTTCTCCATGCGCTACCCTTTGGTAGACGGTCAGGGAAATTTTGGCTCTATCGACGGCGACTCGGCAGCGGCCATGCGTTACACCGAGGCGAGACTTTCCAAAATCGCCAATGAAGTTTTGGACGACATCGACAAAAACACAGTCGACTTTGTTGACAACTTTGACGGTTCTCAACAAGAGCCTCTTGTCCTCCCGGCCAAACTCCCCAATCTTCTTCTCATGGGATCCGATGGTATTGCCGTCGGTATGGCCACCAAAATTCCGCCTCACAACCTTCTCGAGATTGTGTCCGCTCTCAAGGCGATGATCGACAAGTCCACCGTCACCCGCGAAACAGAAATCACCGATGTTGATATCGAAAAAATCAGTCACAAACTA
>Ga0208373_1005374_pt1 | contig 10770 bp, 19 predicted proteins | sample RifOxyC2_FD_184036 | JGI IMG/M metagenome (GOLD analysis project Ga0208373, IMG submission 184036) | Soil microbial communities from Rifle, Colorado - Rifle Oxygen_injection C2 (SPAdes) | ecosystem: Environmental > Terrestrial > Deep subsurface > Rock core/Sediment | place: Rifle, Colorado... | reverse complement strand
GAAAATTCTAATTCATCAATTGGTTTCATTAAAAGTTCAAGCGAAATACCTTTAAGACCAAAATCTTCAATTTCAGTAACTTCAACGGTATTCACGATACTTTCTTGTCCAGAAATCTCATTAAATGGAATTTCAGAACCAACTAAGAAGTTTTCAAGTTGTGTGCGCAATACGGAAACAGCATAATTTAATGCTTCTACAGGAGTAATCGCGCCGTTGGTTGTAATTTCAAGTGTCATTTTATCAAAATCAATATCTTTACCGACACGAGTTTTGTCAACATTACATGTTACATTTCGTACAGGAGAAAACATTGCGTCAAGATAAATACGTCCATCTTCTTGCAAAGATTGACCAATTGGCCATTGAGCAACTTGATAACCTCTTCCAGATTCCACAGTAAATTCAATATCAAGAACGCCACCTTGAGATGTATGAGCAAGAACATGATCTTTATTCACAATTTCAAGATGTTCGTCACAAGTTATATCACCAACTGTTACCGCCTTAGGAGAAGAAACTGACAATCTCATTTTTCCTGATGTATTTGTTCGATTTTTAATAACAATTTGTTTTATATTTAAAACAATTTGCATAATATCTTCAATAACACCTGGAATTGATGAAAATTCGTTATTGACACCTTTAATAACAATAGACGTTACAGCTGTACCTTCGATAGCACCAAGTAAAACACGACGCATCGCATTTCCAAGTGTAACACCAAAACCAGGCTCTAAAGGCTCTGCTACTAATTTACCAAAACTAGCTGACATTGTTTGTCTATCCCAGCCTAATTTAGGTAATGTCAATGGTTTATATTCTCTACTCATAATAATTGCCCTAACCCTTAATTAAACGATTATCTAGAGTATAACTCAACAATCAAATATTCTTCAATTGGCGTTTGTAAATCAGAACGAACCGGTAGACGTAAAACTTTACCTGCACGATCTTTTTTAAGTAATTCAAGCCATTCTGGAACTTTGATGCCAATACTCATGCGTTTATCAACAACTTGTTCTAACATCGCACTATTTTTTAATGCACGATCTGTTAAAGAAACAACATCATTAACACTAACAAATGAAGATGGCGATGTTACTTTTCTACCATTCAGTTTAATATGTCCATGAACAATCATTTGACGAGCTTGTGCACGTGATGTTGACATTTTTAAACGAAATACAACGTTATCAATTCTACGTTCAAGTAAATTAAGTAAGTTTTCTCCAGGAGCTCCTTGAGAAGCATTTGTTGCTAGAGAAAAAAAGCGTTTAAATTGCTTTTCACGCATACCATACATTTGTTTTACTTTTTGTTTTTCTTCAAGCTGCTTACCATATTCAGAAACACGTTTAAATGCTTTTTTAGCTGGTTGATTTTCAGGAGATGTTCCGTCAGCTTGCGGTTTTGCATTCATTTTCATAATAAATCTATCCGTAATAAATTATTTGTTATACACGACGCTTTTTAGGAGCACGACAACCATTATGTGGTAATGGAGTAACATCTCTTAATATAGTAATATTTAAACCAGCGCCTTGCAGCGAACGAACTACAGAATCACGTCCTGATCCAGCACCTTGTAAATTTACTTCTACAGTTTTAATACCCATTAAAGTCATATCTTTTGCTAATACTGATGTAATTTGTGATGCTGCAAAAGGAGTGCCTTTTCGAGAACCTTTAAAACCTGATTTCCCTGCGCTTCCATTAAGGATCACATTTCCATCTTCAGTCGTAACGGTTACAAGCGTATTGTTAAATGTTGATTTAACATGAACAACAGCGTTACTTAGCTGACGTTTGACTTTTTTGGACTTCTTTTTATAAGCCATTGTTACCTTTATCTAACTATACTATTTTTTAGTTATTTTTCGTTTCAATGCAACTGCTGAACCAGCTTTTTTAGGACCTTTTTTAGTTCTTGCATTTGTTTTTGTACGTTGACCACGACAAGGCAAACCTTTTTTATGACGTGATCCTCTGAAAGAGCCAATCTCTTGCAAACGTTTAATGTTCATCACAACTTCTTTACGAAGATCACCTTCTGTTGCGCAATATTCATTAACTGATTTTTGAATAACTGCAACATCTTGATCCGTTAAATCTTTAACACGAATATCAAAATTGATTTTTGCATTATTTAAGATATCTCGTGAAGATTTCAATCCAATACCATAGACATAGGTCAAACCATATTCTACGCGTTTGCTAGAAGGTAGGTTGATACCTGATATTCTTGCCATATATTACCTTTATACTGTACAGACTTTTCTCTTATCCTTGACGTTGTTTATGACGAGGATCTTTAACACAAATAATTCGTACAACTCCATCTCTTCGCACGACTCTGCATTCTGAGCACATTTTTTTAATGGATGTTCTTACTTTCATAGTCGCATCTTTCTATCAAGCTGTTATAACTTATTAACTTTTATACCGTCTTACAATTCTACCACGAGTCAAATCATAAGGAGACAATTCTAAAGCAACTTTATCGCCAGGTAAAATTCGAATATAATTCATTCGCATCTTACCAGAAACGTGTCCCAAAATGACATGCCCCCCATCTATTACAACTCTAAACATTGCATTGGGTAATGTTTCTTGAACAACACCGTCAATGCAAACTATATCATCTTTTTTGCTCATACGCTTTACCCTTGCAACCTTGTTAAAACTTCTGGACCATTTTGTGTAATCAATATCGTATCTTCGACATGCATAGCTAAACTTTGATCTTTTGTTTGCACAGTCCATCCATCTTTCATAACAAAGACATCATAATGTCCCATGGTAATCATAGGTTCAATAGCAAAAGTCATGCCTGCCCGTAATATCATACCCGTACCTTTTTTACCAAAATTAGGTACATCCGGCTCTTCATGCATTTTTTTACCAATACCATGACCAGCAAAATCACGTACAATGCCATAACCTTGCTGTTCAGTTACTTGCTGTATTGCGTATGATATGTCAAATAATCTATTTCCTTCAAACGCTTGATCAATTCCTGCCTGCAAAGCTTGTTTTGCTGTTTCAACAAAACGCTTCATTTCTGCACTAGGCTCTGTGACTTCAACAAGATAAGCTCTTGCCATATCAGCACAGTACCCTTTCCAAGCTGCACAAACATCAACTTTAACCAAATCACCCTTTTGAAGAATTATTTGATTTGAAGGAATGCCATGAACAACAACTTGATTAACAGAAATACAACTTACGTGTTGATATCCCATGTATCCTTTAGATTGCGAAACTAAATTATTTTTCTTTAGTTGGCCTGCAATCCATTGATCAATCATCAATGTAGTTATACCGGGTTTTATAATATCTGGAACCATTTCAAAGATTTCTGCCAACAGTTTTCCTGCTGTTTTCATCTTAAAAATAGCATCTTTACCTTTTATTACCATACTCATTAACAATTCGAAATATGTTTAATATTTTTAAAAACTTGATCTACTGGATCTTGTGCGTTAACAACAAGAATTTTACGACCTTGATCTTTATAATATTGTAACATATCTTTTTCATGTTGGTAATAGACATCTAGACGTTTTTTCAAAGTCTCTCGTGAATCATCAGGTCTATGTACCAAATCATGGTTACATACGTCGCATTTCATCAACTGTTTTGATTGTAATGAATTGCCAGATTGTGTTGAATAAACACGCTGACAATCTTTATTTCCACAAACAACCCTTGATTCAATTCTATTCATTAAAACATCTTCATCAACTTCAAATTTGATAATTAATGTTTCAAAATTTCTAAATTGCACTTCTAACATTTTATCAACAAAAACAGATTGTTCAACTGTGCGTGGTGTTCCATCAAATATAATTCCATCTAAATTATATTGATGTGTAACAATCCACATTTCTATCATTTGCATAATGATCTGATCGGGAACAAGTTTTCCTTGCGATATCAATGACGCAATTTCTTGCCCCAAATCAGTTTTATTCAAAATATGCTCACGACAAACATTACCAGTTGATAAATGTTTCCAATTAAATTCTTTCTCACAAACAGCGGAAAGTGTACCTTTACCCGCTCCCGGAGGTCCTAGAAAAATAACTGCCTTCTTGATCATGAACGTGTCGCCCTACCTTTTAATCGACCACTACTTAAAAAACCTTCATAGCGACGTTCAATTAAATATGATTCAATTTGATTTGAGATTTCTAAAGCTACACCAATAACAATCAACATACCTGTACCAGATTCTTCAAAAGGAATATGAAACACAGTTTGTAAAATATTTGGTAAGATTGCTAAAGTTGCTAAATAAATAGCTCCAACCAATCCAACCCGAGTTAAAGTATAACTAAAATAATCTGCTGTTTGCTTACCTGGACGTAATCCAGGAACAAATCCGCCACCTTTTCTAATATTTTCAGCAAGCTCTGTTGGATTAACAAATAATGCTGTATAGAAAAATGAAAACATAATAACTAAAAGAAAATCTATCACAGTCAATAACGGTCCATTATAAAATGATTGAACAACCATTTGTAATGTTGGAAAATAGGAAGATAACATACCTGCAATAATCAATGGAAAACGTATAACCGTTGACGCAAAAATTACAGGCATAATACCAGCACTATTAATTTTAAAAGGAATATAGGTACTTTGTCCGCCATATACTCGATTTCCAACAACCCGACGTGCATAATGCACCGGTATTTTACGATCGCCTTTTTCTAAGAACACAATACCAGCGGTAATCAACAAATATGCTACCAATACAGCAAGAGCCATTAAAATATGAGTATGACCTTGTTCGACCATAGCCATAAGTTTTAATGCATGTGCTGGATAACTGGATACAATACCTGCAAAAATTAAAACTGAGCTTCCATTTCCTATTCCATGTAAAGAGATTTGATCACCCATCCACATAACTAACATTGCACCAGCGGTTAATGTTAATACGAATGTAATCCTAAATCCCCATCCAGGAACAAGAACTATACCTTTACTCTCTAAGAGCATGGCATACGAAAAACTATATGCAACACTTAAAATAAGTGCTAAATAGCGTGTATATTGATTAATAATCTTGCGACCATACTCTCCCTCTTTCATTAACTGTTCAAAAGAAGGTATAGTCATTCCCAAAATTTGCATAAAAATCGAAGCTGTAATGTAAGGTTGAATTCCCAACGCAAACACAGTACAACGACTTAACGCACCACCTGAAAAAATGTCAAAATAACCAAGAAATCCACCTATACCAGATTTTTGTTGCATTAAATCTGATAACATAGGAACGTTTACACCAATAACTGGAATATAAGTTCCTAGTCTATTAATAATCAATACTCCCAGAACGAAAAATATTTTTTTTCTCAATTCTGAAATAGCAAAAATATTGCGAAAGCTTTTCAATAAAACCACGGCTTACCTCTCTATTGTATGACTTTAGCTTCTCCGCCTACTCTCGTGATTGCTTCTGCTGCACCATTACTAAATGCATGAGCTTCAATCGTCACTTTTTTAGATAACGTTCCAGTTGCTAAAACTTTCAGCAACCATCCTTTTTTCAACAATTTCTTTTCGATCAAAATATCTCTTGTAATTACATCACCATCATTTGCAAATGATTCGATTTGACGTAAGGTAACAATGTCAATTTTTAAAGCGAAAGGAGCATTGCTAAATCCTCGTTTTGGTAAACGACGAGATATCGGCATTTGACCGCCTTCAAAAGAAGGTCTTACGCCTCCACCTGAACGAGCGTTTTGTCCTTTACCGCCCTTACCAGATGTTCCACCACGACTACCGCCTCTACCAACACGTTTTCTTTTTTTAGTTAATTTAACTAAACTATTAAGCTGCAACATCTTTTCCCTTAATGATTTCTTCTGTTGTTTTGCCACGAAGATTTGCAATATGTTGAAGCGAACGTAGCTTTGATAAAGCATTTAATGTTGCTTTTACCACATTTTGACTACAAGAAGCGCCCAATGATTTTGCAAGAATATCTTTAATGCCTAATGCTTCCATCACAGCTCGAACAGATCCGCCTGCAATAAGGCCTGTACCTTTTGATGCAGAACATAAAATTACTGTTGTAGCGCCATGTTTACCTGTAACATTATATGGAATTGTATTACCACGCAAAGAAATCTTAATGCGTTCTTTACGCGCTTTTACCGTTGCTTTTGCAATAGCAGAAGAAACTTCTCTACTTTTGCCTAAAGCGATTCCAACGCTTCCATCTTGATCACCAGAAACAACAAAAGCTGAAAATGCAAAACGTTTGCCACCTTTTGTAACTTTAGTTACACGGCGAACGCTTACCACACTTTCAAATGATGTATCTTCTTGTTTTTGGGCAATTTTTTTATTCATATATTTTCACCATTATATACTGCTAAATAATCTAATTAGATCTGCAATCCACCTTCACGCAGACCTTCGACAACTGATTTCACACGACCATGATACAAGAATCTGCCTCTGTCAAAACAAACTTCTGTAATCCCAGCTTGTTTTGTTTTTTCAGCTAAGTCGATACCGACTAAGCGAGCAGCAGCTGTTTTATCAACTGTGTTATTTTTTATAACTAAAGTTGATGAAGAAACGATTGTTTTTCCAGTAGCATCATCTATGACTTGTGCATAAATTTGATTTAAACTTCTGAAAACAGCAATACGTGGCTTCCCCCCAGCTGTCATCTGGATCTTATAATGCACTCGCTGCGCACGACGCGCACGATTTTTTTGCAATTTTTTTTGTTTCATATCCAAACCTTAGCTTTTATTTATCACCTTTTGTTTTACCAGCTTTACGTATAATCACTTGATCAGAAAATCTAATCCCTGTGCCTTTGTAAGGCTCTGGCATACGAAAAGCTCGTATTTTCTGAGCAACATCACCAGCCAAGAATTTATCAAAAGAACTTATGGTTATATTTTGTCCTGTTTTATCAATTTCAACAGAGACATTTTCTGGTATATCAAAGTTAATTTTATGGCTATAACCTAAAGAGAATACAATTTCTTTACCTTGTAATACACCTTTAAAACCAAGCCCTACAATTTTAACTTCTTTTTTAAATTTTTCACGAGATCCAGAGATCTTATTAAAAACTAACGCTCTATGTAATCCCCAGAAATTATTATTATTTTTATCTGCTGGATTTGTAAGACCAATTGTTAATTGATCATTTTCAAGCGTTGCTTTTAAACAATCTGGCAATAGGTGTGTACCTTCAGCCTGAAGTCCCTTGTATTTTATATTTTGTCCATCAATATCGACTTTGACATTTGCTGTGGATATTGATCGTCGACCAACTTTAGACATGCACGAGCCCTTTCGACTACCAAACGGTACAAATAATTTCACCACCAACACGCATCTTTTTTGCTGTTTTGTCAGTTAACAAACCTTTATTGGTTGTTAAAACTGAAACTCCCAATCCACCAATCACTGGTTTCATGTTACCAATACCAGCATAAATTCTACGACTTGGTTTGCTTACTCGTGTAATTTCATGAATCACAGATTCATTATTTACATATTTCAAAAATATTTTTAACTGTTTATTAACAACATCATTTTCATGAGCAACTTCAATGCCACTAATAAAACCTTCTTCTTGCAAAATCAATGCTAAATCATATTTCAATTTTGAATATGGTATTTCTACAAAAGGTTTTGAACGTGCAATTCCATTACGAATTGTTGTTAAAAAATTTCCTAAGATATCAATTGACATAAATTTTCCTTATTCCCTACCAACTAGCTTTTCTTACACCTGGCAATAACCCAGCTAAAGCAAGTTCACGAAAAACAATACGAGACACACCAAAAAATCTTAAATATCCACGCGCTCTACCTGTTTGGCTGCAACGGTTTCTAATGCGCACTGCGCTTGAATTTTTAGGTAAATCTGAAAGTTTTGCTTGAGCTGCCATACGATCTTCCAACGATAATGAAAGATCAACAGTTGCTTTTTTTAATACCGCACGGCGATCTTTATAAAGCGCTACCATACGGATTCTTTTATTATTTTTTTCTACAGAAGACTTTTTTGCCATAGATTAACCCTATAACCTTAACTGTTTTTTTGAGCAAATGGCATACCAAAGCCTTTTAACAATGCGTATGCATGCTTATCATTATCTGTCGTTGTATGAATAGAAATATTCAAACCGTATATTTTACCTGCTGAATCATAATCCACTTCTGGAAATACAACCCATTCTTTAATGCCAATATTGTAATTACCACGACCATCAAACTTTGTAGGCAGCCCACGAAAATCTCGCACTGTTGGTAAAGACAAGTTAATCAACCTATCAAGAAATTCATACATTCTGTCGCGTCGCAATGTAACCATAGTTCCAAGTGGCATGCCTGCTCTAATTTTGAATCCAGCGATAGATTTTTTTGCAATAGTACGAACCGATTTTTGTCCTGCAATAGAAGTTAAAACTTCTTCTATTTTTTTCAAAACTTTACTATCGGCTACAGCTTCTTTTACACCGATGTTTAAAACAATCTTAGAAATCTTTGGAACTTCCATAACATTAGACAATGCTAACTCTTTTTGCAACTGAGCAACCAATGTATTTCTGTAAAATTCCTCTAAGCGTGGTTGATATGCCTTGTTCATTTAATAACCCTTATGACGCCTTGATATTATTTTCTATTTAATTTACTTAATCTAACAGGCTGTCCAGTTAAACTATCAATTGGCAAAACATTTGAGATATGAATAAAAGCTTCACGCTTTTGAATTCCACCTGTTTCACCTTGACGTTTTGCTTTGACATGGCAAGTAATGATATTAATACCTTTTACTTTGACTTTGTCATTTTTAAAGTCAAAAGCCATGATTTCGCCTTGCTTGCCTTTATCTTTACCTGTTAAGATAACGACTTTATCATCTTTTCTTAAACTTTTCATATTCTTACAATTCCTACAAAACTTCAGGAGCTAATGATATTACTTTAGCATAACCTTTTGCACGAATCTCTCTAGCGATTGGTCCGAAAACACGAGTTGCAACCATTTTACCATCTTTAACAATGATACCAGCATTATCTCCAAAACGGATATAAGAACCATCTTTTCTACGAAACTCTTTTCTTGTGCGCACGATCAACACATCAACTACATCACTTTTTTTAACAATTCCTTGAGGAACTGCAATCTTAACAGCACATTTAATCAAATCACCTAAGTAAGCATAGCGTTTATGCGTACTTCCGACAATATGAATACACTGTAATAGCTTTGCACCTGAATTATCAGCTACTTCAAGAAAAGTCTCTTTTTGAATCATAATGTACTACCTTATTTAACGATACGGTGTAAGTACATGAACTTAGTTTTTGACTTTGGAGCACCAATGTAAAATTCTACAGTGTCACCAATTTTAGCCAAAGATTGTTCATCATGAACTTTATACTTCGTTGTCTTTTTCACGATTTTATTGAACTTTTCATGCTTAAAAGAACGTACATACTTAACAACAATGGTTTTATCCATTTTGTCAGAAACTACTTCTCCAAGCATCAACTTTTTTTTAGTTTCCATGAACTATTCCCTGTTGTAAAAAAGTTAAAGTACAAGCTAGACTTTTTCGCAACTTTCTAACTAGATTAATATCTTTAACCGGCTCTGACATCTTCTTCATTCTTATTGTGAAGATCTCTTTTTTTATCTCATTTGCATAAGCTGCTAACTCTGCAACAGATAATTTTTGTAGCTCTTTTTTAAAAGCTTTTCGCATAGCCATAGCTATTATACCTTCTTAACAAACTGTGTTTTCATAGGAAGTTTATACGCAGCCATTTTAAAAATAGCTTTTGCTTTTTCTTCATCTATATCGGACAGTTCAAAAATAATTCTATTTCGTTTCACAACAGCAACCCAAAACTCTGGATTCCCCTTACCTTTACCCATACGAGTTTCAGCAGGTTTCTTTGTTATTGGCTTATCTGGAAACACACGAATGAACAGTCTACCTTCTTTCTTAATTTCGCGAGAAATCGTCATTCGAGCCGCTTCGATTTGCTGCGCACTAAACCAAACTGGTTCAAGCGCTCGTAATCCAAACGTACCAAATTCCAATTCTTTAGCGCCTTTAGAAATGCCGCCCATTCGGCCTTTTTGCATTTTTCTAAATTTAGTCTTCTTTGGCATTAACATAGGAACTCTTTCTCTACTTTGTTAAACAAGCTGAAAATCACCCTTACAGATCCATACTTTCACACCAATGATTCCATAGGTTGTTAATGCTCTTGCATAACCGTAATCGATGTTGGATCGTAATGTATGCAACGGAACAGAGCCCATACGAAGCCATTCAGCCCGAGCAATTTCTGCCCCATTAAGACGGCCCTTACAACAAATTTTAATGCCTTTAGCATTAGATTTAATTGCTGAAGTACCCGCTTTTTTCATTACTTTTTTAAAACTTGCACGTTTGACTAATTGTTCAGCAATATTTTTCGCTACAAGCACTGCATCCACTTCTGGATTTTTTATTTCTTCTACAGAAATATCAACACTCGTAACTTTCAACATTTTTGATAAATCTTTACGTAGACTATCGATTTCTTGTCCTTTTTTACCAATGACAAGACCAGGTCTGCTTGTATGTATAATAATACGTACAGCGTTTCCTGTTTTTTCAATTTCTACTCGAGACAATTCTGCTGTTTCAAGCGCTTTATCTAAATATTTTCTAATTTTTAAATCTTCAAGAAGTTCTTTTGCATAAGAACTTCTTGAAGA
>Ga0208373_1005368_pt1 | contig 10778 bp, 9 predicted proteins | sample RifOxyC2_FD_184036 | JGI IMG/M metagenome (GOLD analysis project Ga0208373, IMG submission 184036) | Soil microbial communities from Rifle, Colorado - Rifle Oxygen_injection C2 (SPAdes) | ecosystem: Environmental > Terrestrial > Deep subsurface > Rock core/Sediment | place: Rifle, Colorado... | reverse complement strand
ATCGACTCATCTTGTAGATAAAGATTGTCCTCCCCCGCCTGATCGCTCAAAGGGTTATGTATGGAAGCTGTATGAAACATTTGACATTTTTATGGCTAAACCTGATGGAAGCAATCTAAGACAAATAACAAACGCCTACGGCTATGATGCCGAAGCCACTGTTTCACCAAAAGGAGATAAAATTGTTTTTACTTCCACGCGTGACGGCGATCCTGAAATTTACCTTATGGATATTGACGGAAGTAATCAAATAAGACTTACATTTGAAAAAGGATATGACGGCGGACCTTTCTTTTCTTTAGACGGTTCAAAGATTGTGTTCAGGGCAAGCAGACCAAAAACAGAGGAAGAACTAAAAGATTATAATGATCTTGTTGAGAATGGTCTTGTGCGTCCCACGGCATTAGAGATTTATACGATGAATTCAGATGGTTCCAACATAAAGCAGGTAACTAACTTCGGCAGAGCAAGCTTTGCCCCGTTCTTTCATCCTGATGGAAAAAGAATAATCTTCGCATCCAATATCAATAGTAAAACAGGAAGAGATTTCGATCTTTACATTATAAATACAGATGGAACCGGATTGGAACAAATTACTTTTAACGAAACTTTCGATGGATTTCCTATGTTCACAAGAGACGGAAAGAAACTAATATTTGCTTCAAACAGGTTTAACAAAAAAGAAGGCGATACAAATATTTTTACTGCTGATTGGGTTGAGCAATTTTTCTTAAAACAAATGTTTAAACAGTATAACGAATATGAAAAAAATCATTCCTTTATTTTTTATATCTATATTGCCCTTTAGTGGATTTTGCCAGGGCGAAAATGAAAACAATCCTGATATCACAAGTAACGAAATAAAATCACATATAAAATACCTTGCTTCCGACGAACTAAAAGGAAGGTTCACAGGCTCAGAAGAGTGCTACACTGCTGCCGAATATATTCAAAAAGAGTTTAGTAATTATGGTCTGGTTCCTTTATTTGATGATAGTTACATACAACCATTTTCGTTTATATCCGGTGTTGAATTATCGGGTGAAAATTATCTCGAATTTAATATCAATAATGAAAAATTAATACTAAACATTTCTGAAGAATATGTTAACGCTTCTTTCTCCGGTAATGTTAATGTTGAAAGCAACCTGGTTTTTGCCGGGTATGGGTTATCAACACCTTCGCTTAATTATGATGATTACGAAAATATAGACGTAAAAGATAAAATAGTTTTGGTACTGAGATATAACCCTGAATACGATAATCCGCATTCACAGTTTGACGAATATTCTTCATTCAGACAAAAGACAACAGTTGCCAGAGAAAAAGGAGCATCGGGTATAATTTTCGTCAATGGCTTTTATCCAAAGGATGATGAAGATAAACTTATGGATTTTAAGTATGACAGGGCAAGTGCTGTTACAGATATTGGCGCTGTTCATATTAAAAGGAATTTTGCAGATAGTCTCTTTAAATCGCAGGGTCTCGATCTTGCCGAATACCAGAAAATTATGTCTGACTCTTTAAGACCTGCTTCATTTGTATTTAAGAATATTAAAGTTAAAATGAAGACGAGTGTAAAGGAAATTCAAAATACAAGCTGGAACGTTGCCGGCTACTTAGAAGGGAATGATCCGAAATTAAAATATGAGTATATAGTTATCGGTGCTCACTTCGATCATCTCGGTATGGGAGAAGTCGGTTCGTTATTTAGGGGCGATGAGCCTCAAATTCACAATGGAGCAGATGATAATGCATCCGGCACAACAGGTGTGCTTGAACTTGCAGAGAAATTTGCAAACGAAAAAGACAAACTGAAAAGAAGTATTATTTTTATTACTTTTTCCGGTGAAGAACTTGGTTTACTTGGTTCTGCATATTTTGTAGAGAATTCCCCCGTCCCCATGGCAACTGTAAGCACTATGATAAATATGGATATGATAGGAAGACTAAATGAAAAAGATGAATTAATTGTTTATGGAGCAGGAACATCTTCAGGATGGAAAAATCTTTTGGATTCAGCCAACACTTACAACTTTAATCTTACTTTTCAAGACGATGGGTACGGACCGAGCGATCATTCTTCTTTTTACGGAAAAAATATTCCTGTTTTGTTTTTCTTCACAGGCACTCATCCCGATTACCACAGACCAAGCGATGATACAGATAAAATTAATACAGCCGACGAAGAAAAAGTCATTAAATACGTTTATGATATTGCTTTTAACATCGATACCACCGTGGGAAAACCGGACTATGTTAATGTTCCGAGGAAAGATACAGGAAGGGCAACGGGCTGGAAAGTTTACGTAGGAACAATTCCTGATTACGCTGCTAATGTAGAAGGTCTTAAATTATCAGGAGTAAATGAAGGAAGCCCCGCTCAAAAAGGCGGACTACAAGGAGGAGATATTATGATAAGTTTTGGCAACAGGAAAATTTCAAACATTTATGATTACGTTTATGCATTAAAAGAACATGTACCGGGAGACGTTGTTGAAGTGATTGTTAAAAGGAATGATGAAGAAGTGAAACTGCAGGTAGAACTTGGGGCAAGATAAAGAAAGGAACTGTCATTTATAGTCATTTGTTGTCATTTATTGTTGTCTTTAGTTGCCTTAGTTATTAAAACCTTTTTGAATTTTGACTTTTGATTTATATGGTTTGGTATCAGAAAGAAATAAGACTGGAAGCAAGAAAAAGAGGTTTTCACGTTGTAACGAGTGAAGTGGAAAATCATCTTCCTGAATTGAAAAGTATTAAAAAGGGGATCCTGCATCTATTTATTAAACACACCTCGGCTTCTTTAACTATAAATGAAAACGTCTCTCCCGATGTTCGTTCAGATATGGAAAAACATTTTAACAAGATGATTCCTGAAAATATGCCCTACTACGATCACAATTTAGAAGGCTCCGACGATATGCCTGCACACATTAAAGCTTCTGTTTTGGGCAGCAGTTTAACAATTCCTATTACTAATGGGGAATTAAATCTCGGTACCTGGCAGGGAATTTATTTATGCGAACACCGCAATAATGGCGGAAGCAGAAAATTGGTTGCAACTATATTTGGAGAAACTATGTAGAGCGACCAGCCTGATCGCTCTACTAAAAAATTACTTAACCAAAACCATTTGCTTTGATTGGCTGAAAAGAATTTTATTTCCATCAAACGCTGTTATCCTGTAAATATAAACTCCACTGCTCAGGTTGGAAGCATCAAAAGTTGTTTCGTAAATGCCGGCTGGTTTTTGTTCGTTAGTTAAAGTTTTTACTTCTCTGCCAAGTATGTCAAATACTTTTAACGTTACAAAAGAAGGATTGGTTATTTCATACTTAATTGTTGTTGAAGGATTAAAAGGGTTGGGATAGTTTTGAAGAAGATTAAACCCATCAGAAATATTTTTTTCACTTCCTATACTTGTAGGTTTGCTATAGTACAAAAATATTTCTTTAGCTAAATACCCATATAAAATACCATCTGGATTAGTGACTTTTAAAAGTTCATTTTCAGGGGCCCATTTCCCATTTTTCCATTCTTCACCATATAGATAAATTAAATTATTATTATCATCATATTCATAAAATATTCGAAACCAGTTTTCCCGATTATTATTTACTATCATTTGCCAATTTTCAATAATTAAATTATTATTGTCACCGTATTCAAACAGTCCCAAGGCATAATCTATCCATTGGTTTTCTTGCCAGATTTTTGTAAGAATAGCAATCGTGTTATAATTTCCATCGTATTCATAATTACTTATTTGAGAATTTGTCCACTGGTTGTTTATCCATTCTTGGTATAAAGCAGACTCTTTTAAGTTACCTGAAGTGTATGTATTAATTGTTTTCGAACTGTTTACCCATTCATCATCAATCCAATGTTGTTGTACAGATGATATTAAATTTGTTCCTTTGAAATCATTTTCATATTTATATGCATTTACAAATTCCTGTCCGTTGAAATTCTGATGTAAACTAAAAACCCTATTTCCTAATGAATCATAATTATAAATATCCTTCACGTCTTTAAACCATTCTTCTGATGATGAATTAAACCATTCCCAAAGAACTGATTCAAGATTTCCATCAGAATTGTATGTGCTTGTATGTTTTCCGAAATTAATCCATTCGCCATTATACCAAACTGCATTTGTGAAGTAATTTAATGATAAATCATCATTATAATTATATACTATCCTATTTCTATCACCGTTTGTACTTATATAAATAAGACTATCTAAAACTCCGGCAGAATTATTTTTTTTTAATGGAGTAAAAGCTGATATATTGTAAATACTTCTTGTGAGGGATGAATTGTTAATATTTCCATTTATTGAGATATATGATTGTCCCTGAGGAAAAACTTCTGTCACTAACAGACAATAAAACAAAAGACAAATAAGTTTATTTACTAAATTCATCTCTGACTCCTTTAAAAATAAATTCCTATAATGAAATGATGCGTGTTGATAATCTTATTATCGTATTTGAACAAGTATCTAACATCAAGATTCAATTTTGAAGAAATCTGGTATGATGTGCCGGCTCCTAATATTATTCCATACGAATTGTCCGGAAGCTTTTCATATTTTTGGTTTTCCTTAAATTCGGCAGGTATCTCATCTATTGAATTATAAGACCAAACTTCTGGTGGCGAAGTATCTATGAACGCATCGATAAAGTTATAAACTGCATCTATCGAAATATAGGGTGATAAAATACTTTGATTGAAATTATATTGAATGCCTAAGGTAAGCGGAAAAATATCATAATTTTTACTTACTAAATTATATTTACCTGCAAAAAATTTTGGAAGAGTGTCAATAGTATTTTCAGAGTATGTCCTTACAGTGTTAGTGTAAGAGTATGGTTGAATTGTCCTGAAATAACCGGTAGATGCTTTCAGATTAAGTGAAGATATGAGATTCGTTTTAAGTTCTACAAGAAAATCGCCTCTAATATTGTCTGTATTATAAAAATTAATACCTCCATAAAAACCAATATCAAAATTGGAAAAAGGTTTGTTTTCCTGTGCTTTTAAAACGTTAAATGAAATAAATAATAGAACGAATAATATTTTTTTCATTATTTAACCTTATAAATATTTTGACATTTTATGTTTCATAAAATTCTTAAAACAGGGCAAGTTTAACCTTGCCCTTATGATGTTTTAGTAATATTACGACATTTGTCTTTATTGTAATAAAATCATTCTTTTTGATTGATTAAAAAGAATTCTATCATTTTTAATCGCGGTAATTCTGTAAATATAAACTCCACTACTCAGATTTGAGGCATCAAAAGTTGCCTCATAATGCCCAGCCGATTTCATTCCATTTACTAGCTCAGCAACTTCTGTTCCAAGCATATCATAAACTTTTAACATTACTTTTGCATCTTCTGGTAGAAGGTAACTAATTTTAGTTGATGGATTGAAAGGATTCGGATAATTCTGATAAAGTTCAAATTGATCAGCAATCATTTCGTTTTGATTATTGTATTTGGCTTTCCATTGGGGACCAGTACCATCCGTGCTATAATGTTGTGTCTCATTAGAAATATTACTATTAATATCTATAGCAACAATCCAATATTCAGCCCTATCATCTCCAGTTTTATAATCTGCAGTAAATAATAGGTCTGTATAACTTGTTGAGGTAGTAAAATCAGTAAATGTTTGGGTACCACTAGAGCATGTATATTTTTTGTAAATTCGATACCCTTGCAAATCGTCTTCACCATTTGCATTCCATGTCAGTACTGGGTGTTGGTTGAGTGGAAATGATGCTTGAAAGTTCTGTGGTACTGCAGGTGCATAATTATCAACAACATAAAAGTGTAATGTAAAACTCGTATACATCCAATAATGACCGTAACCATAAATGTCATGTTCTACCCACACACGTCCTATAACATGCCAAGTTCCAGCTTTCAAGCAATGGTGTGCTCCATACCCACTTGAAAGGTGACTCCAATCTGACCAATTTCCATCAGGGTCTTGAAAATTTGCACCCCATTCACTAACACTATACCTAGCAGGATCTGCCCATATATGATATGCTACTGAGGCATAACCATCTTGATTACTGGTAAAAGTCTGTCCATTAGTATAAATATATCCTTGACCATCGTTCAAGAAATAAACATTAGCACCAAACGTTAGAATATTGATGCTAAAAAATAAAATAAGGAAGAATAACTTTTTCATTTTCTTCTCCGAAATTTTTTGATTTAGTTAATTAAATGAATAGAAACATGTTCAATCGTTAATTAACAAATCAGGCTTTTCACCTCCTTTTTGTATTTATATAGTCATTTCACCTTGCCAGGGTGAGATGGATTTGTTTGCCAATTTAAGGACGGTGTTCACAGCACCGTCCGATTTATTTTTTATAAAAGGGAAATTGCAATTGCCTAACGGCGTGGCTGCTAAGCCGCATCCCAGCTTGCCCGCCGAAGTCTGGAAGACGAAGGCGGGAACAGCAATGCCGCTTCTTGTTAAATAAATTTTTATGCGGGAGTTTTCTGAACCCAGATTCACTATTACCCATAACCGCCATTTTCATAAAATCCCCTGATAATTCAAACCATTTATTAGAACCGAAGGAAACGTACTAAAAGAAATCTTAAAATAAAAGAGTTAAAACTTTACTTAAAGATTTCTTAACATATTATTCTGATAATTACGGTTCATCAATTCCTTTGTAAGTTCAAACAAGCAAGTAATTTCTTAGTTTTTTTTACCTAATAATAAAATCTGAAACCGACTCTTGCCATAATTCCGCTCATATCAAATTCCCGTTCAAATGTTCTTTTAAATCCGTTATTATCTGTTACATCATACTCCCAGCTCGGCGTAGAAGAATGATAAGCTATCTCTCCGAATATTTCGGATCGGCGTCCAAGCTCATAGCCAATACCGAAGCCTAATCTCCAGTTAAAATCGAAAGCACCATGCAATTCGCTTTCATCAGTATTTTGAAAGTCCCTGTAATGGATAATTAAAACTTCCGCACCGATTCCTCCACTGAGAAATGCATTTACAAAAGGTGAAACCGGGAACTTAGCAGTAGCGGTTATCATTAAAGGAAAATCATGGATATTTGTTTTAGCTCTAAGCTCATTTATCGATCCACCGGCAATCCCATAAAATTCGTTGAACTCTGCAACGAGTTTTTTATCGACATAACTCTTGTGAAACCAGTCTATGCTCCAGCCGAAATTAAATCCCCTGTCGATATATTTTCCGCCTTCGTAGCCGATAATAAATCCACCTTCTGTTGCAGAGGGGCTGAAATGCCCCATTTTTATAGAAGATGTTCCCCACTGCGCAAATAATGTTGATTGAATTAAAATTATAAACAATATAAAAACCTTTTTCATAGCTAACCTCAGTTTGTAAAACACCGTACAAATCCAAACGTGATGCCATTTGAAATCGGCATAAAAGCAAAAGATTTTGATTTTATATGTTTATAAAAAAATACAGAGGCAGAATGTAATTACCTATTCATAACCCCATTTCTTTTTATTTGCCGCAACTTCTTCGGGGGTAGGCATCGGTTTCTCTTCCGGTCTTGTGGGAACTACTCTTGGCTGCCCTACTATTCTGGCATTCAGTTCAATATCTTCTTTAAAAATATCCGGCACCAGGTCATTTTCAAAGATAGCTTCCCAGGGGCATTCGGGAACGCATGCATTACAATCAATGCATTCATCCGGATCAATCAATAACATCGTTTTGGGAATTGTTTCGTCATCGCCTGCATATTCATATATACAATCCACAGGACAAACCTGGGTACAGGCTATATCTTTACAATCAAGACAAAGTTTTGTTATTGTATAAGCCATGCTATTCCTACTTATTATTTTATATTTATTTTTTTATACTATTAAAATGTCTGGCGTTAGATTAACTCTACTTTTCAAAGATATAAATAAATATTGTTAAAAGGAATTTGTAAATTATACCAATAAAAATTGTTGTTAAATAAATTTCAGGAATAAATACAGGTTTTATGAAGAGAAAAAAAGTTCTATTTGTTTGCCTCGGGAATATTTGTCGCTCGCCTTCTGCCGAAGCCGTGATGAAAAAGCTGGTTGAACTCGAAGATTTGGAAAATCTTATTGAAGTTGATTCTGCAGGAACGATTAATTACCATGAGGGAGAACCTGCAGATCAACGGATGCTGAAGCATGCTGAAAAAAGAGGGTATAAATTAGATCATCTTGCGAGAGAATTCAATCTGAAAACCGATTTTAATTACAGTGATTACATTGTTACAATGGATAATAATAACTATTACGATATTGTAAGCCTGGATAGTAGAAATCAATATTCAAATAAGATTTTTAAGCTGTCTCAATTTGCTGTAGATATCAATTTCGAAGAAGTGCCGGATCCGTACTACGGAGGCTCAGAAGGATTTGAAATCGTACTGGATATTCTGGAGGACGCATGTAAAGGACTGCTGGAGAAAATAAAGGATGACATTAAGTACAACCATCAGGAATAAGATTGAAGAAAAAAGCGGGACGAAAATAAAATCTGTCTCTTCTGTTTCAGGCGGATGTATAAGTAGTGCATACAGAATTACAGATGAGAATGGTAATAACTATTTCCTTAAGTGTAACCCTTCACCCAAGGATTTATTTATTAAAGAATCTAACGGTTTAACGGAATTAAAAAAAGCCGACCTAATAAGGGTCCCGGAAGTAATCGATAGTAATGAAGAATTTCTATTAACTGAGTTCATAGCTTCCGGAAGCCGGTCTAAAAATTTTTTCGAAAACTTTGGAAGAAGTTTTGCTCAATTGCACAAATATACTGGAAAGAAGTTCGGCTTTTATGAAAATAATTATATTGGCTCTAATCCCCAGTTAAATATGCCTGATGAAAGCGAGGAAAATGATTGGGTAGCATTTTATTTCAACAAAAGAATTCTATTCCAGTTTAAGCTTGCAGAAAAAAACGGTTATGCTAAAAAAGAATTAATAGAAGGAATTTCTTTCTTAGAAAAAAATATCCATAAAATAATAGGAGACTCTTTAGAACCTCCTTCCCTGTTGCATGGAGATCTATGGGGCGGGAATTATATTATAGACGAAAACGGGAATGCTTGTCTTGTTGACCCGGCAGTTTATTACGGTAACCGTGAAGCTGACCTGGCAATGACAAAATTATTCGGTAGTTTCAGCAATGAGTTTTACATCTCTTATAATGATTCCTACCCATTAAAAGAAGGATACGAGTATAGAGAAAACTTATACAAACTTTATCATGTTCTAAATCATCTAAACCTCTTCGGAAATTCTTATTATCATCAAGCCATTTCGTTAATCAAATTTTATTTAAGATAATATTTAGTCCATCTCAGGCTTCTACTAAATTCAAGTTTATACCAATTTTAACTAATTTATTAAGGAGATAAAAAGGTATTTCTAAAATAATTTAAGAAATCTCTTGACTTATCATTTTTTCTATTTTATATTTGTCCCCAATTCTTATTAATTAAGGTAAATCTAACTATAAAATTAAATATTTCAGTAATTTTTAAAGTTTATCAATAAATAACAAAGTAATTCAGTACAAATACAAGGAGAAAAAATGGAAAACATTAAAATACTTCGAATCCTGAATAGTGGTTTTAATATTAATAAACTAACTATTTAAAACATCGATAATGTTGAAAATTTAATTAATAATCTTTCATTAACACTTTTAACCACTAATAGAGGGTTACATAAAATGGAAAATAAAGTAATAGTTGATACTCTTTGGGTTCTGTTCACAGCTATGCTTGTATTCTTTATGAACCTTGGATTCGCAATGGTCGAATCAGGTTTTGCTCGTAGCAAAAATGCTGTAAATATTCTTTCCAAAAATTTTATTGTCTTCGCAATATCTTCACTTGCGTTCTGGATAATTGGGTGGGGCTTAATGTTTGGTGATGGTAATGATTTCCTTGGATTAAATGGACTACTTGGATTAGGTGGTTCAGATAACAGCCCAGCGTCCGGAGACGATTATTCCGGAGTTTATTCTGCTATGAGTTGGGCTACTGTTCCTCTCCTTGCAAAATTTTTCTTCCAACTTGTGTTTGCCGGAACAGCAGCAACAATTGTCTCTGGTGCTGTTGCAGAAAGAATTAAATATATCTCTTTTATAATTTTTTCGTTTGTGCTGGTAGGTTTTCTTTACCCAACTACCGGACATTGGATCTGGGGCGGCGGCTGGCTTGCTAAGCTTGGTTTCTGGGATTTTGCCGGTTCAACTGTTGTTCATTCTGTTGGTGGCTGGGCGGCCCTTGCCGGTGCAATAATCCTGGGTCCCCGTATTGGAAAATATAGAGAAGGTAAAATATTTCCAATTCCCGGGCACAACATGACTTCAGCAACCATAGGTGTTATGGTTCTGTGGCTTGGGTGGTTTGGTTTTAATCCTGGTAGTACAATGGCTGCTGATCCTTCAAGTATTGCGAGAATTTGTATAACTACAAACAGTGCAGCTATTGCCGGAATATTAACTTCGACCGCTACCGCCTGGATTGTTTTAGGAAAGCCTGATCTTAGTATGACAATCAATGGATGCCTTGCAGGTTTAGTTGCTATTACCGCTCCCTGCGCTTTTGTAAGTGTGGAGAGCTCTCTTATAATTGGCGCAATTGCCGGAGTATTGGTTGTTTTTGCTGTTATTGGTTTTGATAAATTAAAAATTGATGATCCTGTTGGTGCTTTGGCTGTTCATTTAGTAAATGGAATGTTTGG
>Ga0208373_1005366_pt1 | contig 10784 bp, 9 predicted proteins | sample RifOxyC2_FD_184036 | JGI IMG/M metagenome (GOLD analysis project Ga0208373, IMG submission 184036) | Soil microbial communities from Rifle, Colorado - Rifle Oxygen_injection C2 (SPAdes) | ecosystem: Environmental > Terrestrial > Deep subsurface > Rock core/Sediment | place: Rifle, Colorado... | reverse complement strand
GGAAAATGTACAGGCGCCGCGGACACCCGGAAACGCCATTCCCGCGGAGGTACGGAGCCAGGAACGCGGCCCACGCTTCGGAGCAGTACCATCCCCGGCGGTGGGGCAGACATCTCCGGCCGCCCGGCAACCAGCTTCCGTGCCGGATCAGCAGGTTCAGCCACCGGCAAACGCCGTCAATGCGCAGCCCCCTCGCCAGGCTTCCACCCCGCCGGCATTGTCCGGGGGCGCTCCGGCAGGGGCGGGCAGGTATGTGACAATCGACTTCGACAATGTCGATATAACTGTTTTTATTAAGTTTATCAGCGAACTTACCGGAAGGAACTTCGTTGTTGACGACAAGGTCAAGGGGAAGGTGACCGTCATCTCCCCGAAGAAGATCGCCGTGGATGAGGTTTACAAGGTGTTCGAGTCGGTCCTCGAGATCTACGGTTTTGCCACGGTCGAGGCTGGCGACGTGATCAAGGTGATTCCCGCCCTGGAGGCCCGGGGGAAAAATATCGATCTCCGGCTGAAGAGGGAGGATATTGCGCCCGAGGACAAGATCGTGACGCAGATACTCACCCTCCAGCACGCGACCCCCGACGATATGAAGAAGGTGCTCGACCCCTTGATCTCCAAGACGAGCGTTGTCCTCTCCTACCCGCCGGCAGGGATGCTGATCATTACCGATGTCCTCTCCAACATCAAGCGGCTTCAGGATATCGTGACCGCCCTCGACGTGGAGGGGGTCGGGGAGCTGATCACATACATTCCCCTGAAGTATGCATCGGCGACGGAGATGGCCAAATCCCTGGCGCTGATCTTTCAGAAGCAGGCCGTTCCCGGCCGGGCGGGCATCTCCCCGGTCAAGGTTGTGGCGGATGATCGCACCAACGCGCTGATTATCCTGGCCGCGGAAAACGACATGGCAAGAATCCGGGAGCTCCTGAACCTCATGGACAAGGAGGTCCCCAGGGGGTCGGGGATGATCCGCGTCTATTACCTGCAGAACGCCAAGGCGGAAGACCTGGTCAAGGTCCTCACAGGCCTTCCCCAGCAGGCAAAACCCGCCGGCGCGGCGGGAACCCCGGCCGCGGCTTCAGCCTCGGGAGCCGTCTTCTCCAAGAATGTCCAGATCATGGCGGACAAGTCCACGAATGCGCTGATTGTTACCGCCGATCCGGCAGACTACCTGATCATCGAGGATGTGATCCAGAAACTGGATATCACCCGGCCCATGGTCTATCTGGAGGGGCTGATCATGGAGGTGAACGCGGAGAAGGGTTTCAAGCTCGGAGTCGAATGGCAGGGAGCGAACGCGGTTTCGTATGACGGCAAGACTGGTGCCATCATCGGTGGCGTCAGCGGAGATAAGGGATCCTATGGAATTGCCAATAATCTCATTACAGGGAAAGGTTTACCGTCCGGGCTATCATTTGGTGTTATCGGCCAGATGATCACTGTTGCAACCATTGGGGCCGTCCCGATAACATTTCCCAATCTAGGAGCCTTTATTCAGGCTTATCAGAGCGATTCCGATTTCAGGATTCTCTCCACACCGCAATTACTGGTACTTGACAACGAAGACGCGGAGATTACCGTCGGGGAGAACGTTCCCTATGTCTCCCGCCAGGATTCAGGGGTGGTTGGGGTGACCGGAACGACGAATTACAGCAGCTACGAATACAAGGACGTCGGCGTCACGCTCAAGGTCACCCCCCAGATCAACAAGGACGGGTTTGTCCGGATGAAGCTCGATCAGACCGTTACGAAGGTCGTTTCCCAGTCTGCATCTGTGGACTCACAGGGAGGCCAGGTGCTGACACCGACAACCCTGAAGCGCACCGCCAAAACGACCATTGTGGTAAAGAGCGGGGAGACGGTCGTTATCGGTGGGATGATCCAGGACGATTCCGAAAGCGGAACGTACAAGGTGCCCCTCTTAGGCGACATTCCGCTCTTGGGATGGCTCTTCAAATCGCGGTCCAACGCCAATAAAAGAACGAATCTGTTTGTCTTCATCACCCCACGGATTATCGAGCAGCCGGAAGACGCCCGTAAAATCAAGGAGGAAAAGACGGATTACATGAAGACCATTCAGGAAGGGACGATCCGGACGATGCCGCAGAAGAAGACGGAGGCTAAGGAAAAACAATGACCGCGCCGTTGGGTTTTTCGACTGCCAAAGGGCATACCGGCCAAGCGGTTGCCGCGCCGGGCGATCCCGTGACGGGCGGGTTGCTGGTCCCGGAGAAGGGGCTTACCGAAACGGCCGGCCTTGATGCCCGTCTGGCGGTTCTGGGAGTTCCGGAGGCCCTCGTTTCTGAAGTGCGGGCACAGGCGCAGGAAAGCGACGTCGGCATGGTCGATTTTTTTCTGCAGAAGAAAGCCCTGCCCGAAAGCAGCCTCCTCACGGCGCTCGGTGAGGAGTGGGGGATTCCCTTCTGGAAAAAGCTCCCCGTTGACCATATCGACACCGATTTCACTGCCCATTTTCCGATTCAGCACCTGAAAAAGCAAAAGGCGGTTCCGCTGCTCGATACACCGCAGGGAGCGGTTGTCGCCATCAATGATCCCTGTAATTTTCAGGCGGTTGACGATATCTGCCGTGTTCTGAACCTGCCGGGGAGATCAGTGGTTCTCGCGACGCAGGATGAGATCATCATGGCGATCAATCTCGCCTATGACCTGAGCCGCAGCACGGCCAAGGAGTTTTTCGAGGAGATTTCCGGAGAGTCAACGGACAGCCTCATCTCCGAGATCGAGGAAAAGGGCGATCTTCTTGACGAAACAAGCGACGCCCCGATTATCAAGCTGCTCAATCTGCTGCTCTCCGGGGCGGTCAAGGACCGGGCGAGCGACATCCATATCGAACCGTACCAGGGCAACGTGCGGGTGCGTTACCGGATCGACGGCATCCTCTACGATATCCTGAGTCTTCCCCGCAAGATCCATTCGCCGCTCGTCTCGCGAGTGAAGATCATGGCGAGCCTCAATATCGCGGAAAAAAGACTCCCCCAGGACGGCCGGATCGAAATCAAGATCGCCGACCGGAGTGTTGACATCCGTGTCTCGACGATCCCCACCTCTTTTGGGGAGCGGGTCGTGCTGAGGCTCCTCGACAAAACCTCGTCGGTGCTGAGGCTCTCCGATCTCGGGATGGATGAGCAGAAGGTGGGCATTTTCAACATCCTGATAAAATCTCCCTACGGAATCGTTCTCGTCACCGGGCCGACGGGAAGCGGCAAGACGACGACCCTTTACGCGGCGCTTTCGACCATCAACAGCCCGGAGGTGAATATCATTACGATCGAAGACCCCGTCGAGTACCAGATCGAGGGGATCGGTCAGATCCAGGTCAACCCGAAGATCGATCTGACCTTCGCCCAGGGGTTGCGCTCCATCGTCCGCCAGGATCCGGACGTGATCCTGATCGGCGAGGTGCGCGACCGGGAAACCGCCGAAATCGCGATTCAGTCTTCCCTGACCGGCCATCTCGTCTTTTCGACACTGCACACCAACGATGCGTCATCCGCAGTGACGCGCCTAATCGACATGGGGATCGAGCCGTACCTCGTCACCTCGTCCGTTATTGCGATAATCGCCCAGCGTCTCGTCCGGGTACTTTGCCCGAAGTGCAAGGAGGCCTACATCCCCGACGAGGAATCGCTTGTCAATCTGGGGATAGACCGAAAAGCGAAGCCCAATATTAATAAAAACCGTGCGGAGACGGTATTTTACCGGAGAACCGGCTGCGCGGCCTGCATGAACACCGGCTACCGGGGCCGGACGGCAATCTTCGAGGTACTGATCCTCGACGATGCCATGAAACGAATGATTCTGAAGACTTCCGATTCCAACCAGATTCAGGACGAGGCGGTCAGGCGGGGAATGGCGACACTGCTTGCCGACGGCGCCAAAAAGGTGCTGGAAGGAACGACAACGATCGAGGAGGTATTCCGCGTTACCCGGATTCTCAAGAGGGAGGAAGACATTGAGGAAGCCGTGTAGGGGAAAACAGTGTCCGGCGCGGGAAGGCTTGTTTCTGCTGGGTGTTGTTTTCGCACTATTTTTTCAGGGTTCCCCCGTTTTCGGGGCGGAGCTGACGATTCCCGACCTGCGGGCCAGAGCGGGGCAGGATATCCGTGTTCCGCTTGTCATAGATCAGGTGGACCACCTCGCCGGGGTCAAGCTTATCCTCAATTATGATAAAGAGTTGCTCACGTTCAAGGGGGGCGCCAGGAGCCAGAGCACGGATTCGATGATGCACGTAATCAACGACAAAACCCCGGGAAAACTGATCGTTGTCATGGCGGCCGCCCAGGGAATATCGGGCAAGGAGGTCACCCTGCTCACGCTTTTTTTCTCGCTGAAAAAGGGGTTGACCGATAATCACGAAGTCCTGCTTGAAACGACGGTTGTGCAACTGATGGGCGACGATCTCAAGGATATCCCCTGCAAGGCAAAATCGGGCAAGATAACTATTTCCCCATAACGAAACATCCGGCAGTATCTCGATATCGACAAGCTGCGTCAAAAATTGCACGCATAACTCAGAATTTTAGACTCTTGACACGTTGTGACAGGCTGTGTTAGCTCTTAACCGGAAGTCGCCCGTCGCCGGTTTTTGGGGAATAGGGGAATAACCCGTTGAAGGAAGATGTGTGATGGATAATAATCAGTCCTTGGGACGAAAATCTTTTCTCGCCGAGATGGAGCCGCACTTCGAACGCAACGAGCCCCAGACCGTGCTGGATTTGGCCCAGGACAGGCTGAAAAAGATTCCTGATGATCTGGATGCCCGAATTGCGATTTGCCGCGTCTGGCTGCAGCAGGGCCGTATCGATGAATCCCGCGATATGCTTGGAGAAATCGAGGATATTCTGTCCGGTCTTTCCCGGCTTTATGTCTGCATGGGAGATCTTTACACGAAAAAGGGACTGGAAAAGGAAGCGGAGATGTTTTATCGGAAGTTCACTGCCCTTAACCCGGCGTCGCCGCTGCCCCTCGCTGGGGAAGTTAGACTGAAGAACATGGGGGATGCCGAAGCAAATGACGATGAACGAGGTGAGGATGACGGCGAAAGCGCAGATATTTCCGCAGATTTGGGGACGGTTACCCTTGCCGGGCTTTATATCCGGCAGGGTCATTTCCAGATGGCCGAAGAGATGCTGGAGAAGATAACAGGTCGCGATCCCGGGAACGAACGGGCGGGCGGGTTGTTGAGGGATGTCCGCGCCCGTCTTGGGAAAAAAGAAGGCGGGCAAAAAAATGCGGGAGTCATGGTCGAACTGTCGCGATGGCTGGATAATATAGGGAATTTACGCCGCCATGCCGCATGATCCGGCTGTTTACAAGGCGAGAGCCGAACGTCTCCATAAACTTGCAGAAGCTGAACATCTGTTGATTTTAAACGAGATTAATATTCGTTATCTTACCGGTTTCACCGGCGGCGACGGAGCGCTTCTGGTCGGCCCCGACTGGATGGCCCTGCTGGTGGACGGGCGGTATATAACGCAGGCCGGTATTGAGACAACGAATCTGGAAATAAGGGAGTTCAAAAATCGGACAGACGGAATATCCTCCGTTTTTCAGGAGAAAGGCGCCCGTCTTGTCGGTTTTGAGCCGTCCGCTGTTTCCTATGGAGAATATATCCGCTTGCGGGATTCTCTTCCGCAGGCATCGCTCCAGCCCCTTTCCAGTCGTTTCGAGTTTCTGCGGGCCGTCAAAGACGACCAGGAAGTGGGGGAGATCAGGGAGGCGATACGGGTAGCAGAAAAAGCATTGACAGATTTAATGAGTTTGATTAAACCGGGCGTCACGGAAACGGAGCTTGCCATTGAGCTTGAATACCGGATGCGCCGGGGCGGCGCCGGGAAGCTGTCCTTCGATACGATTGTCGCGACGGGGCCCGATGCGGCTCTTCCCCATGCAACCCCGGGCAGACGAAGGGTTGCGGCCGGGGATTTTGTTATGATCGATTATGGCGCGGTTGTTAACGGGTACCATTCGGATGAGACGCGGACGTTTTGCGTCGGCTCTCCCTCGGAAAAGCAGCGGGAGGCATATCAGCTTGTGCTGGGGGCTCACGACCGCGCGATTGGAGCGATCCGGGCGGGGGTTTCCTGTGGGGAGATAGACGGCATTGCCAGATCTTTTCTCGAAGAGAAGGGGATGGGCAGGTATTTCTCCCATGGCACCGGTCATGGCGTTGGCCTGGAGATTCACGAGTCGCCGCGGCTGTCTGCCGGCAAGTCGGACATATTGGAGGCCGGGATGGTGGTCACAATCGAGCCGGGGGTGTATTTCCCGGGTGAATGGGGCATACGGATCGAGGACATGGTGCTGGTGGGGAAGGATGGTTGTGAGGTTTTGACCGTGCCCGGCGCTGGTCTTGTGGAGCTTTAATTCCCTTTGGATTGACAGCTTCAGGGATGATATCTTACGAAAACAGGATGATGAATCATGAAAATATTTCCGGACGATCTGCTGTACAGTCGCGAGCATTTCTGGGTAAGGGTGGACGGTGATCTGGCAACGATCGGTCTGACTGATCATGGTCAGGATAAACTGGGAGAAATTGTTTCGCTGGATCTTCCTGAAACGGACTCGTACGTCGAATGGAACGAGCCGTTCGGAAGCATTGAAGCGTCCGGCGCGACCATTGATCTGATAGCCCCGGTGAGCGGTGTTGTCATGAATGTCAATGACGATATAACCGACGATGCGGTCGTCATCAACAGCGATCCCTATGACACCGGCTGGCTGATCGTGGTCGAGATGGAGGATCAGTCTGAACTGGATGATCTCCTCGATGCCGCAGCCTATCAGGATTTTGTGCTCCAGGAGGGAGAGCTTGAGTAACAGGTTCAGAAAAAATCCTGCCGGGAAAAGCGGCTTGGCTACTTTCCACCGGCTTTGCGGGCATGAAAAGCCGGCGAATTGGAAATATCAGGCGCGATGAATATAAAATCTGTAATCAAGGAGGAAGTCCTTGCCCATAAGGCGTATTCGGTGGAGAATACCCTGTATCCGGTCAAACTCGATGCCAATGAAAATCCGCTGACGATTCCCGAAGCTCTGCGGGCGGAGTTTGCGATCCGGCTTGCCGAGATTTCCCTCAACAGGTATCCGGAGGCAGGCTCACCGCTTTTGGTCAGCCGCTTTGCCGCGAGTTTTGGAGTCGCAGAGGGTCAGGTTATGATCGGCAATGGTTCAGACGAGCTGATCCAGATTCTTTGCAGCGCCGTGGCCCGCCCCGGGGCCGAGGTCATGATTCCGACGCCGACGTTTGCGATGTTCGGCATCACTCCGGTTAATGCCGGGTGTCGGGTTGTGGAGGTTCCGCTCGACGGTGCGTTTGATCTCGATGTTGCCGCGATGAGTGAGCGGATCAAGGCTCATCCGCCGGCCCTTGCCTTTATTGCCTCGCCTAATAATCCGACCGGAAACTGCTTCAGTCGGGACCGCATCGAGGCGATCATCGCAAGATCTCCCGGAATTGTAGTTGTTGACGAGGCTTATTACAACTTTTACGGGCAGACTTTTTTGCCGTTGCTTGAAAAATACGATAATCTGGTAATTCTTCGCACCCTGTCGAAGATAGGCTTTGCCGCCGCCCGTGTCGGCTTTCTCTTGGGCAATCCCGAGCTCGTTTGCGAACTCAACAAGGTGCGGCTTCCCTATAATCTTAACACGCTTTCCCAGGCGGCCGCCGGTTTCTACCTCGATCATGAAGAGGTATTCCTGGAGCAGGCGGGGAAAATCCGGCTATGGCGGGATGAGCTTTATTCCGACCTGCTGAAAATCGCCGGGATACAGCCGCGCCGATCCGACGCAAATTTTATTTTTTTTAGTTGTGATTTCGATTCCGATCGTATATACAGCAAACTCCTGTCGGGGGGAGTCCTTGTCAAGAACTTCAATATCCCGGGGAAGATCAAGAACTTCATGCGCGTTACCGTCGGTACGCCTGAAGAAAACGGGATTTTTTTAAAAGAGCTGAGAGAAATTTTACAACAGTTAGGGGCGTGATCCACAAATAGGTGAAAAGCAGGGGCGGTTTACGGTACAACCTGAAAAGGTGTGGAGCCGTGCTGCCTTTTTTTATGCCGTTTTTCCGCTGGATGCCGTCTGTATTTTTTAAGTGCTCCGCCATCAGCCATCGGTTTTCAGCGAAAAGAGAAAATCTGCATTTCCAGGACAGGGGTTCAGGCGCAAGCGGCTATCCTGCTGATAGTTTAACGCTTGCCAATAATGTTGATTAAACGAAAAGGAGAAGGAACTTTGGAAGTAAAAGTATTTGATAACGATGTAGAAAAGGCATTGAAGATCCTGAAGAACAAGCTTTCCAAGAGCGGCCTTTTTAAGGAATTAAAACTGCGCCGTGCTTACGAAAAGCCTTCGGTCAAGCGCAAGAGAAAGGCCATCGAGGCCCGCCGGCGTCTTGCCAAGGTACAGAGACGCAAGATTTATTGAGAAATCCATTGCAGAAAAGAAGACTGATTTAATGGAAGAAAAACAATATGTAGTTGATGCCCTCTCCATCGAGGAATCGTGGCGTATTTTCCGGATAATGGCCGAGTTCGTAGATGCCATCGAGACGCTGTCCGGGGTTAAAAGCGCCGTCAGCATCTTCGGGTCGGCAAGGACAAAACCCGGCGATATCTTTTACGAGAAGGCCGAGAAACTCGCATCCCTTCTTGCGGAAAGCGGGTTCGGCGTTATAACCGGCGGCGGTCCCGGTGTCATGGAGGCCGGAAACAAGGGGGCGGCGGAGGCCGGCGGGCAGTCGGTCGGGATGAACATCCACCTTCCGTTTGAGCAAAAACCGAATATTTACGCCAACATAAGCATAGACTACAAGTATTTCTTCATTAGGAAAGTCATGTTTGTCAAGTACGCCGTCGCCTATGTAATCATGCCCGGCGGTTTTGGAACGATGGACGAACTCTTCGAGGCTCTGACCCTTATCCAGACGAAACGGATAAAAAGTTTCCCGGTTATCCTCATGGGCAGCGAATACTGGAAGGGCCTTGTGGACTGGCTTCGCGGCACAATGCTTCGTGAAGGCAAAATTTCCGCCCATGATCTCGACCTGATCCAGGTTATGGACGATCCGGAAGAGGTTGCCCGTTATATCCAGAAGTACGTGATTTTATAGCAATCCAAACCACCTGACCAGTAAAGCACCGCAGTCCTTATGGCTACTCACAAAGAAGATGCCGTTGAGGGTTCTTCCCTCAAAGAGGTTATAGCCGAACTCGTCAGGGGGAAGGCGGCTCCCCCCTGCCTTCTGCTCTATGGGGAAGAGGAATTCCAGCTTCAGGATGCCCTGGACCGGATTGTCAATATCCTTATTCCTGATGCCGGGGGGCGTGATTTCAATCTCTTCACAACCGACGGCGAGCATGAGGATGTGGGCGCCCTTTGTGAATCACTTATCACTCCGCCGCTTCTCCCGGGGCGAAAAGTCCTGATTGTTAAAAATACCCGACTTTTTGAGTCCAAAAACAACCTCCCCCAACTGATTGCCCGAATACGGGAGCGCATAGAATCCGACCCCGGGCGGGCGGCTGCAGAGTTCATGCAGTTTTTGGCATTGACGGGCCTGCAACTGGATGATCTCCGGGACGGGGGCTGGCGGAAAATCGATGCAGAAGGGTGGCAGAAACTGGTTCCCGGCGACGATGGGGGGCAAAGGGAGGCGTGGCTTCCCCGGATCGTGGAGATTGCGGTCGGCAGAAAAGCCACGCCCGTTGTAAAAAAGCCGGATGAAACAGAACGACTGGAGCGTATTTTGTCCGGGGGCATGCCGGCGGACAATCATCTCATTCTGACGGCCGAGACCGCTGATCGGAGAAAAAAGCTTTTTAAAACAATTGCTGCCGTGGGGCGGATTCTTGTTTTCGAAAAGATAAAAAAAGAGCTGAAACAGCAGCAGGCTTTGATGGAGCTGGCAACCCCTATCCTTGCCAAGAGCGGGAAACGGGTTTCCCCCAGCGCCTGGGAAGCCCTCGGAGAAAAAACCGGGTTTGGTCTGCGGGAGTCTATGGGGGCAATAGAGAAGCTGATCACCTACTCCGGCGAAAATACCGTTATCGAGGCGGCTGATGTGGAGGCTGTCATCGGCCGGACAAAGGAGGATGTCATCTTCGCCCTGACCGGGGCGCTCTCGGCGAGAAACCTGACCGGCGCCCTCGCGTCGCTCCGGGAGCTTCTTGAGCAGGGCGAGGCGCCGCTGATGATCTTTGCGATGATAGTCAGGGAGATCCGGCTGCTGCTGCAGGCGCGGCTTTTGATCGACTCGGGACGGATTAAATCCTTCAACGCCAATATCGCGGAATATGGACGTTTTCAGAAGTTTATCTACGCGTCCCTGAAGCATCAGGAGAAGGAAGATCAGCTCGATATCGTTTCGCAGCACCCATTTGTTGTTTATCAGGCGCTGAAGAATGCGGGGCGTTTCACCCGCCAGGAGCTTGTCGCTTATCTGGGGATGCTCGCCCAGATCGATCTGGAGCTCAAATCAACGAATCTCCCTGCGCCCCTGCTTTTGGAGCGTTTTCTTGTTTCGGTCTGCAGGGCCGGACTCAAAGCTTCCTGAGGGAGGCGCGGGCCAGCCGTTTCTGTTTGGAGAGTCTCCGCGACGGCCCCTTCTTTTTCGTCTGACCGTCATCCTCTTCTTCGTCTATTTTCTGTCCATAACGCTGGTCACAAACCGGGAAGGCCGTTTTAGCGTTCCTTGGCTCTGAAGCTGCGCTTTGTGAACATGAAGCTGCGCTTTGTGAACATGAAGCTGC
>Ga0208373_1005362_pt1 | contig 10792 bp, 10 predicted proteins | sample RifOxyC2_FD_184036 | JGI IMG/M metagenome (GOLD analysis project Ga0208373, IMG submission 184036) | Soil microbial communities from Rifle, Colorado - Rifle Oxygen_injection C2 (SPAdes) | ecosystem: Environmental > Terrestrial > Deep subsurface > Rock core/Sediment | place: Rifle, Colorado... | reverse complement strand
TGAAAAAGCCACGTATTCTCTCCTTTGATTCTGCTTTGAAAGTCAAAAAAATCAAAGTAAAAAAAGCACATTTGACTGTACGAAATACTGCTGAAGATACAATTGCTACCTATCTCATTACAAAAAAATTCCAGGCACAAATGGTGCAGTAACGTATATATACCGTTTCTGAGCACATCATAAAAACAGCCTATTTATAGGCTGTTTTTTCAATCTTTACTTTCTCAATAGTGTATTATATACAGAAAACATTGATTTCGTGCATTCTTTCTGATATAGTTTTGATGTACATTTCATACGCTTCAACTATATTTTATGCGTACAATTATTTTAGCTGCAGGCCAATCTATGCGCCTGAAACCACTGACAAATACAGTGCCAAAAACCCTACTTTCACTTGCAGGTCAACCAATTTTGGCGCACATTATGGATGCTGTAAGAAAAAATAATCTTTTTGAATTTGATATCATTACGGGCTTTGGACATGATGCCGTACAACAATTTGCCGCATCATACGCACAGCAACATCCTGAAACATCTATCACACTACATTATAATGATGAATATAATACAGCAGGTAATGTTGTAAGCTTTCATCGCGCACAGGATATTTTTCACCATGATGTCATATTGATCAACTCTGATACCATATTTCATCCAGATATTATTAAACATTTACTCCAATCGCCACACCAAAATGCCATGGTTATTGATGACTATAAAAAGCTTGGTGAAGAAGAAATGAAAGTACTCATAGATGAAAATGAAACTATTTATCGTATTCACAAAACAGTACCACCCAAAGAAGCGCATGGCGAATATGTCGGCATTCTTAAATTTCATCGAAATACTAAAGATCAGCTGTTTGATAGCGTACGTGAAATGATGGCAGAAGATAATAGTGTATATTATGAAGATGGTATTCAGCGTATGATTGATCAACACCCTATACAGGTAAAACGCGTATCAACACATGGATTACCAGTAATGGAAATTGACACGCATGAAGATTATGCCACAGCTCAACAATTGATTCATCGCATCACATGTCAGTAATTTTACGCAATGTACAAATTCCTCTCTTTATAAAAGTAGAAACAGGAAGTTTACAAAACATTCAAAAAATAATAGATGAACATCATCTTCATTTTCAACGTCCTTTAATATTATCTGAAGAACGCATTTTACAACTTGGCGGAACGGATGTAGTCCATGCTCTTCATGACTGTGCTATTCGATTATTCAAAACGAATTCGATTGAAGAAGGAAATAGGCTGGCTGAAGAAATACGAGAGAAACATAATGATGTTTTAGTAAGTATCGGCGGTGGTCGTGTACTCGACTTGGGAAAATATGCCGCAACAGCAGCGCAAATCAACTATATTTCTATTCCAACCACTCCATCAAATGACGGCATTTGCTCACCGGTTTCAGTATTACACAATGCAGAAGGAAAGACAGAAAGTTTACGCGTGAATATGCCAATTGGCATTCTCGTGGATACGCATATGATGATGTCTGCACCACTCAATAATATCAAAGCTGGTATTGGGGATCTCATTTCAAATTTTTCAGCTATTATGGATTGGCAGCTTGCATATAAAGAAGGGAAAGAACAAATGGATGATTTTGCCGCCTCTATTTCAAATTCTGCCGCACAATTAATCTATGAAACCTGTCGTGACAGAACGATAAATTTGCACAATGAATCATTCTTAGAAAAATTGGTGCATGGCCTTATCCTCTCTGGTATTGCTATGAATATTGCCGGAAGCTCTCGGCCGTGCTCTGGTGCTGAACATAAAATTTCTCATGCAATTGACGCACTCTTTCCACAAACCTCTTTACATGGCTTACAGGTTTCGTTTGCCACAATTTTTACACATTTCTTACGAAAAGAGCCAAGTGAACATCTGATTTCTTTTTTCCGTTCTCTAAAATTGCCCATCACTCATCGCGACATTGGTCTCAATGATGAACAATTTGAACGTGTTATAGAACTTGCGCCAACAACACGTTCAGAACGATATACAATATTAGAAAAACTGCAATTGACGCCAAAAGAAATAAAAACAATAATTCAACAATATCATGAATTCACTGCGTAAAATTATTAAAATGGAAGATCCAATCTATGGTCATTATGTTGCGCAACAGCTTGCCTATTATGTTGTACGCATAACTGAGAGCCTCAATCTTCGACCAAATCATTTCACTATTATTTCTTTTCTTTGTGGATTAAGTGCAGCTGTATTCTTTACACAAGGCACATATCATAGCCTGATTATTGGTGTGCTGCTGCTAAACGTTTCGTTAGTGTTTGACTGTTGTGATGGTCAACTTGCACGTTTAAAAGGCTTGGGTTCTCAATTTGGGGCATGGTTTGATTATTATACAGACAAAATAAAAGATGGCGCTGTACTACTTGGATGGACTTATGGTGCGTATATTGCTGCAGGAACGAGTACCTGGTGGATTTTCGCAATAGCATTCATTGGAATATTTTTTCAATTTCTACGCAACATTACCGCTTTAAATAGAGATATTTTTCAACTTCAAAAAACAGGAAAAAAAGATAAACAACACACCATTATTTCAGATGCGGGTGCAAATAGTCATCAATTCCGACGAAGCCTCAAACATTCACTTTTGTTCAAACTGGCTGATCGAATATTTTTGTATACTATTTTTGGAATATTCAATTTGCGCATCGAAGCTATTTTCGTGTATACTGCTCTCACTCTTTGTTTTGCCATACTATCAACTTATCTCAACTTTCGCTTATTTTTTAAATTTGACAAAGAAAATGCCACTTTAACCAATAAATAAATAAATTAAGTAAGGACGTAAAATCTTACGTCCGTACAGGGCGTAAAATGTTACGCCACTCCAAAATAATAATTACTATGAACATTACTATTTCAAACGATCTTGGTAAAAAATTACAAGAACGAATCCATGCTTCAAAAGAATTCTCTTCCGTAGATCAATATATTGAATACATCCTTACAGAAGTGCTGAAGCAAACCCAAAATGAAGACCAACAACCATATACGAAAGAACAAGAAGACGAAGTCAAACAACGTCTTTCTGATCTTGGTTACATGGATTAAATAATGTATTATATGAAAAAAACTGTTGTTTTAGGTTTAGACGGTGCCACTTGGAAACTGTTAAAACCATTTGCTGAAAAAGGTTGGATGCCAACAATTAAAAAAATACTCGAAAAAGGAGTATGGGGAGAATTAGAATCCACGATTCCTCCAATGACAGCAACTTCATGGACATCATTTGCGACAGGAAAAAACCCCCAAAAGCACGGATTATTTGATTTTATGATACCGGTGAATTCGCTCGGTAATATGCGATTTGCTTCCAGTGATGATATTCACGACAAAACGATTTATGAGCTTGTCAAAGAGCATGGGAAAACTCCTATTACGATTAATTTACCAGAAACGTGGCCACCAAAACTTCCAAATGATATTACGATTACCAGTCTTTTAACACAAGGTGATCAATGGATTTTTCCGGAAAGTGTAAAGCAGGAATGCCCAGCGCTACAAAAGTATCGACTTACTCCTAATGAAAGTTTGCGTTTAAAAGATCGACGAGAAGAATATATTGCAGATTTACTTCTGCATCTTAATGAACAAGTGGAAGGTGTAAAACAACTATTTATTAAAAAACCGTGGGATTTTTTCTTTTATTTATTTTCTCATACTGATTGGATTTCTCATTTGGCATTTTGCGAATTAATAGAAAAAGAAGATGCGTCAGCACGTCGTATTTTTGAAACAGTTGATAAACATGTAGCATGGTTTATTGAACGTCTTCCAAAAAACACAAATCTGATCATGCTTTCTGATCATGGATTTACGACGTATAAAAAAATATTTTACTTAAACCGCTGGCTAGAGCAAGAAGGATACCTGGTGACCAATACAGCTTCCGAGCAATTCCATGGCGCAGCAACACGGCGCGCAAAGGAACTGGATAAAGTGCGTAGTAAGAAAAAAAGAATCACTGTAGGGTCTGGCGTATTTAAATTGTTAAGCGCCATCCCCCCTCTTGAGAAAACAGCGCGATGGATGTATCATCATGTGCTCAAAAAATATCTTCCAATAGATTTAAAGGTGCAAACAGGTATTGATTTTTCAAAAACCAAGGCTTGTTTTCCAAAGGGTGCCTATGTAACAAATATATACATTAATAAATCGTGGGTATACAAAGATGGAATTGTATCAAAAGAAGAATATCCAAAACTGGTTGCTGAATTAGTTGAAAAATTGAAAAATTTAAAAGATACAGAAGGTAAACCCGTTATTGCACAAGTACTGACTCGAGATGAAGTCTATGGATCAGAAGCGCCAGATAAAGCACCGGATATTTTCTTTGAACTCAATGATTATTGGCTTGTGGGACATTTTCAATCATATAATCTCTTTGGCAAAAATATTGAAAATAAGCATGCCAAAATGGGAGTATTTATGGCATATGGGCCAGATTTTGCTCAAGGAAAACAAGTAGAGGGGTTTCGCATGCCTGATATAACACCACTTATTTTGCATCTTATGAATATTCCTATCCCTTCAGATTGCGATGGCAAGGTACATAGAGAAGCGCTAGCAGACTCTTCGGAAGCAAAAAAACGCACTATTCAATTTGGTGCACCTTCTGCACGTACGACCGGACAACAAAATGCACCTATCTCAGAAAAGCAAACTATCAAATCCGCTCTCGGCAAAATAAAATTGTAAATACTTTAAAAGTACCATTTATGAGCGAATGGCACTGCATGATGTGGGAAGGCCTCCATTCCAATGCATCGGATGGAAAACCCGCACAGGTAGACATAGCTTATAGGTCACGTTTGGATTGGCGAAAAGCGGACAAAAATTGTTTTATCATCATTGGGATACTTACTATCAAAAATACGACTAACGCAAAAATTTCCCAGACAAGATAAATAGTAACATCAACAGTGCCAATATAGATATTTTTTGAAATAAACAATTCAGAGGTACGCGTAGTGGGCCAAGAACTTTTTTTTGCTTCTCGTAAATAAGCAACAATTTGCATACCAATAATAGCCAACATCCCCACAACAATCACCCATATTTCGGATTGTTTATAAAAATACCAATTTGCTGTAATGGCGCCGAGCATCAATACTTCTTTTATGCGATCAAAAACAGAATCAAGCCATGCTCCGTATTTTGACCCATTATTTTTTAACCGAGCCACTTCTCCATCACAACAGTCCAGAGTAAACCCAAGCTGTAAAAAGAATATGCCCACTAACCGCCACCAATAATTTGGGTGCAAAAATAAAGCACAACCAATGGTGCTGATAATAAATGAAAACCATGTGATTTGCGGAGGTGTAATGGATTTGTGGTATTTTACCAAATAAAAAGTAATGAAACGAGAAAACTTTCTATTGATCAATTTTGCAAAAATAGAATCTTGAGGTTTTTGGAACGGTTTAATGTCGTCGATCGTTTTAATATCAACCATATAATCACATATAATTATTTTTCTCTTTTTTGAATGGAAATAATAGAAACACCAGGCTGAAATGTAAACGATTCAGTTGCAAATACGGCTGTATCATACTGTTCTAAAAAATGTGACACAGCAGCTGATGATGTGCTATCAACCCAAACGTTTATAGTATACCCGTCTTGTAACATCTCATCAATAAATGCATATACTTTTTGAGTATTAAATATAAATTTCTTTTGCTCAAATGGAAAATGAATTGTTTTCACGCCCGTATGTGCTTCGAATGTTTCACTCGTACCATATTGCCATTTTCCAGAAAACATCAATACAGGATTTTTTAATGATTTCATTTTATCACCCAATTGCATAAGTGTATTTAGATCTGAACGAGAAATTGATTTAAATAAATATACATCAGAATATAGGCTAGTATGTACTCGAGCAATAACCGGTTGATATGCCAAAATAATCGTGCCAAATACTGCAAATCCCAAAAGAACAATGAGACCTCGTTTTTTGATAATACGCGGAAGAAACTGAGTAAAAAAAGCAACACCTCCATACATTCCTAATAATAACAACGGCGGATACATTGGTAATATATATCGCGAATACGGATTAATCCACAGAGAAAAAATGAGCAAAATACCGATACACCAGAATACCAAAAATACTGCTATAGAACGTGATTCCTTCCATACATAACACATGCCCAATAGTACGAAGGCTAAAAAATATGGAATAGGGACAGCATTTTGCATAGTAACCCAAAAATGTGGTAATGAACCATCTTCATCAGTTTTGAATTTACCTACACTGTGAAATATATTTTTAAAGCTAATCGTTTCTATATGTCCTATATTGGGCAGTACAACCACTGCGCTTACATCACGCTTCTTAAACACTTCTTTATCTTGAGAAATACGAACAGAGTTGACAATCAGTGGTATTAACCCTATCAAAAAAGAAATAATGAATATACTCATTGGCAATAGCAGGTGTTGAACATTTGCACGCAAAGATTTGCCCTGACGCCATAACAATCCGCTACCCAACCCAACAAAGGCTGGCAATACTACAATACTTGTTTCACGAATATCTACAGCAATGCCAAAGCTCATGCCTGAAAGCGTAAATAATGCTATCATGCTCCACCAACGATAGGAACGAATACTTTCTCGCTGTTTTCTGTATTGCAATGCAAGAACAAATACTATCGAAGATAATAACAAAAAAGTAATGGAGGGAATTTCTCGCATTGGTTGAGCAATAGCAAAATCATAATACATGCTGCATAATCCCAATGCAGACGCAGAAAAAAATCCGATAACGTGTCGAAACCGATGATGAGGAAATAACAATAGTGCAAAAAGATATAATAATACCAAATTTGCGACAGCGAGTAGTGGATTGACGAAATAAAAACCTGTAGAAGAGCTAACAATTTTTGCCCCCAAATACATAAGCAGAGAAACTCCTATCGGGTATTTCGAGGCAACCATGCCGTGTGTATTAATAAATTGATGATGCGTTGGCAGAAGCCATCGAGCTAACGTCTCATCATCAAAAAAATCTAAACCCTTTGCTCCAAGCTCATCTTTATATACAAGCGGATCGCCAGAAAATAATCGACCTGCCAAATAAATGTATCCGGCAGAATCATCTCCCCATGCTCCCCATGCATGATCATTAAAATAGAGAATACCAAACCCGACTGCCAACACAGTAGAAATGACAACACTCATAAAAATTGCCTTCCAGTTCTTCATTGAATAATTTTTAACTCTTGTAATTTTTTTATAATCATGTCTTCAGCCTGCTCAACGCTATTTTTCGAAGTATCAATAATCATTTCCGGATGTTCTGATTCTTCATAGGGTGCATTCACACCTGTAAACTCTGGAATCTCTCCTGCTCGAACTTTTTTATATAACCCTTTTGGATCGCGTTCTTCACAGATTTTTATAGGACATTTCACATATACTTCGATAAACTCTTCTTTCAAAACCAACGAACGCGCAAATTCACGATCTTTTCGATACGGAGAAATAAATGACACCAATGTAATACATCCAGCATCCATAAATAATTTTGCAACCTCTCCAACGCGTCGAATGTTTTCCACACGATCTTCTATTGAAAACCCAAGATTACTGTTTAATCCATGCCGAATATTATCCCCATCTAAACGATAACACAGGTGCCCAAGCTGATATAATTTCCGCTCACATTCAACAGCAATCGTCGATTTCCCTGCTCCGGAAAGACCAGTCAACCATATAATAACACCTTTCTGCCGTAATAATTGTTCACGATCTTGTTTACTTACCATACCTTGATGCCAAGTAATATGTGCTCCTTTCTGCTCCATACTTATTGTTTCATACCTAGATACAAATCTTCTTCCGGTAATAATCCAAAACGTTTCATATCATCCGGAGCAAAATGACGCACAAACTCATCGACAACAACAGTAAACCCTGCATTCTGTAGCCGATTCACATAATCTTTTCCATACAAACGCACATGATCTTCTTGCCCAAATAATCGTTTTCTTTCTTCTTTCGATATCACTGCTCCGGAATCTTCCACAGTTTGTTCCAATGAAAGATCTATAGGTGATTGAAGTATGGCCCAACCACCCGGTGCTAATACACGGTACAGTTCGTTCATAGCTGTTGCATCATCTGGAATATGTTCTAAAACATGAGAACAAAAAATTACATCAAAACTGGCATCAGGATGTGGAATATTGGTAATATCCATTTTTACCATCGCAATGGCTGACTCCAAATCAACGCTTAAATATTGCAAATTTTTCATTTGTTTAAATTTGCGCTGCAATAATTCTTCTGGTGCAATATGCAACACACGCAAAGAATGTGAAAAAAAGTTTGTACATCGCTGCAAGTATAACCATAATAAACGATGCCGTTCTAATGCATGACATTTCGGGCAACGTGCATTTTGACGCTTGTCGTTTGGAAGAAATTTTCGAAACGATTCACCACAACACGGACAAAATACTGCATTGCCACTATAGAGAAGAGATTGATAGGTGCTACGTACGCGTAACCGTACCGATGGTGTAATATACTGAGAAATTATTTTTTTTATGTTTGTCATAAGTGTAAACGTATTATAACACTTTTCCACGCATATCTTGAGGCACGACACATCCAAAATCATGCAATATGGTTGGTGTCACATCTAAAATACTGATATCCTCTCGTTTCCCACTTCCCCTACGCTTTGGATCATATTTTACAAAAATACCCTTCCAATCGTGCACACCATAATCCAATCCTCGATCATCATGATCAATATAGTGCTGGTTATAGCCGATAGTTCCTGCTACTTTCCAATATAAATCACCCCAAAAAACTAATAATTCCGGCACATCTCCTTTTGGCTCCTGATACAATTCAGAAGAACGATAGATACGATGTTTTAATGTCTCCCCTTTCGGACCTTTCACATTTAATAATTGTGATCGCAATTCTTCTAATAACGCATCAACTGCGGAAGGTTCAACGATTCCTTGTGGTTCACGACCTTTCACATTAATAAATAAGCGTGAATAAAAACCGCCCCATGCCCATGCTTTCGTTTTACTCCAGTCTACCTCACATTGTTCAATGCTTGTTGGTTTTTCCGGATATTTTTTTAATGTGAGATACCCATTATCCATGAGCCATTCATTAATGACAAACATACCATCCATACGTTTTGCGCCATGATCAGAAACAATGTAAAAAATGGTATCTTTTGGAGCCAGTTGTTTTAATTCTCCAATAAATTGATCAATATACTGATAATAATGACGAATTTTTTCTTCAAATGGATTACCTGGTAGATAATCTTTGTGTGTTGAATCAATATATTGCCACAGATAATGATGAATGCGATCCACTCCCATTTCTACCATCATTAAAAAATCCCACTCTTTATTCTTGATCCAGTCCCGCATAATTTTTTGACGTTGATTTGTCATTGTATAAATTGTTTCGAGCACTTTTTCAGGTGGTTCTTTTGAACGATTTGCAAAATCAAAAATATAATCTTCTGGTGCCACAAGGTCAAGAATTTCTTTTTTAAGACTCGCTGGATAGGTAAAATCGACGCTCGTATTCGGAGTCAGAAAACACGTTACCATATGACCGTTTACCGGTGTTGGAGGATACGTCTGCGGCACACCTAAAAGCCCTACCTTTTTCCCTGCATCACCAAGATATTCCCATAATTTTTTTTCCGTAATAGAACGACCGGTAGCAATATCCATAGAATGATAATCTGAACCAGCTTTTCTTGATCGAAATCCATATACTCCTAAATCACCCGGGGTTTTCGACGTCATCATCGACATCCATGCTGGCACAGTAATGGGTGGGATAGTGCTGGTCATTTCTCCCCACGTTCCCTGTTCCATGCAGCTGGCAATATTTGGCAAATCATTTTTATATGCATCAAATACTAATTGTGGTGTTGCGCAATCTAAACCGATGACAATAACCTTTTGTGTCTGTTCCATAAAACAATTACGAAGAATGAGTCATTTTTTTTAAATAAGAAAATAATACTTTCCGAAAAGTTTTTGCTTCGCTTGTAGGCAGGACAATGCCGGCAACTTCCGACTTCCCTCCGCAGATATACCCTTCTGAACGTGCAAAGTCAACTACTTTTCCTAAATGCAAATCATATTTCCATCTTCGAACATACATACTGGTTTCTCTTCCTCTGCGTTGCTCAATTACCACAATCTGTTTCGGATATTGTTTAGATTTTAATCGCCCAGCTTCAGATGTAATGTTAAATGGTGACACAATCAATTGATAATAAATAGTATCCGAAATCCGATCCATCGGACACGCATGCAGCCTATTCAATTCTCCTTGAATGCGTTCATTACATTCTACTAAACGTTTGTGTGTGAGTGATTGTCTCGGATCAATCCGTAAAAGCTGTATTGCGTCTTTCATTGCTTTTTCATCTTTTACCATAAATGCGGCATCAATAAATTTTGCCAAATTAAGCAAAAATTGAAATGAAACACGATATGTTTTCATCGTTTTTTGTATAGCAGGAAAAAATTTCTTATCCTCTACTAAGCGTTCTGCTTGATCACGAACTGCTCCAATAATAGCTGTAAGAGAATACGATTTTTGTAAATAATCAGCAATTAATAACGAACAACCGGGATATCGAGCATCTTGTATACCTGGTCGTTTAATATGCTCTGTTTGTGCATGATGATCAAATACAAACACTTGCGGAGCAAGATGCT
>Ga0208373_1005361_pt1 | contig 10795 bp, 11 predicted proteins | sample RifOxyC2_FD_184036 | JGI IMG/M metagenome (GOLD analysis project Ga0208373, IMG submission 184036) | Soil microbial communities from Rifle, Colorado - Rifle Oxygen_injection C2 (SPAdes) | ecosystem: Environmental > Terrestrial > Deep subsurface > Rock core/Sediment | place: Rifle, Colorado... | reverse complement strand
GTGGCGAACGAAAAGGCCGTGGCGTTGAACCGGCGTTTTGTTGATTGTGACTTGAATCGCTCCGCGCCCGGGGTGCTTGGTTCCGATAAATATGAAGAACGTCGCGCCGCGGAAATTTTATTGAAAGCGAAAAGTTACAACGGCGTGGTTGATGTGCACAATCACACTCTTGAAACGCGCACTTTTATCATTTTAACCAAGCCGAGTTTTGCGGATTTGCTCTTAGCGGCGCAGTTTGATATAAACGACATTGTCGTTTGGCCGGCATCGGAAAAGCGAGCCACCGGTCCGTTGACCGAGTTTGCCGATCCGGCCGTGGAAATTGAAGCGAACAGGGGAGACGCGGGGCGTTTGCTGGTTTGCTTGAAAAAGTTTCCGGTGCAATATTCAGCACCGATAACGAGAAATAATCTGATCGGTAAAAACATCTATTGGGTTTACGGCAAGCAATTGAAAAAGGCTGAAGGCTGGCGCGACTTTGAGATTGCACGCGTTGGAGATGAAGCGTTTTATCCACTCATGTGCGGCCAGTATCCGGGCATCGGTTGTTATAAAATGATTCGATTGTCGCTCGAATAGCGTCAGTAACTTTACAAGAATTAGCTGTTTTGTGGTGAACTCTTTTTACGGGGAGGTTGAAAATGATCACCATTCGTCCTTTTGAAACCGGAGATGCCGGAGCCATTCGTTTCGTTTACAAGCAGGCGTTCGCGGGCGCGCCGTGGTTTGAAAAATTGACCGACGAACAAATACTTGAACGTTGGCAAAAAAGTTTCCAGCACTTCGGTTTCGCCGCGTTGGTCGCGCTTGATCGCGAGATTATTGTCGGCGGCCATTGGCGCGAAACAACGCACATTGCCGAAGTCGCCGGGAAATGGGGCGATGAGCTTGGACGATTCGCGTTTGATTTTTTGGAGCGTCAGCCGGCTTGCCCGGCGCATCTGATGCCGCCTCATCCGGGCGGGGATATTATTTGGGAAAGGCATTTATCCGTAGCGCCGGGTTGGCAAGGCCAGGGGATCGGTTCGCTGTTACGTCGGACTTTCATTGATCATTTGAGTCGGGAAGCGGGCAATTTTCTCGTGCTGACGCGCATGCGCGATGACAACATCGCTTCCATTCGCACGGCGGAAAAGCTCGGTTTCGCGCGCACGGGTATAATCATGTCGTCGCGTTCCGCGCCAAATACGCAGCATGCGTTTTGGTTCCTGTTTGTCCGTGGCCAGGGAGCGGCGGATCAGAAAATGGCGGCGAATTAGCCGCACTCCAATCAACACCGACAAAACTTGTCGAGCACGCTCGACAGGTTTTTTTGTTATTTCCTATCGAGAAATCGGCCGGCAATTTTTCCTGACGACTGTTGATAACATTTTTCTCGCATTTGGTTTCAAAAAAAAATATGATGGTTTTGACGATCGTGTTCTTTGACAACTTTTGCGGCCATAACGGCCGAACAAGGGAGAAAGGCGATGAGAAAAAAGGTTTGGGTGTGGCTTTCGTTAATCTGTGTTTCCGGGTGTGCTCTGGCGCAAGCGCCCGGACTGACTCAATCCGCGTTGCAAAATCCGTTAGAGAACTACGACCAAATTGAAGTGCTTGACTCGGCCGTACCTTATCAGCGGAATTTGGACGTGTCCACTTCCGTCTTCGGCAACAATGAGCGGCGGTGGGAACCGGCGGCGCTGGAAGTGTTTCGTCAGCCCATGGAGTGGCTGCGAAACGCGGCCGGTATGCAAAACAAAATTTACGTGGTGAAGCAAGTGGGGCGGTCAATGCTTTTTTGCCTGATCACCCCCGAAGCGGCGAACTATCGAAAAGATCGCAAAGCAAGCGCCGAGTACGCGGTGGTGTTGATCAAAACGCATGAGTATGAAAAGAATTTCGACTGGCCGAATTTTTTGCGTAAACGGCTTGGTTCTTATGAAGAACATCGCGTTGTCGAGGTTGGACCGTTTCAGGTGGTTCAGCCGAATTGGCGCGGCGAGCACTATTGGCAATCGCCATTTGTTTACTGGCAATTCGGCGATTCGGTGTTTGAAATGGTGTTGGTTTATGAGGGGTTTAGCTACGCGCAAGCGAATTTTATCATGCATAAATTTCCTTGGCGCGTGTTCACCACTAAACAATAAGGAGAAAAGTTATGAGAACACTGGGTTGGTTGTTTTATGTCGTTGTCGTAGTGGCTTGCTTTTGTTTGTTCGGCGCGCGATGCACACGCGACATTCAGTCGTTTGATTACGGCGTTGATGCAGAGTCGGCGGTAAATTTTAACGAATCGGCATTGGTTAATAACGTTGTCGCGGTCGAAACGTTTGTTCCGTGTGAAACCGGGACTTGGCAGTTTGCTTGTCCAACGGGTTGGTCGGTTAATTTTGTGGAGGAAGGCGGCGTTCAGCATATTGCGGTGGCCAGCACGCACAAGCAAATCGTGCGTGGCGCGGTTTTACCGGACGATTATTTCGAGCCGCATGGTGATTCGATTGCGCCCGACGCGAACAAGTACGCAACGGAATATATTCTGATTGAGCTTGACGTATATTCGGACGGTTTCAACGCCGACTTTGCCGAATGGTTTGACAAGATCTATCCCGGCGCGATCAATGAGTTCGAACCGTATCAAGTGCCATATCAGGACGGGCTGGACGCGGTTCGGTTCAAAACGGTTCAGGCTGTGATTGACGGCGAACCGCGATTTCTAGCGCGAGCCGGCGGTCGGGTTTACGATGTGGCGCTGTATTTTCGCGGCGTAAGCGAGGATGAGGCGAATATCTGGTTTAATGAATTTTTGCGACGTTTCGTGTTTTAAGGAGGAAAAATCATGAGAAACGTACTGATTTTTGTCTTGATGTGTTTGCCGTATTCATTGGCGCGAGCGGAAGAAGTGAGTGTCGAGGGCGTGCCGTTCATCACCCAGTCGCCGCCCGGCGATTGGCAGGATAATAAGAATTGCGGACCAACATCGGCGCTTATGCTGTCTGATTATTACCATGAAAAAACACCGTCCGAGGAAAAATTGAAGGCGTTGATCGACTGGCTTTACGCCAAGCAGTACATCGTGCCGCAAGCGGAAGCGGAGTATTACGATGGCAACGCCACGACCGCGACTCAGGTGGCCGGCGTGTTGAATAGCTACTTTTCGCTCGGCTCGGTAGTGAAGAAAAACGACAAAGACATGAAGTTTGTCAAAGACAAGTTGAGCAAAGGCAATCCGCTGATCGTGGGTGTGAATATTGACATGGATCCGAACAAGTCCGGCCATTTCATGGTTTTGATTGGCGTCAAGGATGATAAAGTGGTTGTCCATGATCCGGGTAAGTCCGGCGGCGCGAAAAACGAGTACGCGCAAAGTCAATTTATGAAGTCGTGGAAAACCTCGAATTACGCCAGCGTGTTTGTGGATACTTCCGACGTGTCGTGGCATCCGGACGGTTCGTTGGTGCAGGTGTCAGGTTCGCCGGAAATCCATTTGATTGCCGAGGGGCAAACGCATTGGATTGTCAATGAGTCGGTGTTCAAGGCGCACGGCTTTGATTGGCAAAAGGTTATTTTCATTTCGCTGAACGAGTTTGTCTGTTTGTCGGCCGGCAACCCGGTTGATTGGGAGCCGTATCGTGAGCTGTTTCGCGTCGGTGAAACGTATTATTTAATGGAGCAGGGCGCGTTTGGTGAGCCGAATTGTAGCGTGTACAAATTCTCGTCCGCCTTTGCTTTCAACAGTTGGAACATCGCCGGAGAGGTGGCGGCTCTTGATGAAGCGGCGGCGCAGGCAAAATATTTTGCGCCTTGCACCAACGGCGAGATATTGTTCGTGCGCGCGGGAACGTTACTGAAGCCCACGTTCGCTGTGCCGGAATATGGCGCGGGGGTGATCTTCGTGGCGTCGGGAAATGGCGTTTTGTTGCCGTTTACCGATTGGTCAACGTTCGCGGTTATGGGGTATGACAAGTTGCCACTGACGTTAGTTTCGGAAAACGATTTTGTCTCCAGTTTCCTTAGCTTCGGTTCTTTGATCGACAAAGCGCAAAGTGAAGTCTGCGTGACTGGTGAAGGATTTGTCATTGCGGCCGAGGATCCGGTTGGCGCCGAGGATGACAATCCGGACGCGGAAGCCGAAGAAGGCGACAATGATAATCCGGCCGTTTGTCTTGCCGAAACGGAGCTTTGCGATGGCGTTGATAATGATTGCGATGGCGCAATTGACGAAGGCGTTCTGAACGCTTGCGGCGTGTGCGGAGAATTGTTGCCGGAGGTTTGCGACGGCATTGATAATGATTGTGACGGTACGATCGATGAAGGCGCGGATTGCGAAGACGGGTTTGTTTGCGAAGAAGGTGAGTGTCTGGAAGTCGTTGAAGTGATTTTGCCGGAAGAAGAATCAATGCCACCGGAAGAAACGTCGATTGAAGAGGTGACGGAAGAAGAATCAAAGCCACCGGAAGAAACGACAGAAGAACAGGAGGAGGAAGATGTTGTTTCGTTGCCTGATCCGGACGACGAAGATCCGGTTGACGAGCCGAAATATCTGGTAAACGCGGCTGAACAAATAATTTGTTCAGTTGAATGCCCGGCCGGCATGAAGGCGTATATTTGGTACGCCGACGTTGGACAAGTTTCCGGACAACCAGCGATAATGGAGTCAAGTAAATCAGAAGTTTGTTTGCGAGGGCAACCGTGGATTGATTTCAATTGTGCTTGCGTTACGCCGCAGGAATGGTCATGTTTTGACCCCGGCGTAGCCAAGGTTGAATGCAATCACGCGTTTGCTTTGCAAATCCCCGGCGTGATTGACGCCAAGGGAGAAGGGGAAGTGTGGTTCACTGATTTTCAGTGCTTCCCCGATTAACACAAAGGAGCAGAGACGAATCTCTGCTCCTTTTTTTGTTGAAGAAAATTATTTCTTTTTTTCCGGCAGTACGCTCACGAATACGCGTTTTACCAGCTTACCGGTGAAGTTTTTCACTTTTTTTTGATTGAACTTGACAAAACCGGCGGCGGTCGCGAACAGGTTATCATTGCGTCCCTTCATGACATTTTTACCCGGGTGGACGCGAGTGCCTTTTTGGCGAACCAAGATGTTGCCGGCCAGCACTTTTTCTCCACCGAATTTTTTTACACCCAGCCGCTGCGCGTTTGAATCGCGGCCTAAGGCGGTACTGCCGCCCGCTTTCTTATGTGCCATATTGGATTTAAGGTTAATTTAGACTAATAAACAGGATGACACAAGTATAATGGAAAAGAATTGCCTTGTCAAATAAGTGGGGAGGTTGTAGGAAGTAGGGAGGTAGGGAGTAGGAACGTAGAGGGGAGTGGTAATACAATGTATTTTGAATCTCAATAATCATCTTGTAAAAGGAGAAAGGTGGGGTATAATGGAAGCGGAATTATGAAGCAAAACAGTGGACGAATTTTGTTTTTTTTGTGTCTGGCTTTGTCTATGGCCGGCTGCACGGCGCAGCCGGTGGATGTTGTTGTTCAGAAGAAAACGGCCGTGGAACAACCGGAAGCCTTGGTCGATGAAAAAGTCATGGTGGCCGAAGATAAAGTTATGGTGACGGAAGATCCGGTCGTTGATGAGCTGCCGACCAAGGTTAACTTAAACGTCGCCTTTGCCACTCAAGCGCCGAACAGCGATTGGGGTTTGCCGTATCAAGAGGCGTGTGAAGAAGCGGCGTTGATTCAGGCGAGAAAATATTTTTATAATGAAAAGTTGGACAAGGCGATCATGGACGTGGAGATTAAGAAAGTGGTGGAGTGGGAAACGGCGCATTTTAACTTGTATACGGATACGGCGTTGTCAGAGGTAAAGATAATGGCGGATGAATATTTCGGCCTGGACGTTGAAATCAGCGAAGACGTTTCAGTCGAAAATATAAAAAAGCAGTTGGCGCGCGGATTTTTGGTTATCGCGCCCACGGCCGGACGAGAGCTCGGCAATCCGAATTTTAAACAACCGGGTCCGATTTACCACTTTGTGGTTATTCGCGGTTACAAGGGTGACAATTTCATCGTGAATGACGTTGGCACGCGCAAGGGCGAGGGTTATGTTTATGCCGCGGATGTTTTAACTAACGCGATTCATGATTTGGCCGTGATTGATGGGCAGATCTTTCGGCCGTATGAAGAAGTCGCGCTCGAAGATTCGGTCAAGCAGGCGCGGATGCTGACCGGCGCGCCGCGGGTTTTGATTGTGAAAGACAAAGGAGACGGTTTTAAAATTGCGGATCCTGATGATTAAACTAAATACAATAATTATGAAACAGTCGCTGTTGATTGTGGCTTTGGCGGTAAGTATTATTTTGCTTATCTCGGCAGTAATTTTTTTGTTGCCGGAAATTCTGTCCGTGGCGCTCGAGAACACCTCGCTTTATGCCAGTGATTTTGGCCTGGAGTTTTTGATTCCGGACGGTTTTGGCGTGAGAAAAGATGCTTATGCCGACGTGGCTTATTCCTTGATTATGTTTTCGGCCAAGAAAACGCCACTGTACGACGTTTTTTATTCGGAGGCGAATCAACCTTTTACAATCGAAATCAGTTATTTCCCTGCGCGTGAACAAGACCGGGCGCGCAATTGTGCCTCCTTGCAAGCAGACGCGGATAATGCCAAGCTGAATCTGGACGAGATCTTGTTTTGCGGTGAAATTGAAATTGCCGGCCAAACTTATTTAAAAGAGGTGTACTCTAGCAGTATTGCCAATTGTTATTCAACGCCCGGCCAGCCCGAATGGTGCAAAAAGAATAATGAGCACTATGAAGTCGTTTATTCGACGGTTTACGACGGAAATTTTTTGCGCGCCGTTGGATTGACTCAAAACAAAGACAAGATCAAATATATTGATAAGATATTTCAGACTTTCAAATTCAAGGTCGCGCCACGGCCTCTGAAATCAGTGGCTACGGGCGCGTTGCTGTCATTTGATGGTCCCCCCGCGGATCGCAAAGTGCGTATATTCGATCCGAGTAGTAGCGAAATTACTGACGTGACCCTGAAAAATCTCGGTGAAGCCATTGGCTATGATGCGAATGCTCGCGCTATTTATGTTTCGCAAAATTATTGGTTGCCCAGCTCCTCGCCGCGTTATGATGAACAGATATACGCGTTAATGAAGCAAAATATAGATACCGGGAAGGCGGTAAAGATTGATTTACCGGTTGATATAAAGGACATTATGGCTTTTGATAATTTAATTGATCAAAATAAATTATTATTATTGTCGTCAAAAAATAACCAATTCATTCTCTTTGATGTTGTGACGCGGCAAGAAGAGCGAGTGACGACGCAAGATGTTGATTGGCTGGAGCTGAGCGTGGAGCGGTATGACAAGACAAAAAATCAGCTCACTTTTTTGCAGGGTGGCAAGTGTGGTGTGGGCCGTTTTGTGTTGGATTTTGATAAGAATACAATGGTTTACGCTGGTTCGGCGTTCGGCGAGGGTGGTTGCGGCGAATCCTTGGGAGAACAGCCTGAGCCGTTTTCCTTTGTCAAGTCAACCAAGCCGACCCAAGGTGTCCCAAAATATTATTGTGCCGAGGTGACTATTCTGGATTTGTTTGATGACCAAGTGAAAATTGTGCGTGATGGGCAGGCGGATTTAATATTTGAGCATGCTCAATATCTCGGCTGTGTGAAGTGATGGGCACGCCGCGGATGTTGATTGTGAAGGGGGTGCTGAAATAGTTTTGACAAAGTTATTGTTTGGAGTAATATTCGGATGGCTGTTCCTTTAACAGAGGGGGGTGAGGTGATGGAAAAATGTTTGTTGTTTGCCGGGATAGAGGATGATGCCTTCGCCGGGAAATTGTCAGAAACCATGGGGGTGCCGCTTTCGCCGGTGAAGCACATTCGTTTTGAGGGCGCTGTCCCCGGTGGCGGAGAAACAAAGCCTGAAGTCTTGTGCAATGTGATGGGCAAGGAGAAGGAGTGCGTTGTTATCTGGTCGGCGACAAATACCAATGATGAGCTGGTGCGAGTTTGTTTGCTGGTTCGCGCCTTAAAAAGGGGTGAAGCGCGACGGATTACCCTCGTGATTCCATGCTTTCCTTATGCTCGGCAAGACAAGAGTCATGGTCGGCGTGAACCGATCAGCGCGCGTTGGGTGGCGGATGTCCTCGAGTTGTCCGGCATGGATCGCGTGATTTATGTTGACATTCACGCCGATCAGATTGAGGGATTTTTTACGAAAGCGTTCGTGCGTAGTCTGTGGATGGATAATATTTACGTGGATTATCTTGGCCGGCGATTCGAGAAGTTGGTGCCATATTTGATAATCCAACCGAGTCAAATTCGCGCTATGCCGCCGGACGAAGGGGCGGTCGGTTCGAATTATCGTATTGCGAAGGCGATGCAAAACGAACTGGCGGTACATCTAAAGAAACGTGATTGGTCGAAAGTGCATACAGTGACGAGTATGGGCATCGCCGGTGACGTTGTTTCTTGCCTCGTGTATACGCGCGATGACTTGTGCGCTTCCGGTGATTCGCTTTTCACCGCGGCCGCCGAGGCCAAGGCTAAGGGCGCGCGATATGTGATGGCGATTGTGACGCATACGCTCGGGTTTGACAAGCCCGGCGAAGATTCTTTTGTGGCCAAGCTGAATAAATCAGCACTTGACGAGCTGGTGACGACCAACAGCGTGGCCTATTTTGCCGAGCGTGTTTTGCGCGAGCCGGAATTGCAACGCAAGATTAGCGTCATTGATATCTCGCCATACATTGGCAAGGTGCTCGGGCGGCTTGGATCCGGGCAAACCATCAGGCAGATGATGCGAGAAGAAAAGGGCGGAGATTTGTATCGGATGTTGTTTGAATCAAAACAATCAAGGGACGTGAAGGCGAGTAGCGACATGGCTTAACAATTCGAGCCCCGGTCAATCGGGGCTTTTTAAATTATCCCCAAGCGCTTGACATGTGTTCTTGGGGTGTGCTATATTAACACCGACTAAATTAGTAGGTATTCTGGTATGAAGTTTTCAACTAAGGCTGAATACGGCCTCCGGGCCATAGTTAATCTTGATAAAGCCGGTAAAAAGCCGGTGTCGTTGGCTTTAATCGCTGAAAAAGAAGGGTTGTCGTTGGCCTATCTCGAACGCTTGTTTGCGAAGCTGAAAAGGGCGAAGTTGGTCCGAGCGGATATTGGCGTGCGCGGCGGATACTATTTAACTCGGCCCGCGGCGAAGATTACCGCGTTTGATATCATTACTGCACTTGAAGGGTCGGTCGCGCCGATGGCTTGCGTTGAAGCCAAACATTGCGACCATGCTTGCCGTATTCATCCGGTTTGGCAAAAATTGTATCAGCAAATGACAAAAACGTTGGCCGCGATTTCGCTGGCGAGTTTGATGTGAAAAGTTTCGTTTTGTGCTTAAGCGCGCGCTCCCATGCTATGTATCATGGGAGCAAGGGAGGACTCACTCCCATACATTGTACTATGGGAGCGCCACACGCACAGTTCCATGGGCTAGCTCATTGAACTGCCGCGTTAAACTGATTATTTGTGATTCTTCGTTTGTTCCATTTGTATATTTGTCTTTGTTATTCGTAATTTATAGTCTATGCCATATTCCAAACAACTCATGGAGCATTTCCAACATCCGCACAACCAAGGCGCGATCGTTGACGCCGACGGCGTGGGTGAGGTGGGGAATATTAAGTGCGGCGACATCATGAAAATTTATATCAAGGTCGGTAAAAATAAACAGGGCGCGGAAGTCTTGGACGATGTTAAGTTTGAAACGCTCGGCTGTGCGGCGGCCATTGCCGCCACGTCGGTTTTGACGGATTTGGCCAAGGGCAAGACGTTTGATGAGGCGTTTAAAATCACTAAAGATGACATTGTTAAGGAGCTGGGCGATGTGCCGCCGATCAAATATCATTGTTCGATTTTGGCGGAGGAGGGGTTGAAGAAGGCGATTGAGCAGTATAATAAGAGAAAGCCGTAATTGAGTAATTAAGTAATTGTCGTGAAGAAATAAGGCTCAAAAACGAAGAAACAAAGAAGGCAACCAGTTTTAATTATAAGAATAAAAAACAATATGGCAATAGAAGAAAAGGTGAGAAAAATTATCGAAAAAATTAAGCCGGCGTTGCAAGCGGATGGCGGTGACATTGAGTTTGTGCAAGTTACGCCCGAGGGCGTTGTTATGGTCCGGTTGCAGGGCCATTGCGCGCACTGTCCCATGTCGCAAATCACATTGAAGCAGGGAGTGGAGGTGGCGATTAAAGAGGAAATCCCGGAGATTAAGGAAGTGGTGGCGATTTAATAGCACGAGTCCAAAGTCCAAAGGTAAAAGTCCAAAGTTAAAATAAATGGTTATGAATAATATTTATTTTGATAATAGCGCCACAACAAAGATCGATCCGCGCGTGCTTGAGAAAATGATGCCGTATTTAACGGAGGTTTTTGGCAATCCGGGTTCGATTCACTCGGCCGGGCAGGCCGCTCTTTCGGCGGTGGACGAGGCGCGCGCCAAAGTGGCTGATTTTTTTCATTGCGCGCCCGCGGAAGTTGTTTTTACGTCCGGTGCCACGGAAAGCAATAATCTCGCTATTCAGGGCGTGGTGGATTTTTTTGTCGGCCAAGGTAAAAAAATTCATATTATTACTTCGGCCATCGAGCACCCATCCGTTTTGGAGGTGTTCAAAGAATTACAAAAAATGAAGAAAGCGGAAGTCGATTTTATCGAGGTGGATCAGTTCGGCGTGTTGAAGCTGGATCAGTTGAAAAAAAAGATAAAGGCCAATACGGTTTTGATATCCCTCATGTATGCGAATAATGAAGTCGGTTCAATTCAGCCGATCA
>Ga0208373_1005356_pt1 | contig 10807 bp, 12 predicted proteins | sample RifOxyC2_FD_184036 | JGI IMG/M metagenome (GOLD analysis project Ga0208373, IMG submission 184036) | Soil microbial communities from Rifle, Colorado - Rifle Oxygen_injection C2 (SPAdes) | ecosystem: Environmental > Terrestrial > Deep subsurface > Rock core/Sediment | place: Rifle, Colorado... | reverse complement strand
CTATCTTCTATTTCTTCCCAAGAATCCATTTCTTCATCAGAAAAATCTTCTTCATCCCATTCTTTCTTTTCAGCTCTTTTCTTTTTTTTAGAATATTCTGATGTTTCATCCATCGCTTTTTGATTCATTGATTATCACCCACTATAATTACTTTAGATTTTTAGATTTGATTTATAAATATTTAGGTAATAAAAACGTTATTTTTAACCTTTTTTTTGACTAATCTTATTATTTCTTCTTCGTGTCCGGCACCAACCACCGCTACTATTTTTTTATTTGTATTTTTATTAATTAAACTAATTAGTCGAGATGAAATATATTGATTACGTTCTTCAATTAATACTTTGTATAAAGAGGGATAACGTTTTTTTATTACTTTTAGTAATTTAATTATTGCTTTCTCTTCTGGAACTGTTCTTAAATCAAAATTTTCTAATTGGTATTTTTTTAATTGTTTTTTTGGTTGAACTAATCCTAATAAAATATCAATTATTACTCTCCATTTCTCTTTCCAAGTAAATTCTCTGGAAAATCTTTGTAAAGTTATTTCAATTGGTTGGTCAATTAAAGCCAAATCTACTTTATTTTTTTTAGCTAAATTTATAGCCGTAAGCATTTCTGAACCAGGTTCAATATTAACTACCTTCCCCATCTTTTTTTGTATATATGAACCAATTAAAGCAAATAGATATCCCTTAACCCCAATTGTTGGTAATGCTGAAATAGATAATTTTCTTTTATTATTGCTAATTAAAGCGGTAAGTCGATTTTTATCTAATTCTACAGCAATTATTTGCGGTTGTTCTTGATTAATAACTTGTTCTACTTCTTGGACACTCTGTGAAGAAATGTGAGAAGTCCCAATTACTATTAAATTATTTAGTCTTTTCATAGTACATATCTTTTTTTATTCATATCTTAAAGCATCAATAGGATTTAATTTAGAAGCTTTTCTGGCTGGGGCGATACCCGATAAACAGCCAATGAGGAATGAAAAAATTAAAGTGCCTAAAATTAACATCCAATTATATTCTATAGCTAAAAATGCCTCTCCTACTACTTGAGCAAATATAAATTCAGTTAATTTAGCTAAAGAAATACCCAATACGACTCCAATTAAACCACCACCCAAGCCATACAATCCCGATTCTATCAAAAATAAAGATAATATTTGAGAATTCTTTGCTCCTAAAGCTTTTAAAATTCCTATTTCTTTAGTTCTTTCTAATACTGCGGTATACATAGTATTGGTAATTCCTACTCCCCCTACTAATAAAGATATTCCCGCAATTCCCACCAATACTATTTGTATAATATTTAAAATTGTAGAAAAAGTAGACATTAATTGTTCTGGAGTCTGAATACTAAAGTCTTCTTCTCCCTCTTTTAAATTACGCTCTTTTCGTAATTCTTGTTTTATTCTTTCGGCCATTTTTTCCGGATTTTCTCCGGGTTGAATTTGAGCAATAATCATCCCCAATTCTTCTTTTTTATTAAAGACCTCTCCGTAGGTATCCAATGGAATTAATACTGAGCGATCATCTGGTGGAGAACCGGTTTTATCAAAAAAACCAACCACTTTGAATTCTTGATCATGGACAGTTATTTTATTTCCCAATTCAACTTTTTTATTAAAAAGAGCATCTTTAGTGTATTCATAACCTAAAACAGTTTGATATTTATCTCCCGCCTTTAATCTTCTTCCTTCCAGTAATTTATAATTTTGTACTTGAGAAATTAATTCATTTTCATCAGGATTAACCGGCATTCCACTAATAAAAAAGTATCTGGTTTGGTGATTATATTCTATTTTTCCTGTAGTATAAATCATTCCCGTTGCTATTTTTACACCGGATACTTTCTGTATCAGTTCTAAGTCATTATCTGTAATTTTAACCGCGTCAGTGCTCAAACCCATAGTTAAAGTACTGCCTTTAGCAGTAATTATTAGCTTATCTTGACCTAAAGCAGAGAATTGTTTTTCAATCGCGTTTTCTAATCCTTGACCTAAAGTAATCAAAGCAATAATTGCAGTTATCCCAATAAACACTCCAATTAAAGTTAACCAGGATCTCCCCTTCTTCTTTTTTATTTCTGTCCAAGGTAATTTAAAATAATCCTTAATCATTTTCTGAACGCCTCAACAGGTTTTAATGAAGCTGCTTGTTTGGCAGGTAATACTCCTGAAGAAGCCCCAACTAAAAAAGCAAAAGTTAAAGATCCTACCATTAATAATAAACTAAATTGGGCATTGATAAGATAACTCCCATAAATTTTAAAGGCAATTATTTCTACCAATTTACTAATAGTAAAACCTAAAGATACTCCAATTATTCCACCAAATAGGCCCAACATTCCTGATTCAATTAAAAAAAGGGTTAAAATCTGCTGATTTCTGGCTCCAGTAGCTTTCATAATCCCTATTTCTTTAGTTCTTTCTAATACTGCAGTATACATTGTATTCATTATTCCTACTCCTCCTACTAGTAAAGATATGGCTGCTATCCCAATTAAAATTCCCTGCACCGTAAGTAATATGGTATTTAAGGTATTCAATAATTGTTCCGGAGTCTGAACACTAAAATCTTCTTGTCCTTCTTCCACTTGACGAAGAGAACGTAATTTTTTGTTTACCTTTTCAGTAACATCTCCAATACTTTCTCCAGTTTTTATTTGAGCAGCAATTAAATCGTAATCCTCTTCAATTGACAAAAGTTCTCTTAAATCTTCTTCTGGTAAAATTAAAGTACTATCGCTTTGGGGATTACCAGATTTTTTTAATATTCCCACAACTTCAAATTCTTTTTCTTGAACTTTTATCTTATCTTTTAATTCTAATTTTTTATCAAAAAAATTATCCGCAAAATCATATCCAATTACTACTTTATACTTATCTTTTTTTTCTAACATCCTGCCATCTGATATTTTATAATTGTTAGCTTCTATTATAAATTGAATTTCACTATTTTCTTCAGGTAAGGAAACCACATAAGAATATTTTATTTCCCGGTCATATTCTAATTTAACTGTACGTAATAGCCGACCCACAGCTATCTCTATTTCTTTAATTTGTTCTATTTCTTTTTTATTATCAATTGTTAATGGAGTAGTTACTGCTGTTCCTGGGGGACCAAAACCAGACCCTGCCGCTTGTATGGTTAATTTATCAGAACCTAATTGAGTGAATTGTTCTGCAATAGCACTTTTTAAACCCTGAGAAAGGGAAATTAAAGCTACTACTGCAGCTATTCCTATAAAAATACCTAACATCGTTAGCCAAGAACGAAGTTTTCTTTTTTTAACACTATTATAAGATAATTTAAAATAATCTTTAATCATCTTTTTTTCTTTTTATGGTAGCGATAATAGAAATATCCACCCAATACTATAATTATTATTAAAATGTATAAATAACTATTACCGTTTTGTATCAGCCCATAATCTTTAAGCTGCGATTTAGAATATATTTCCACACTTAAATCAAATTGTTGTTGGTAGTTTTGATTATTGGCATCATAGAATTTTAATTTAATGGGCATTTTTAGTGTTTTAACTTCTTTGTTAATGTAAACACTAATTTCTTCACTAGCTGTGTCATCTGAATCTATATCTCCAATATAATAATAAGTACTGGTAGAAATTAATTCATAATCGTTTGAAGGTAAAATAAATAGTTCTACAAACTTAACATTATTCATTCCAGCATTAGCTATTTCTAACGTTAATTTTCCTTCTTTTTTGTTTTCCAATACTGTGCTTTTTTTGATATAAGCATTAATTTTCGGTTCTTCACCGATAATTACTGCTAAAACATCATTAACCGCATAGGAATTACCCATTTCATCATTATAAGTAATATTTAATGGTATTTTATACAACCCGGGAACAGCTGTGGGATCAGCAATAAAACTAAAAGTTAAGGCTTTTTGATAATTTGATTCTAATATCGGTATAATCCTTTCTGATGAAGATTGATACGGAGCTAAAGGAATGGTTGTTCCCGATAAACTGGTTTGGAATTTAATATCTTTCAATAAAGAATCTGCTAAATTTTTAATCATTATGGTGACTTTTCCTGTTCCTCCCGGAGCAATTTGTTTAGGTTCAGAAGAAATTGATCCAATTTCTAATACCGCATCATGGGTTTGTATATTTATTTGAAACTCGCTGTTAGTATAACTAACCGTAGATTCTTTTCCAATTTTTACTTGAAGATCAATATCTGTTTTTCTTTCCGTAGCATTTTCATTAACTTTAATTTCAAATTCTACGATTACGGCATCGGCTCCAGTTGAACCGGCTCTTAATTTCCCAATATTTTTTTCATTAGAACTACTATATACTGAAAACGGATATTGGGGCAAGATTTGTACAATCACATCTTCAGTAGTTTCTTTTCCTTCATTTTCTACTTTGAATTTTACTTTAGTTACTTGTCCGGGTTCAACTGGATCCGGATCTTGACTAATCATAGTTACTTTAATTTCTGGAGTTAAATGGGGTAAGGCGGCGGTAGAAATATAAACTGACATCAATAATAACAGTATAACGCTTAATATCCTTTTCATCCTCTTTTCACCTTTTTTTCTCTATATTAGAATATTTCTTAATTATAAATTTATTGGTTTTTTTCGTTTTTAGTTATTTGTCCATCCCTAATAAAAATCGTTCTTTCTGCATATTTGACTAAATCCAAATCATGGGTTACTAAAATTACTGTTTTTTCTTCTTCTCGGTTTAATTTAGTTAGCATTTCCATAACTTGTTTTCCAGAATTAGAATCTAAATTACCTGTGGGTTCATCAGCTAAAATTACTTCGGGATTATTTATTAATGCCCGAGCAATAGCCACTCTTTGTTGTTGACCCCCCGAAAGTTGGTTTGGGCGGTGATCTAATCTATCTCCCAAATTAACTTTTTTTAATAGCTCTTGCGCTTTTTTTACTCTTATTTCTTCGGGAGTATTTTGAAATATTGTGGGAAGTATTACATTTTCTTGCGCGGTTAAAGCTGGAATTAAATTAAATTGTTGAAAAACAAAACCAATTTTTTTCCCCCTTAATTGAGATAATTCATCTTCACTCAATTTAGAAATGTCTTCATCTTCAAAATATATCCTTCCTTTACTCGGAGAATCTAATATACCTATTAAATTCATTAAAGTGGATTTCCCACTTCCACTTGGACCTACAATGGCCACAAATTCTCCTTGATAGATTTCTATATTTACTTTTTTAAGCACATCTAAATTTAACCCATCCATTAAATAGGTTTTCCAAACATCCTTTAATTGAATTATCGCTTTTTTGTTTTTCATATCTTTATAGGAAGTAGATATTTACGATTAGAATCCAAATCAGTAAATTCATCAACTTCTTCTTTTAGTTTAGCTGAGGTAGATTTTCCGAAAGACATACATTCAACTCGACAACCAAAAGCCCGTTTTAAATGCTGAACTAACGGTATAAAATCTCCATCTCCAGACACCAAAATAATCACATCTAATTTTGGAGCCATTTCAATAGCATCCATAGATATTCCAACATCCCAATCAGCTTTTTTTGCTCCACCATAAAAAATTTGAAGCTCCTTTGATTTTATTTCATAACCTATTCGTTCTAAAGCATCAAAAAAAGTTTTTTCTTTTAATTCCTCAGTCTGGACTACATAAGCAATTGCCCGAATTAATGTCCGGCCTTTGATAGCATCTTTTAATATTTGTTCAAAATTAACTTTATGTTGATATAAATTTCTGGCGGAATAATATTGGTTTTGAACATCAACTAGAACACCAATTCTTTGAGATTTATACAATGCCGATTTCATTCTTCTTCACCTCTATTCTTTTTCTTGTTTATTTGTTTATATGCTTTTCTATTAGAAAAGGTTTTTATAGAAAAAAGGTTTTTTAAGTAAAAAAGAGGTTGTTGAGATATATGGAATTTAAAATTGATAAGAAACTAAATCCTAATATTCATCGTTATCCCACTGAGGATTTTAAGACGGCTAATATTTTTGCTAACCAATTACAACCGGAGTTGGGTGATTTTTTAAAAGGAGTTATTCTTTTTGGAAGTGCGGTTAGAAGACAAGTAACTCCAGAAAGTGATATTGATATCTTAGTAGTTACAGATGATCTTAGTTTTAAGTTAACTGAAGCATTAGTGGAAGCTTATCGTTTGATCATAGAAAATTTAATTAGTAAAGTATCTCGTAAGTTACATGTTACTTCTATGTCATTCACTTCTTTTTGGGAATATGCTAAATCTGGTGATCCAGTTGTAGTTAATATTTTACGTGATGGAGTAGCTTTGTATGACACTGGTTTTTTTGAACCATTACAGGTTTTGTTAAAACAGGGCAGAATTCGACCTTCAGAAGAAAGTGTTTGGCGTTATTTTGGTCGTTCACCTCAAACCCTAATGAATTCTCGTTGGCATTTACTTCAAGCTACATTAGACTTATATTGGGCAGTTATTGATTCAGCGCATGCAGCTTTAATGTGTCGAAATGAAATACCTCCAACACCAGACCATGTTGCCGATCTTTTAGAACAAGTTTTCGTTAAGAAACATTTACTTGAAGCAAAATATGTTCAAACCATGAAAAAATTTTATCAAGTCAGTAAAATGATTACTCATCGGGAAATTAGAGAAATTAAGGGCGAAGAATATGAAATGTATTATCGTGAAGCTAATAACTTTGTTCAAAGAATGAAAATATTAATCGAAAAAAATAAATTATAATCCCTTTTTTACCGAGGATAATATTCATTTAACGTTATTTTTTCTTCAAAATTATTTTTTTTAATTTCAAAAAAAGATAAGTTTAAAAATAACAAAATAATCCTTTTAAGAATAGTATCTAAAGAGGTGTATTTCATATGGCTAAGAAAGCTAAAAAGAAGAAATAATTACAGCATTATTTTTTTTATTTTTTTTATTTTCTTTTTAATCTTTAATCAAAACATTTAATAATTACTCCCACTTTCTAAGTACTGATGAAAAGTATTATTCTTCCCAAGGCTTTATTGAATGCTTCAGAGTTTGGAGGTAAAATTAATTCTAATGTGGTTTTAGGGTTAGTTTTAAAAGATAATCCTTCTCTAAAAAAAGATATTCTCAAATTAAAAACAGAAATTGAACTAATTGCCAAAGAAATTGAAGCTATGAGTTTAGTCGAAATTCAGAAAAAACTCAAAAAAATATCCCCAGAACTCAACACTGAAAAAAAAATAAAAGCTATTGATGGTCCACTAAAACCCTTACCAGATGCGGATTTGGGAAAAGTAATGGTTAGGATAGCTCCTTCTCCTAGTGGTCCATTACACATTGGTCATGCTTATGGCGCTTCTTTGAATTATGAATATGCAAAAATGTATAAGGGGAAATTTATAGTTAGAATTGAAGATACTAATCCCGAAAATATTTATCCTTTAGCTTACGAATTAATTGAAAATGATGCCAATTGGTTAACCGATAAAGGAGTCAATCAAGTAATTATTCAATCTTCTAGATTAGGTATATATTACGATTATGCGGAAAAATTGGTTACTTTAGATAAGGCTTACGTTTGTACTTGTAATTCCGATGAATGGAGAGAAAAGAAAAATTTAGCCCAAGCTTGTCCTTGCCGAAATTTAAAAATCAAAGAAAACCAATTTCGTTATGCTAAAATGTTTAATGGATATGCCGAAGGAGAAGCAGTTTTAAGATTAAAAACAGACATTCAAGATAAAAATCCAGCCTTACGCGATTTTGCTATTTTAAGAATTAATGAACACGTCCATCCTAAATGTGGTAAAGAACAGCGAGTTTGGCCATTAATGGTTTTTTCTGTAGCTGTAGATGACCACGAATTAGGCATTACTCATGTTTTGAATGGTAAAGATCATGCAGATAATGCTCAAAAAGAACGGATAATTATGGGTTTTTTAGGTTGGAAAACACCTGTTTATCGTCATTGGGGTAGAATTAACTTTGAAGGATATAAATTAAGTACTTCTAAAACACGATTAGCTATTGAACAGGGAGAATACACCGGTTGGGATGATATTCGATTACCATTTTTAGCAGCATTAAGAAAGAGGGGATATCAACCGGGAGCATTTAGGAAATATGCTTTAGAAATTGGTTTAAGTTTAAACGATAAAACCGTTACCTTAGAAGAGTTTTGGAAAAATATTAATTCCTTTAATCGTGAATTAATAGAAACTAAAGCTAATCGTTATTTTTTTGTTGATGATCCCATTAAATTAGAAATCGAAGCGGCCCCCATTAAAGAATTTAAATTAGATTTACACCCTGATTTTCCCAATCGTGGTCAAAGAAAATTAAGTTTAAAAAAAGGGGTTTATTTAGCTAAAACTGATTTTAGTAATTTGGATTCGGGAAAAGTTCATCGTTTAATGGATGCTTTTAATTTTAAATTAGATAAAGGCAAATTTAAATTTGTTTCTGAGGATTATGAAGAATATCGCAACTCTGAAAAAAAAGGGGTAATTGTCCATTGGTTACCAGAAGGAGAAACAGTTAAAGTTCAAGTTTTAATGGATACTGGTGTAATTATTAAGGGATTAGGAGAAAAAAGCATGGACAAATTAAATGTAGGTGATATTGTCCAATTAGAAAGAAGATTTTTTGCTAAACTAAATAAAAAAGAAAAAGATTGTTTAACGTTTTGGTATTTACATAAATAAAAAAAGAGGGAAATTAATTAATCCTCAGAGGTTGATTAAAAAATGGTTCAAAAAATAAGTCGAGATATTCCTTTAGTGGAGCTTACTTTAAGAAGATATGAAAAACCAACGATGGGTGATCGAGAATTAGTTCGTAAACTCTGTTTATCCTTGGGTTTATTACAACCAGGAGATTCACGAGACGTAATTGTCGATATTTTTTATATATTACTTAAAGCCAAACAGAATAAAGAAGAATTACATTCCGAGGAAATTAAAAATAAAGTTATTGAATACCGAAAAAATTGTAAATTACCCATTTTAGGGGTGGCTGGATCTAATGTTAGAAGACAATTAAAAAGATTAAAAGATTTACATTTAATTGAAGCTAAAACAAATTTATATCGGGTTACTGAATGGGGAGAACTTAATGAGATTTTTGAAGATAAAATAAAAGGATTTCTTCTTAATTCCGTACTTAGTCGAGTTAAGGAATATATCGAAAAAACCGATTCTGAATTTAAGGTATCAAATTAAATATGCTTTCGATTGAATTGGGTATTTATCAGCATTATAAGGGGAAAAAATATCGGGTGTTGGGTATCGCTCATCATAGTGAGACTTTAGAACCTTTAGTGGTTTATCAAGCGTTATATAATTCTACAGAATTTGGCGATAAAGCTTTGTGGGTTAGACCCTTAAGTATTTTTTTAGAAAAAGTTAAAATAAATAATAAAGAAATACTCCGATTTAAAAAAATTAAATAATATCTTCTTCGCTAATAACTACATAATCTCCTGTAGCAATTACTGCAGAAAATGGAACTAAAATATGCCCATCTTTACTTTTTTCCAATTCCATTTTTTCAATATAAATTGTCGGATTTTTTAACATTAAATGGATTAATTCACCAGAGTTAACTTCAAATATTAAATCTCCTACTTCACCAAACTTTTTTCCGGTTTTAGATACAACAGTTTTGCCGACTAAATCTTTTGAATAATTTCTGTCTTTTTCTTCAGCCATAATATTCCCCTCGTTTTTATTTTGATTATGATTAAAATATGGAAATGGGTTGGTTAATATATAAATTTTTCTATGAGGAAATGGCTATTTTAAACCCACAATCTCTGTCTTTTATTTGGTTTTTATCTCTTTTTTAAGGCTCGATTAACTTTTTTTCTTTGTTTTAAGAAAGAAAAGATTATAATCTGGGCTAATTTTTTTACTTTAAATGTGGATTCATAATTTAAACCCAGTATTATTTAAATTTAGTTTTTTAGAAGTTAGATTTTATGGTTTAGTCTATGTTTTAGGTTTTTTTTTGTCTATTTTATGGTTATTTTATTTAAAAAAGAATCATCGGGTTAATTTATCTTCGGAAAAAATTTGGGATTTTTCTTTTTATTTGTTATTGGGGGTTTTAATCGGTTCTAGGTTATTTGAGATTTTATGGGAACCAAATTTTTATCTATCTAATCCTTGGAATATCCTTAAAATCTGGCGGGGAGGAATGAGTTTTCATGGAGGTTTAGTTGGTGTAATTATTGCTGGCTGGCTTTATTGTAAAAAACAAAAAATATCTTTCTGGAAGATGGCAGATATTTTATCGGTTCCAGCCATGTTGGCTTTAGCTTTAGGTAGAATTGCCAATTTTATTAATGGAGAATTGGTGGGTAGGATTACTTCGATTAGTTGGTGTGTACAATTCCCTAATTATGATTCTTATTGCCGGCATCCGAGTACTCTTTATGATGCCGGGAAACGTTTTTTAATTTTCGGTGGATTATTTTGGTTAAGTTTTAAAGATAAATTTTTAAATTTTAAAGAAGGATTTATTTTTTGGAATTTTGTTTTTTGGGAAGGTTTAGGTAGGATAATTATTGATTTTTATCGCCAAGATACTCTTTATTTATATTTTAGTTTAGGTCAATGGTTAAGTTTACTAATGGTAATTGCTTCGGTCTTTTTTTTCTTAAAATATTACCGCTCAGATTGGAAAAATTTATTAAATGGGAAATAATGATTTAAATTAAGAGGTGTAATTATGAGTAAATCAGTCAAAAAGAAAATGAATTGGGTGTTAGTGTTAGTTTTATCCATTTTATTCGGTTCTTTAGGAGTGGATAG
>Ga0208373_1005355_pt1 | contig 10808 bp, 16 predicted proteins | sample RifOxyC2_FD_184036 | JGI IMG/M metagenome (GOLD analysis project Ga0208373, IMG submission 184036) | Soil microbial communities from Rifle, Colorado - Rifle Oxygen_injection C2 (SPAdes) | ecosystem: Environmental > Terrestrial > Deep subsurface > Rock core/Sediment | place: Rifle, Colorado... | reverse complement strand
ACCGGGAGATCTTTCCCCGCATCCCGACGTGGTAGAGCTTCTCGCGGTGGGAGGAAAGGCACGCCTCGATATCGCGCAAAGATTCCCGTCCGCTGAGTTGGGCAAACGCCATGGCGATGAACTGATCCCAACAGGAGAACGATCGGACGCGATAATTTCCACGATGCTTTGCGACCGCTCTTCGGAATTCGTGCCGCGGCAGATGGGCAAGCAACTGTGCGAAGACGGTTTTCCCCGCGTTCATGAGCGTTCCTCCCCGGATTCTTCCCGGGGGAACTATAGCCCGAACACGGACAGGGAAAATTGAAATCGATGACAGCGAATGTTATACTTTTCATACGTCCTTTCGGGATGTTACGAGTTTGCGTCAATTCTTAACCGGACAGCAGTGAGATACACAGATTCCTAAAGGATTATTATGGCGGTGCTAAGCGAGAGCATAAAGCTATGAAAGAGGATAAACAAATGATAATAATTCGAAAAGGTTCCAACAAACCGATGAAAATTACGCATGCTCCCACATCTGGCGTGGAATCAATGATGCATGTGTCGATCAAGTTCATGAAAGATATTTTTGGTCTTAAGCAAGGAGATTATTATATTACGGATGAAGCAAGACTTATTGATTTTACTGATTTTGGTTCAGGTGATACTACTCCGATTATAAATAAAATTATAAATGCCTATTGTATTGATGTATCTGGCGTACCAAATGGTAACCTTGTTGGTATATTTAAAATGATTCACGAACAAATTTCTAAAATTAATAGTAAACCAATAAAAACCTCATCACGCAGTGGCACTAAGTCACGCAAGAAAAATAATAAATGAGGTACAAACAACATATAGTTGGGAACCTAACAACAGGCTGAAGCTGACGGCTCATCTGGCGAAATTCCTGAGTGCCCGCAGCTTAGCATGAGCGTTAGGTGCACTCAATTTCTGCTTGCGAACGAATATGGTATGATATATCGTCATACTATGGAGGTGGACTATGGCGACGAGAGCAAAGGTTGCAATTTCATTGGATGGGCAAACGTTGGGGCGCTTGGATCGACTCGTGAAAGCGCATGTGTTTCCCAATCGCAGTCAAGCCATACAGTTGGCGATCGATGAGAAACTGGCACGCATGGACAAGAGCCGACTTGCGCGTGAATGCGCCAAGGCAAAACCAGCTCATGAAAAAGCGATGGCGGAGGAAGGCATCTCCTGGGAGCTGGCTGAATGGCCCGAATACTAAGGGGTGAAATTCGGTGGGCGAATTTAAACCCGACGTTGGGGCATGAGCAATCGGGATTGCGCCCGATATTGATATTGAGCAATGACGTTTTTAATGAAAGGATGCAAATCGTAATAGCAATTGCACTTACAAGCAAGCAACCGAGATTTGGTTTCCCTCTAGCACTTGAGATTGATTCTGCTGAACTTCCTAAAAAATCATGGGCATTAATGGGTCAAATCCGCACTCTATCTGCGGAACGAATCGGGAAAAAGCTTGGTTTGGTAAGCATAGAAGAAATAGATCGAATAGTAGAGGGCCTAAATGAAATTATCGGCACCTAACAACAGGCTGAAGCTGACCACCTGGCGAATATCCTGAGTGCACGCAGCTTAGCCTGAGCGTTGGGCAGACATATGGCGGGGTTGAATGGCCAAGCGGAGGGCTTGAAAATTTCACCGTTATGTGTAGAATGATGTGTAGACATGTTTGGGAGGGCGAAAATGCCGACGAATCTTCATATTGATACAGGTTTGCTGGAACAGGCACAACGACTTGGGTGTCATCGCACGAAACGCGAGACGGTGAATGAAGCGTTGCGCGAGTACATCCAGTATCGAAAAAGGGTGCAGGCAGTTGAGGCATTCGGGACGATCGATTTCGACCCCGATTACGACTATAAAAAGATGCGGAACACCCGTTGATCGTTGTCGATACCTCGGTTTGGTCGTTGGCGTTCCGTCGGCGCAGTTGGCCCAATGGGGTTATGCCCGGGGTCGTAAAACTGCTTCAGAAGTTAACCAAGGAGAAGCAGCAGGTTGTGGTGCCTGGTATCGTTCTTCAGGAGCTATTGTCTGGTGTTAAAGATCCTGCGCAAGGGGAGCGAATCAAGGAATTGATGGAAGGGTACCCTCTAATTTTGGCAACCAAAGAGCAATATATCGAGGCATCAAACATATCGAATGTATGCAGAAAGGCAGGTGTATCCGCCGCAACGATTGATTGTCTGATTGCGGCCCAGTGCATAATGCTTATTGGGGTCCTTCTAACTCTGGATGATGATTTCAAACGAATATCAGGATGTTGCGGATTACGGCTATATCCGATCCCAATCGATTAGTTTGGCGCCGCTGATGCGGCGCTTTTTATATATGCTGCCCAACAACAGGCTGAAGCTGACGGCTTTCCTGGCGAATTTCGTGAGCGCCCGCAGCTTAGCCTGAGCGTTAGACGCACAGTAGTGAAAGATGCGGTTAAAAAAACATTTGCATGATTCTATTGGGTGTGGGTACAATGTGTTGTACAAAATATTGTATTCCGCAGGAGGGTGTCATGCCGAAAATTCTCCCCACCGAAGATGTCAGAACCCTTTCAGAATTTAGAGCCAATACTGCAGCCTTTGTAAACCAGGTAAAAGAAACCCGTAGGCCACTTATTTTGACACAGCATGGGCGGAGTGCTGCTGTGCTCCTGGATGTTAAGGCGTATGAGGATCTTATTGAACATGCAGAATTGCTTCATGACGTTGAAGTTGCAGAGGCTCAGATTGCTGAAGGGAAATTTATAGAACATGATGACTTCAAAAAATATATTTTTGAGCGGCTTGGCCTATGAAGGTTGGTTGGTCGTATGTTGCGTTAGGAAATATTATTGAAACGAATAAATATATAGCGAGTGAAAATCCGGAGGCGGCACGGAAAGTAATAAATGATATTTTCGAGGCTGGAAACAAAATAAAGGTATTTCCAGAAAAAGGTCGCATTGTTCCAGAACTTCGAAGAAAAAATATAAGGGAAGTATTTTGTTACGATTACCGAATTATTTATAGGATCGAATCGAAGCGGATATATGTACTAACCGTTCTTCATATGAAACAGCGATTAAAGAAAAAGCATATTTAGGCAATTGCTGGCGTCTAACAACAGGCTGAAGCTGGCGGCGCTCACCGCGGTGTCATTAAAACCTCTAAATTGTGCGGCAGTCTATCGCGCCGCAGCTCAGCCTGAGCGTTAGACTGACTCTTTTTAAGATAAAAACTTTTTTGTCGAAAGGCACCAGATCGCGGGTAGCGAAACGCTGGCGTTCCCTGTATGATCTTACTGGTAAGATCATACAGGGAGGTGTTCGCAATGGCTGAATTGGCGACGACCAGGTTGTCCTCGAAGGGTCAGGTGGTCATCCCGGAGGATGTTCGGAAGCGGTTGGGATTAAAGCCGGGAGTTCAATTCGTCGTTGTTGGGGAAGGCGATGTTGTTATCCTGAAAACCATATCGCCTCCGTCGATGAAAGACTTTGATGGATTGGTGTCGAAAGTCCGCAGCCAAGCCCGGCGGGCCGGGGTCAAACCTGTGGATGTAGCCGCCGCCGTAAAGAAGGTGCGAGCCAAGTAATGAAGGTGGTGCTGGATACAAACGTCCTTGTATCCGGCATTTTCTTTTCCGGTCCGCCGGCAGCGATTCTGAAAGCTTGGAGTCGGGGCAAGATCCGAATGATGGTGAGCCCTGAGATCCTTGATGAGTACAGGCGGGTGTCGGAAGAGCTTTCAGGAAAATTCCTTGATGTGGACATCCAACCCATATTGGATTTGATCGTTGTGCATTCGGAGGTGTGCGATCCGCCTTCCTTGCCGCTGCCTGTTTGTGAAGATCCTTCTGATGACAAATTCCTCTCTGTCGCGATCGAAATTCGCGCGAAGATCATCGTCAGCGGTGACAAGCATCTCTTGAGGGTTTCCGGCTACCAAGGCATCTCCGTATTAACCCCAAGGCAGTTCGTCGTTCGGTATCTTCCTTGTGAGTAACAGATCTATGACATTTTCGCGGTCTGACCACAGGTTGACGCTGACGGCTCACTTGGCGGACTTCGTGAGTGCCCGCAGCTTAGCCTGAGCGTTAGGCCCATAGGGAAATATTATAGAGACATCATGGTCTTCAGTTCGAAGTAGAGCATTTTTTGGAGGCGAGCGGATGAGTAGCGAAGTTGAATAGCGTGGCCACCATGAAAACGTTCTGTGAACTTCAATCTCTCAGCGGTCATGTGTCCGCGCTTGCCTGGATCTAGGCATCAAATTGATCAAACCAAACGGCATCATGGCATCAGGCTATCCTATCCAGACCAAAGAGCATCCAATCAACAGGCCTGATCAGATGTTAGGCTGTTGGGAGAACCAATAATGGTAACGGTACGATTTCTACAAAAGTATCTACACGAGCGCATCCCGATCTCAAAGGCAATGGGAGTAGAGGTCTTAGAAGCGACAGTGGATGGTGTCAAATTGGCTGCTCCCCTTTCTCCAAATATTAACCATCGAGAAACCGTTTTTGGTGGCAGTGCGTCGGCCGTGGCAATTCTTTCTGCCTGGTCGCTACTCTATCTCCGACTAAAAAATGAAAACATAAATAGTCGCATCGTGATTCAAAGAAGCACGATGACCTACGAATACCCGATTACTGACTTGTTTACAGCTTCATCTGTTGTTTGCGATCCATCGGTTTGGTTAAAATTTATTACTACGCTAAAGCGAAAGAACCGCGCCAGAGTAAAAATAAACTCTATTCTGCACTGCAATGAAAGAAAAGTCGGTGAATTCGAGGGTTACTTTGTAGCTATAGATTCACAAACGGCCTAACAACAAGCGGAAGCTGACGGCTCACCTGTCGAGAATCCTGAGTGCCCGCAGCTCAGCCTGAGCGCTGACTTGACAGGTGGTATGACGATGGTTATACTTCGGGTATGAAAACAGCCATATCGATACCGGACAAGGTTTTTCGTTCCGCCGACTCCTTGGCGAAGCGTCTTGGCGTATCCAGAAGCCAACTATACGCAACGGCGATCACTGAATTCCTATTACGGCATCAGAGCCGAAGGGTGACAGAGCGCCTCGACCATATTTATGAGGAGGAAGATTCCTCCATGGCGCAGGGGTTCATCACCGCTGAGATGAAATCACTACCTTCTGAGGAGTGGTGATGGAGCGAGGCACGGTATGGTGGGCACAGCTCCCCGAACCGATCGTCTCGGAACCTGGATTTCGTCGACCCATAATCATTATTCAATCAAATGCATTCAACCGAAGTCGTATTCGAACGATTGTCGCCGTTGTCCTCACCTCCAATCTTCGCCTCGCCGATGCTCCTGGTAACGTTCCGATCCTTGCGACAGATTCCGGCCTTCCAAGAGATTCCGTCGCAAACGTTTCGCAAATCATCACATTGGATCGAACATTTCTAACAGAACAGTGCGGGCGAATGCCATCGCGAATTATGAAGGCCGTCGATGACGGCATCCGGCTTGTGCTTTCAATTTGATTAATTTGCAGCCTAACCACAGGCTGAAGCCGACGGCTCACTTGGCGAAATTCCTGAGTGCCCGCAGCTTATCCAGAGCGTTAGTTGCACACAAACCGTATCGCAGAAAGTGATCACACGATGAAAAAGAATTACGTGCATGGTTACACGGCAAAGGAAAGCGTGAGACTGGTCGACCAGGCAACCACACTCGTCGACATCCTGCACTCCGACACCGTTTATCCGACAGGAAGCAAGGTGCTGGAAGCGGGATGCGGCGTTGGAGCGCAAACAATTATTTTGGCGCGTAATAGCCCTAACGCAAAATTTACTGCGATCGATTTATCGGAGGAATCTCTTCGCGCCGCAAAAGAGCGTGTCTCCTCGCAAGGCTTTACAAATGTTATGTTTCATCAAAACGATATCTTCCACATGCCGTATGAGGATGACAGTTTCGATCATCTGTTCCTATGCTTCGTCCTGGAACATCTTCCGAATCCGATAGAAGCATTGCTGTGTCTTCGAAAGGTATTGAAACGCGGGGGAACAATCACTGTCATTGAAGGCGATCACGGTTCTACGTACTTTCATCCCGAAAGTCCAAGCGCCAGAAAGACGATCCAGTGTCTGGTCGACATCCAGGCCGAGATGGGAGGAAATTCGCTGGTTGGAAGACAGCTTTACCCATTATTAAATAAATCAAAATATATCGATATAAGGGTTTCTCCTCGAATGATCTATGTTGATTCCAGTAAGCCGGATTTGGTCGAGGGTTTTACGAAAAACACTTTTATTGCAATGGTCGAAGGGGTCAAGGAGCAGGCGATGCGATCGAGGCTCATGGAAGAGGCAGAGTGGGACCAAGGGATAAGGGACTTGTACAGAACTACGGGGGAGGACGGCACATTTATATATACATTTTTCAAGGGGATTGCTTTTAAATAGTCGGCACCTCCCGGCCCGCCGGCATTTGCATCCTTTTTGCGTGGCCTCCGTCTCTCCGGGTGAGGGCGCAATGTGCGTGATTCCACGCCGTGCGACACTGAGACAAGGAGGAATCCCATGCAAAGAGCTGCGCTGCGAGATCCACTTTGGGGCGTCCGGAGCCATTGAAGAATTTACGGCTCGTGATCCCTCTTGTGGCCGATGCGCTTCAGCGAAACAAGGTGGACGTTCTTCATGATCAAGAAGGGATGATGATTGAAGAAAGTCTATATAGCGAAAAACCCTGCCGATGCTCATTTATTGAAGGGTTTATTGGATGGAGAAAACATCGAGGCGGAAGTTCGCGGCGAGTTCCTGTATGGAGTCAGGGGCGAAGTTCCCATTACCCCCGATTCACCGAATGTTGGAATTGCGGCAAGGCGCGGCCGATTCATTGAACGACATTGAAGGAAAATGACCCCGATGCCGAGATATAAGGCATGATTGCATGAGTGCGGGCGGTAATCGGAGCGATCATCGAACGGGGGGCGAACAGGATGTCGAGGCAAAACCTCATCGGGCGCCTGGTCCTGCCCTCGATGGCGCCGGCGGCGCTGATCGGACTTTACTTCACTCCGAATTCGATTCCCGGCATGGAAAGGCGGTTGGGATAAGGACAGGATGAAACCAAGAGATCGAATCAACATGCTGAAGAAGTTGTATTTGACCTTGGTGGCCGTCGGTTTTGCGACGATGGGGATATTGGCGTATTCCGAGAAATACATGGCGGCCGGACTATTCAAGGCAATACTGTATACCGCGCTTTCATTGTTCCTTGCCGGGAACATACTTATGTACCTCGGGATCCGGTGCCCGAAGTGTAAGGCGATCCTGGGGTATATAATCGTTTTTTCCGCCGGGAAAGCCCACCAGTGTCCCCGCTGCAGACTGAATTTCGACGAGGAGATGCCGTAGTATCGGGTCTCCCGGTCGTACCTTCCGCCCCCGGTTTCCCGCGGGAAGCGGTCTCCGGTGGTCTTTTTCTCCTTGACGCGGCCCGACGAATCCTGTTAGATATGATCCTTTGATTTCAAGGGGAAGGTCTGCGCGATGAAAACGACGAAGATGCTGACCAGGGATTCTGCCGACCAGACGTGGCACGTCGTGGACGCCGAGGGAAAGGTGCTCGGCCGGATGGCCACGAAAATCGCCGACGTCCTGCGCGGCAAGCACAAGCCGACGTTCACGCCCAACTCCGACATGGGCGATTTCGTCATCGTGGTGAACGCCGACAAGGTGAAGCTCACCGGGAAGAAGATGACGGGGAAAGTATACTACAGCCACTCCGGGTACATGGGCGGCCTCAAGTCCACCACCCCCGAGAAAGTGCTCGGGAGCGCGCACCCGGAACGGATCGTGGAATGGGCGGTCCGCGGAATGCTCCCGAAGACGCGCCTGGGCGACCGGCTCTTCACCAAGCTCAAGGTATACGTGGGACCGGAGCACCCGCACAAGGCGCAGCAACCCAAGGTTCTGGCCGTCAACGAATAGGAGGAACCATCGCACCATGGCTCAAGCGAGAATCTACGCAACGGGGAAACGGAAGACCGCGGTCGCCCGCGTCTATATCAAGGCGGGGGCCGGCCGCATCACCGTCAACGGCCGGGAGTTCGAGGAGTACTTTCCGGTGCTGGCGCTTCGAGCCGTCGCGACGCAGCCCCTGGTCCTGACCGGGAAGCGCACGGCGGTCGACGTCGACGTGAACATCGGCGGCGGCGGGCCCATGTCCCAGGCCGAGTCGGTAAAATTCGGCATCGCGAAGGCGCTCCAGATCGAGAACCCCGAGCTGCGGACGCAGCTGAAGCGCGCGGGGTTCCTGACCCGCGACGCGCGGATCAAGGAGCGGAAGAAGTACGGCCAGCCGGGAGCGCGGAAACGGTTCCAGTTCTCCAAGCGGTAATCCGCGGAAGGGGCAAGGCGCCCCGAGTCGAGCGATCTCCCGAAGGGGAAGGCCGGGCAACCCGCCTTCCTCTTCTTTTTTGCCTATACAATGGAAAGGATGGGAAAACGGATGAAGCGCGTGGCGATCTTCGGGGCGACCGGGTACACCGGTTTCGAGCTGATCCGCCTGCTCCTGTCCCACCCGGGGGCGAAGCTCGCCGTCCTCACCTCGGAGCAGTACTCCTCGCAGCCGCTCGAGCAGGCGTTCCCTCCGTTCAAGGGAAAGCTTGCCGGCGTCTCCTTCGGGAAGATGGAGCGCCTTCTGTCCGCGGAGTTCGACGTCGCCTTTCTCGCCCTGCCGCACACCTTGTCGTCCTCGGTCGCGGGACCGCTCCTCTCCAGGGGGATTCCGGTGATCGACCTGTCGGCGGATTTCCGGTTCCGCAGCATCCCGCTGTACGAGTCGGTCTACGGGGTCGCCCACGGGAGCCCGGCACTCGCCGCGAAGGCGGTCTACGGACTGCCCGAGATCCACCGGGCGGGAATCCGGAAGACACGCCTCGCGGCCGTCCCGGGCTGCTTCCCCACCTCGGTCATCCTGGGGCTGTACCCGCTCCTCGCGGAAGGGCTCATCGACCGGAAGGGAATCGTCGCGGATTGCAAGACCGGCGTATCCGGCGGCGGGCGGGGACCTACCCTAGGCTTTCACTACCCGGAGGTGGAGGGGGGCGTCCGGCCGTACGGGCTGCCGAACCACCGCCACAACCCGGAGATGGACCAGGAGCTGTCCCTCGCGGCGGGGGAAGCGGTGGCGATCACCTTCGTCCCGCACCTGATGCCGATGGTCCGCGGAATCCTCGCCACCTGCTACGTCATGGCGAAGGCGAAGGTGACCGCGAAGGACGTGGAGGCGGCCTACCGGAAACGGTACGGGAAGGAGCCGTTCGTCCGCCTGCTGCCGCCGGGGCTTCTGCCGTCCACGAAGGACGTGCGGGGAAGCAACTACTGCGACATCGCCTGGCGGGTGGACGAGAAGAGCCGCCGGGTGGTGGTCGTCTCCGCCATCGACAACCTGGTGAAGGGCGCCGCCGGGGCGGCGGTGCAATGCTTCAACCTGATGCAGGGATTCCCCGAGGAGGAGGGACTACGGACGATGCCCCTGTTCCCGTGAGCGCGGCCGGGACGGGCGGACGCGTGGCGGTGGTGATCCCCGCCCGCTACGGCGCGACGCGGCTGCCGGGGAAGCCGCTGGCCGAAATCGACGGCCGCCCGATGATATGGTATGTCTGGAGCAAGGCAAGCGCCGCGAAAATCCCGTCGCGCGTCGTGGTCGCCACGGACGACGAGCGGATCGCTTCGGTGGTGCGCGGGTTCGGGGGCGAGGCGGTTCTCACCTCCCCCGAATGCGCCTCCGGCACCGACCGTGTCGCCGAGGCCGCCCGCGGGATGGACGAGGAGATCCTGATCAACCTGCAGGGGGACGAGCCGCTGATGCACCCGTCGGTGATCGACGCGGTGGCCGCGCCCCTGCTCGCCGAGCCGGACGTCCTGATGTCGACGGCGGCGCTTCCACAGGTCGACCCGGGGGAGTACGCGCGCGCCTCGGTGGTCAAGGTGGTGGTCGACGCCCGGGGCGACGCGCTCTACTTCTCCCGATCCCCGGTTCCGCACTACCGGGACACGGGCGCGGGGCCGTACCGGAAGCATCTCGGGATCTACGGCTACCGGCGGGAGTTCCTTTTTCGCGTCGCGGCACTGCCGCCCTCCCCCCTCGAGGAGGCGGAGCGCCTGGAGCAGTTGCGCGTCCTGCAGGCGGGGTACCGGATCCGCGTGGTCGACGTCGCGCACGACTCGGTCGGTGTGGACACCCCCGAGGATCTGAAAGCCGTGGAGGAGAGGGTATGCGGGCCGAAAAGGCGGTGAAGCCGAAATACATCTTCGTGACCGGCGGCGTCGTCTCGTCGCTGGGGAAGGGGCTGGCGGCGGCCTCGATCGGCGCCCTGATGGAGGCCCGGGGCCTCAAGATCACGATGCTGAAGCTCGACCCGTACATCAACGTGGACCCCGGCACGATGAACCCCTTCCAGCACGGCGAGGTCTTCGTCACCGACGACGGCGCCGAGACCGACCTCGATCTCGGGCACTACGAGCGGTTCGTCTCCTCCCGCACCGGCAAGAAGAACAACTGCACCACCGGCAGGATCTACCACTCCGTCATCACCAAGGAGCGCCGCGGCGACTACCTCGGCGGCACGGTGCAGGTGATCCCCCACATCACCGACGAGATCAAGCGGGTCATCTACGCGGCGGCAAAGGGGTACGACCTCGCGATCGTCGAGGTGGGCGGCACGGTGGGCGACATCGAGAGCCTCCCGTTCCTCGAGGCGATCCGGCAGGTGAAGAGCGACCGCGGCAAGGAGAACGTCCTCTACGTCCAC
>Ga0208373_1005351_pt1 | contig 10814 bp, 11 predicted proteins | sample RifOxyC2_FD_184036 | JGI IMG/M metagenome (GOLD analysis project Ga0208373, IMG submission 184036) | Soil microbial communities from Rifle, Colorado - Rifle Oxygen_injection C2 (SPAdes) | ecosystem: Environmental > Terrestrial > Deep subsurface > Rock core/Sediment | place: Rifle, Colorado... | reverse complement strand
CAGGTTTGTGTATGACATTAATTCTAAGGATAAATTTCCAAATGAAATACTTCTAAGAAAAGCCAATTCAGATGAAATAACAGAAGTTTACAATGCAGGAAGATTGGAAATAGCAAGATCTGGAACTCTTGATCATGATGGAAACTCCATACCAGAAAAATATTTTGGATATGCAAGGAAACTTGGAGAAGTACGGGAAGTAGCTAGGGATGCAATAGAAAGAGCATTGAAAAGCACTTCAGGAGAAGTAAATGCAATAGGACTTACAATTGTTCCGGTTGATACACTTGAAGACGATTACTACAAAATGATAAATCGCCGTGAGTGATTTACTCAATGTACTATTTCACAATGTTTTTTCCAATCTAGCTGCCCAAGTCATTTTGTTTTGCCGGCTATATTTTACCCGAGAACACTCTTGACAATTTCTTCAGGATTGAATTCTTTTAGATCTTCATAGTTCTGTCCTACGCCAAGATACAGTATAGGTTTCTTTATAGTGAACGCGGCGCTTATCGCTGCCCCACCTTTTTCATAAACATCAGCCTTTGTTAATATTATTCCATCTATACCGACAGCTTCATTGAACATCCTTGCTTGTTCGTAAATATCATTGCCTGTTAGCGAATCCAGAACAAGTATAGTGATATCCGGTTTATTCACACGAATAACTTTTTTCAACTCGTCCATTAGATTAACATTAGAATGGCTTCTTCCTGCAGTATCCGCAAGAATAACTTTTGCACCGCTTGCCTGTGCATGCTTGACAGCATCGAATATTACAGCAGCACTGTCTGCGCCATATTTATGTTTGATAACTTTCATGCCCAGCCTATTTCCATGCTCTTCCAATTGCTCAATACTGGCAGCCCTGAAAGTATCTCCGGCAACAAGTATGGGCTTGTATTTCTTCAGCTTGTAGGCGAGCTTGCAAAGGTTGGTAGTTTTTCCAGTGCCGTTGAAGCCGACGACTGTTATCAAAAACGGCCCATCTTTATCTTCTATTTTCCTTTCAAGATCAATTCTTTCTTCAGAAAGAATATCTAGCAATGCATGCTTCAATGCAGCCTTAACAGCGTTCTCAACTTCGCTGCGTTTCACGCTTTTTCCAAGTAATTCTTTCTTTACATCGTCGCAAATGCGTTCAGCAGCTTCCACTGCAACATCGCTGGCAAGCAATGCATTCTCCAATTCCTTTAGTATATAATCAATATCAGATTCGCCCAGGGTTTTTTCAGTTATACTTTTCAGAATTCCTTTCTTTTCAGGTTCTTTGATTTGTATTTCGGGCTCAATTTTTGTCTCAGGTTCAATTTCTTTTTTCTTTCCTCTTCCAAGAAGTCTTCCAAAGAAACCTTTTTTCTCTTGTTCTGTCTTTTCTGTGATAAGAGGCTCTTCAGGATGAATTTCTTTTTCACTCTCAAGGATTTCTCTGATGACTTCTTCTGAAGGAACGTCAATCTGAGCAGGCTCTTTCTTCTCTTCATCAATAATATCCAGATTTTCAGAAGGTTCGACAATTTCAGAAACCAGTTCTTTAACAGTATCTATGCTCTTCTCCTCGACATCCTTAATTTCTTCAGGAACTTCATCTACAAGCTCCGCATCTTCATCTATTTTCTCTTCAGGTGTGAGATCAATTTTATGCATTTCTTCAGAAATTTCTATAACCTGTTCTTCGTCAGCAATTTTATCTTCTGCACTTTCTTTCTCGAGAGTTTGTTCGGGTTCTTCGATTCTCTTTTCAATTTCTTCCACAACTTCAGGCTCGATAGGCGTGTCTGTAACGTGCTTATCTTCATCAACTTCTTTTTTCGTGTCTTCAGCTTTTCCGGAAATTTTATTCAAAGCTTCAGATAGCTTTTTCTTTAATCTGCCGAACATAATTAACAACTTATTATTTATCTAAAATTCAATACCTTAAGAAATCAAATTCAAACTTTTATCCACGCGGCAACAACACATCTATCTAATAATCTCCCCTTATCTAAAAGTTTCCATTGAAGACCTTCAGCTCTATATTGAGTATCGTAACTCACATATGCCATACTTCTACTTCCGTCTCTGAGAATCAATTCGTAAGGTTTATTAAAATTTCCAAAAGGTCCGCCAGTTGGGAAACCCTCATTAAAAGGATAGCCTTTCAACGACCCTTCTTCTTTGCTGCGTGTTTCCCATCCAAGACTCTGTTGTTTTTGTTGACCTGTCATAAAACTACCTGGACACAAAATACTTAAAGCACACAGCCGATCAAAATCTTTTTATTCAATGATTCTAAATACACAGCATGAAAGCAAAAGCAACATATTTGACATTTCTGCTACTTGCAATAGTGCTTGTAGCAGGATGTGTAGGACAACAAGCAAACGCAGAAGCAGATGAAGGACGTGTTGTCTTCGCAATGAAAGACCATGCAGAAGATTTGCAGTCAGTAACGAGCATAGAAGTTACTGTTGATCAGATCATGGTTCACAGTGAATCCAAAGGATGGATAACTGTTTCTACAGAAGACAGAACATACGATCTTTTGCAGCTGAGGGCGCAAGAATCAACTGCATTACTTGCAGATGTTGAGTTGGAAGAGGGAACATACACTCAGTTGAGGCTGGATATATCTAAAGTGGTTGTAACCGATTCTGAAGGCAAAACTGAAGCAAAACTTCCTTCAAGCGAACTCAAGATAGTAGGAAACCTTGTTGTTGAGGAAAATTCGACATCAACCGCAACGTTCGACTTCATAGCAGACGAGTCTTTGTACATTACAGGCAATGACAAATATATTCTTGCACCTGTAGTGCAGCTTGAAACAAGACAGGACGCAGAAGTTGAAGTGAAAAGCAGCAACACAGTCGAAATAACAGGCGGAACAGTGACAACAGACGTTAAGGTAGGTATGGATGTAAACGGAAACGTTGGCATAGGAATTAGCATACCTGCTGATACAGAAATCGATATAGGAGTGGATGGAATCATTTCAATTGGTGCAAATGAAGAACCTGAATTGATCGAAGAAGAACCTTCAGCACCAACAGCTCCAATGAATGTGACTGTTGAAATGAGTAGCAATGGATTTTCTCCATCGCCAACAACGATTAAAATTGGAGGAACTATAACATTCAAGAATATGGATGTAATACTTGATCACTGGCCTGCAAGCGCAATGCACCCAACACACACGGTTTATCCTGGATCTGGCATCGATAAATGCGGATCAGATGAACAACCAACAATCTTCGATGCTTGCCGCGGAATTTCGCCCGGAAACGAATGGTCGTTTACGTTCAATAGCGTAGGCGAATGGAACTATCATGACCATCTAAGCACAAGCTTGTTCGGAAAGATAATAGTTGTCGAGTAAATTTTCTTTTGTTTTTTCCTGATTTATTTTAATACTACCAATCTATTATTTTTTATGGAACGCCACATCAAAACCAACGGCATTGGAGAAATTATATTCGGTGCACAGGATGGCATAGTTACAACGTTGGGTGTTGTTCTTGGCGTAAGCGCCGCTGGAGCAAGCAATCCGTTGTTCATAATAACAGCAGGTTTGGCAGCAATGCTTGCAGAAGCCATATCCATGGGTGTTGGATCTTACATTTCCACAAAAAGCGAGAACGAGCTTCTTGAAAAGCAGATTGAAATAGAAAAACAGGAAATGCATGACATTCCAGAAGTAGAAAGAAAAGAGATCTATAATATTTATTACAAAAAAGGTTTCCGTGGAAAGCTTCTCAAAGACGTTGTAAAGAAAATCACATCTGATAAAAAACTCTGGCTGGATGAAATGCTCATATGGGAACTTGGAATACTTCCAGGCAAGAAGCGAAATCCTGTAAACAGAGGAGTACTTTTCTTCCTTGCGTCACTGCTGGGAATAATTCCAATCATACCATTCCTGATTTTTAATGTCGCAACAGCAGTTCCAATTTCAATACTGGCAGGATTTGCAACACTTTTCATTGTAGGCGCGGCTAAAACCCGTCTGACAAGTAAAAGCTGGATGGCAAGCGGCGGAGAAATGATGGTTCTTGGAATCCTCGCAGCTATTGCAGGATATGGGATTGGATTATTGTTAGGTGCAGCATGATTGATTCTTAAACTTTTCTGTGGCATAGTTTGAATATGGTAAAAGTAAGTGGTGAAGAAGAAAGAAGCATACCATTACTAACAGTTTCCTATTCAGATTATTTACAGAACAAAGAAAGTCTAACTAACCTTCACCCAAGAAATCCTATGCGCCGAGAACCTGTATATAGATTAGAAATGGTTGATGGTTTTGGAAGTACTAGAGAAGAAGCAAGAGAAAATCTTATGGTGCTAGCACGAGAACTTAAAGCAGAGGCTGTTGTTGATATAAGACCAACTATAGGATACTCTACTTCAGGAGGAGAATTTGGGAGCCCCAAATACGATACTTCAGGACGGAGCCCCAGATCACTAGGTATTCACTCAACTTTGAAAATCTACCTAATGGGCACGGCTCTCATTCCAAAAGACGAGTAAATTCAAAAATTCGGAATCCCTTCTTTTAAGATTTTCTTCATCAAAGCATCCGGAATTCTTACCCTTCCAGAATAGACATCATTCATTAATTCCAAGTATTTTCGAGGTGCAGGTTCGCATCCATACAAATGCCATACATTTGGAGGTAGAGAACGATACCTGTTTTGATCTCTAAAATCTTCTCCGTCTTTGAATAAGAATCTTGCCACAATAGGTGTTTTTCTTTGTATGCCGGATGCAGAGGCAGGGTCAATAACATCACTGGGCAAATCTTCAAATCTCTGAACATAATCGAAAACTTCGATTCCAAGATCATCGCAAAAAGTTTCGACAACAGCATTTTCGCCTGAGTGCTCTAAATCTTTCCTTTCCATCCATATAGCAAGATTTAATTTACCATCTCTAGAAATACCATCGACTCTCATTTCTGAGTATGAGAAGTCTCTTTCTTGCAAATATCTTTCTGCATCAGATCTAAATGCCTCAGAGTAAGGTCCTATGACAAATACCTTGCTCCCGTCAGGTAATTTTACCCCCGAATTTTCTGAAACCACAGAGAATAATTGTTGTGACATTTTCATAAGAGGCTCTGTATCCGCACAAAGCCTTACTAGAGGACTTTCAACACTGCGGGCTATTTCATACGCAAGTCTTGCATGCTCCGGATTTGATATCATGCTTGAATTGAATGAGAAAATTATTTAAATGATTGTTCTACGATTTATTGTTTTAGAATAATCTAAAAATTCACTTAAATACTTTAGATTCTCAAGATGTCAATATGTCTGTTAACATACATGTCGCCGAGAATACAGATCATGTGTCCTTTGATCCTGCAGAAGAAAGAAGTGAGATAGAAATAGGCACATTGCAAATGCAAATCCTTTGGGCTCTCAGTAGAAAAAGCATGCACGGCTATGAACTCATGAAAGCGCTCAGCGCCATAAAAGGAACGCCGGTAACGCAGGGAACCTTGTACCCAACCGTGAAAAGGCTTGTTAATCTTAAACTTGCAGAACGTCATGCAGAAAATACAGGCGACAGAAAGAAATATATTTACAACCTTACTCCGAAAGGATTCACAACAATGAACAATGCATGCCTGGAATTCGTGAAAACATTTTACGGAATATTCCATGATTTCGCATGCGAAAAATGTTCGCTCTACAAAAAAGGCGATCATTCAGGTTGCAATCATCATAAAATGAAGTCGGTGTAAACTATGTCAAAAACATCAGAGATTAGGAATTTGCACGTTTCAGTCGAAGGAAAAGAGCCAAGTGAAGCGTGCGAGCAAAGAAGTAATTTACAGTTCGCCTGCAGCGAGCTAGCTGAACGTGGCAGAAAGAATGGTGTTGCACTATGAAAACTTTGGAAATCAGAAATCTCCACGTCGCCGTGGAAGGCAAAGAGATTTTGAAAGGAATAGATCTAACAATAAGGCAGGGCGAAGTCCATGCAGTCATGGGACCAAACGGATCTGGCAAGTCCACGTTATCATATACAATAATGGGACATCCAAAATACCAAATAACAGAAGGAGAAATCATATTCGATGGAAAAAGCATAACTGGAATGAGCCCAGATCAAAGAGCTCGCCTGGGATTATTCTTGGCATTCCAGTATCCTCACGAAGTTCCAGGTGTTTCATTGTTCAATTTCCTTAGAAACGCATACGTTTCTCTGAAATCGCCAGAAGGCTTACCAAATCAGAACACTCCAGAAAACAGAGCAAAAGAACTCCAATCAATAAAAGAATTCCGCCAGTTTGTGCAGGAAAAAATGAAGCTCTTGAATATTCCAGAAGACATGATGAAGCGTTATCTTAATGAAGGTTTCTCAGGTGGCGAGAAAAAGCGCTGCGAGATACTACAGCTTGCAGTGCTGCAGCCTGCAATAGCAATCTTGGACGAAACAGACAGCGGTCTGGACATTGATGCTCTGAAAACAGTTTCAGAAGGTGTGAATGCACTTTCGGGTTCCGAGATGGGTATTTTATTGATAACTCACTACAACAGAATTCTCAAATATATCAGGCCTGACTTTGTTCACGTTCTAATGAACGGAAAAATTGTAAAGTCAGGCACGCAGGCTTTGGCTTTAGAATTGGAAGAGAAAGGATATGATTTTATTAGAAATGAAATAGCAGCATAACCAAAGAAATATTTTTGTTCCGAAGGAACTTTCCTTTTCTTTCGGACTCACAAAGACATTTCTTTTGGAAAAGAAAGGGATTTGTAATGGTAGACCAAATGTTGGATTTCAGAAAAGGCTATGGAGAGAAATATGGCTTTAGCACAAAGACTAAATCAGCGTATGAAACAGAGAAAGGACTGACCGAAAAAACAGTTAAGGAAATTTCTGATCTTAAAAATGAGCCGCAATGGCTGAGAGATTTTAGGCTAAAGGCATTGACACACTATATGAAAAGAAAAATGCCGATGTGGGGAATAGCTGATCTTAACCAGATAAATTTTGACGATGTAACATACTATGTTAAGCCAACTGATCAGGCGCAGGCTACAAGTTGGGAAGATCTGCCTCCTGAAATCAGGAAAACATTTGACCAGCTTGGAATTCCAGAAGCAGAAAGAAAATTTTTGGGAGGAGTTGGTGTGCAATTTGAATCAGAGAATTTATATCACAGCCTGCAGGAAAACCTACAGAAACAAGGAGTTATTTTTGTTGACCCTGATACAGGTCTGAATCCAACAGATGAGCGTATAAAACAATTGAAGTTGAACAAAGATGCGATGCAATTGGCACACAGTAAGTTCAAAGAATGGTTTGGAAAAGTTGTGCCTTTCATGGATAACAAATTCGCAGCACTCAATAGCGCTGTCTTTTCAGGCGGTTCATTCATCTATGTTCCAAAAGGCGTTGAAGTTACAATGCCATTGCAGGCATACTTTAGAATTAACAAAGAAAATGTTGGCCAATTCGAACGCACGCTTATCATAGCAGATGAAGGAAGCAAAGTTTCATATGTCGAGGGATGTACCGCTCCAATGTACAGTGATGATAAACACTCTCTGCATTCAGCAGTCGTTGAAATTGTAGCACTGCCAGGTTCGACAGTAAGATACACAACGATTCAGAATTGGTCTAACAATGTTTACAATCTTGTAACAAAGCGCGCATTCGCATATGAAAATTGCACAGTCGAATGGATAGATGCAAATATAGGCAGCCGTGTTACGATGAAATACCCAAGCATATACATATTCGGACAGAATTCCAAGGCAGACATTCTGTCAGTCGCGTTCGCAGGTCGTGGACAAGTGCAGGACACGGGCGGAAAAGTCTTGCACTTTGCCCCCAATTGCACATCGAAAATAATTTCCAAGTCAGTTAGCAAAGATGGAGGCCGTGCATCTTATAGAGGTCTCTTGAAAATAGCAAAAGGTGCGGCAAATGCAAAATCGACAGTAAGATGCGACGCTCTTCTTATGGATGAACATTCCAAAACTGACACATACCCATACAATGAAATAGAGGATGATACAGCTACAGTTACTCATGAAGCAGCTGTAGGAAAAATCGGCCAGGACTTAATATTCTATTTGATGAGCCGCGGAATTACAGAACAGCAGGCGCTTGGAATGATAGTCAACGGTTTCTTCGAAGTTTTCACAAAAGAGCTTCCGATGGAATATGCAGTCGAGTTTAATCGACTGATACAGCTCGAAATGGCAGGTTCTGTTGGGTAAAATTCAGGGGTTGTTTTATGGATGCTCGTCAATTGCTTTTCGATAATTTCTCACAAAAGACTATAAAAGAAATAAGCGTTTCAGAACCAGAATGGCTTTTGGAGCACAGGAAAAAATCATTTGCGTTATTTGAACAACTTCCACTGGAAAAATCAGAGCTATTCAAGAATTATATAAACCTGACAGGCATGAAACGTGACTTCAGAATTTCAAGTCCATACGAGGTTGCAAAAGTCCCAAAGAATTTGCAATTTGCACTGGGAAAGAAAAGCGAATTTTCCATCAGGCAGATAGACTCAAAAACAGAAGCAAATATACCGAAAGAAATATCTGAGAAAGGAGTTATACTCGAGGACATGATGACTGCACTAACGTTCCCGAAGGAACGTTCATCTTCAACAGTCAGGAATCATACGTTCCTGGAAGATTATTTCAAGAAAAAAGTTCTGCCTCCTGAAGAGGAGAAAATGGCTGCATTCAACAATGCATTTTTCAACAGCGGATTTTTCTTGTACGTTCCAGAAAATGTGAACGTGCAAATTCCACTTCACAATACTTTGTTGATGGCTTCGGAGAATACAAGCGTGATAGCGCAAAATGTAATAATACTAGGCAACAATGCAAGTGCAACCATCATAGATGAATCATACTCACAAGATTGCAATTCGCTTTACAGCAACTCAACCGAAGTTCTCCTAAACAATGGCGCAAGTTTACAGATTGGTAGTATGCAGAACTTCGGCTCCAACGTTGTAAGCTTTGTGAACAAGAAAGCCCAGTTAGAAAAGGACAGTAAAATTTCCTGGTCATCTGGATTGTTCGGCGGATCCTTCAATCTTTCCAAAACCGAAAACGTTCTCAAGGGCGACGGTTCAGAAGCGCAGGATTTTGAAGTTGTGTTCGGAGGACAGACACAAAAATTCGATGTGGCATCCAACCTTCGTCATGTAGGTATGTCAACTACTGGACGTGTCATCGTGAAGGGAGTTTTCAAGGATAGTTCCAGAGCTGTAATAAAAGGAATGATTAATATCGGCGATAAAGCAAAGAACACACAAGCTTACTTGGCAGAGCATGCAATATTGCTCAGCAAAGAGGCGCGTGCGGATGCGATACCAGGATTGGAAATAGCAAACAATGAAGTGAAAGCCACGCATTCTGCTTCAGTTGCTCAGATAAGTGAGGAGCAAATATTTTATTTAACAAGTCGCGGCTTCACAACAGAAGAAGCGAAGAAGCTTATAGTACTCGGGTTTTTCGAGCCGCTTGTCAGACAAATTTCGCTTAACGAAGTGAAAGTTAGAATTAAAGCGCTTGCAGAAATGAAATGGAACAGCGAATCTATTCACAACATAACAAACGTCTCCCAGAGAATTTGGGAAGAAGAAATAGTCGAAGAGAAAACAAAAGATGCTTTCGAGGGGCATTACAAATATAGGTGAGCCAAACGAGACTAGCGAGCAAGGAAGATGAATTACAATCGACCGCAGCGAGCGTGTCGAGAGCGGCAGATTGAGGTGAAAAAATGCTACAATTAGAGATTATGAAAAAGATAAAAAACGACTTCCCTATATTTCAGCAAACTATGAATGGACACCCGCTGATATATCTGGATAGCGCTGCAACAAGCCAGAAACCGCGGGCAGTAATGCACGCGATCCAGGAATTTTACGGAAAACATAATTCTAATGTGCACAGATCAGTGCATAAACTCGGAGAGGAAGCCAGCGAAATGTTTGAATCTGCAAGAAAGAACATAGCAAACTTCATCGGAGCAAATCATCGCGAGATAATATTCACGAAGAATGCCACTGAATCATTGAATCTTGCAGCTAACTGCATATCAAAATCACGCCTAACAAAAAATGATTTGGTCACATTCACAGAATTGGAGCATCACAGCAACATTGTGCCGTGGCTTATGCTTGACACAAAAAAATCCGCTGTGAAAATAAATAATGAAGGAGTGCTTGATGAAGAGAGTCTAAATGAAGAGATGGAAAAAAACCCTAAGGTTTTTGCATTCACTCACGTTTCCAATGCTATTGGAACAATAAACAACGCAGAATATTTATGCAAAAGAGCTAAGGAAGCAGGAGCATTGAGTGTTGTCGATGCAACGCAGAGCGTACCTCATATGCCTATTGATGTAAAGAAGTTAGATTGTGATTTCATGGCATTTTCAGGACACAAAATGCTCGGCCCGACGGGAATAGGAATTCTATATATCAGAGAAGAGCTAATGGAAACGCTTCCACCGTTTTTAGGCGGTGGAGATATGATAAAAGAAGTTTATCTGGATCATTTTACAACAGCAAAACCGCCTGCAAAATTCGAGGCCGGAACTCCTCCCATAGCAGAAGTCATTGGATTATCAGCAGCAGTTGATTATCTTAATGCAATTGGAATGAGTAATGTTGCGGACCATGAAAGAAGTATCGTGAAAAAATCATTTGAAGCATTAGATCAGATAGATAAACTCCGAATATTCGGCCCAAGGAAGAATAGAATTGCAGTCATGACTTTCGAAGTAGAAGGCGTACCAAGCCATGATATGGCATCCATCTTAGACAGCCAAGGAATAGCTATACGCGCAGG
>Ga0208373_1005350_pt1 | contig 10818 bp, 9 predicted proteins | sample RifOxyC2_FD_184036 | JGI IMG/M metagenome (GOLD analysis project Ga0208373, IMG submission 184036) | Soil microbial communities from Rifle, Colorado - Rifle Oxygen_injection C2 (SPAdes) | ecosystem: Environmental > Terrestrial > Deep subsurface > Rock core/Sediment | place: Rifle, Colorado... | reverse complement strand
GGCAAGCCGTGAGGGCATAGCTCAATATGCCTCTGGCAAGAGTAAGGTGGTGGGCAGATTTGATATGACCAAAACAGTTCTTCAGCAGATCCAAAAACGAAACATTGTTTAAGGTGGTTTGTATCGTCAGCATAGGGGAGTTCCTCCTTTTTTTCCAAAAAATAGAGGGGTATACTCCCCTATCTATTTTACGGTTTTACCTCAATTTCAACTGGAAAGAGAAGGAGGGCCATCACTCAGTTATTTGGTTGACACGTTTTGAGGTAATAAATAGTTCACTCTCCTAAAAAGCCCATCGGGATAGGCAGGGGCATTGGCGTTACAGCTTCCGGCGGGCAGCGCCATAAAGGCGAATCAGTGCCATTTTCCACAAGCTTAATAAATCCTCTCGCTTAAAAATCCCCTTACAAGAGGGTGGTCGGCATAAAAAAGGGGAAAGCTGCAGCTCTTCTGCTGCAGGCGAGTGATGGAAAGGGCATTGGCTCAATCTACGAGCTGGCGGACAGCATCCGCATGCTTGATTTCTCCATGGTGACTGAGCACCTTAAGGATGAGGTAGCCGCATGGATAAGAGAAAACTACGCCGACAGCCGCCTTGCAGGTGAAATCCTGGCAGCAGAGACAAAGGACGGCCTGCTTCTTGTAATAGACGAGAAGATTGCGGAAATAACCTATGAGCGCATCAGGAAGCTCTACAAAAGGCTTCCGAAAGGCTGGAAGGAAAGGGTCTATCGCATCCTCAGCGGCCAAAAGGAAGCTGAAAAGTACAAAAAAGGATTCTTCACAAAGAAAGATGCCGACGAGCAGAGGATAGAGGCTACCCAGCTCCTTGAGCAGGAGACTAAGTTTTCATCAGACATCAGGAAGCAGATTCATGACCTGCGCTACCAGAAGAAGCTTGTCGAGAAGGAGATTGAGTTCTACGACAGCCGCCTAGAGAGGCTCAAGGTGAAACTCAGGGAAAAGGAGCAGGGCATAAAGGAAGGGGAAGCCAGAAACAATGCAATAGAGATTGAACTGAAAAAAGCAAGGCTTGACCTTGACGTTGCCATGCGCCACCTTGAGGAGAAAGAGAAGGACCTTAACTACACCCAGTCCTTCCTTGAGCGAAGGGAGCGCGAGCTGATAGAGAAGGAGCGCGACATCAACGAGAAGGCTGAGGCCGTCCATGACATGGAAGAGGAGCACAAAAAGCTTGCAGTAAAATATGACGCTGCTGTCAGGAAGGCCGAGAAGAAAAGCAGCGCAATTACCCTCCATGTTCTCGAGAAGAAAAAAGAGCTTGCTGAGCTCCAGAACAAGGCAGAAAAAGCTGATTATCTGCTTGAGGCAAGAAGGAAGGAGCTTGACGAGCACCAGGCCCAGCTGAAGCGCCGGGAAGAGGAGCTCACAGAGAAAGAAGAGCGTTTTGACCTCAGGCTGCAAAAGGCTGAGGAGGAGAAGAACGACCTTGAGAAGGTCAGGGTGCTTAACAAAAAGCGCCTTGAGCTTGCAGTAAAGAAGGAGCTGGCTTGCGAGAAGGCAGAAAAAGACATTAAGGAAAAGCAGGAATCCCTTAACGAGCGCAAGGCTGAGTTCAGGAAGCAGGAGGCGCAGCTCAAAGAGCAGGAGCAGCAGAGCAGGCGTGAACTGAAGATTCTTGAGACAGAAAGGCAGGCACAGGAGTCCTTAAAGGAAAAGGTAAACAAAGAATCCGCTATCCTTGATAGGCACCTTAGGGAGAAGCAGGATATCATCAGGGACATTGAGAAGAGGGAGGAGCGGTTCAGCAAAACGGTTGCTGCAGCAGAGGCAAGAGAGTGTGAGATAACGGGGGGCGCACAGGCAGCAGACAAGCGTGATGCTGAATATGCCAAACGGTTCGACGGACTCATCAGCCTCCAGAAGAAGCTTGAGCAGCAGGCGCTAAGGTTCAAGTCCCGCGAGCAGGCAATAGTAAAGCACGAGGCAGAGGCGGCAAGGCTCCTTGATTCCGCAAAGGCAAAGTATGCCGCGGCAGCAAAAGAAAAGAAAGCCCTTTGTGAGCAGCAGGCGCAGCAGGACAGAAAGGAAAAGCGTTTCAGTATAGAGATAAGCAAGGCAAAAGCGGGGCTTGAGGCTGCGCTGAAGAAGCTTCAGGAGAAAGAGGAGGCAATAGCGGGCCGTGAGGCAAACATCTGGCAGGGCGTTGACTATGCCAATAAGACAAAGCAGCAGAACGAGAAGAAGGAAAGAGAGCTGAGCAAAAGAGAGCAGCGGGTTGGGATGGCTGAAATCAGGCTACAGAAGCAGCAGGAGAAGCTTATCCATAAGTCAGCAGTTGCAAAGCTCAAAGGCTCATCGCCTGAAGGGTGAATCCGGCGGGAAATACAATGCTCCTCGGCGGATTTTGGTGGTTTATCCTACCCGTCCATGAATGAATCACAAACCATTTATACCATTTCCCTGGCACTCCTTTGCATGAATCCCGCCATAAAATCAATACTGCTCATCCTATGCCTCTTCCTTTCAGCAGCACCTGCCCTTGCAGTTACAGAGACCTCTCACATGAAGCTTCTTGCTGTCAAAGAAAACGGAGATGAGCAGCTTGGCGGCATCGCTGACCTCACTCTGGAACTCAGGGACGGTTCAGGGAAGGTTTTCCTTGAGACTATCCCGGTCCTCAGGCAGGACACCCAGATATCAGCCCGATTGGCTAAAGACATCGCCTGCGACTATGTCAGGCTTGACTGCGACACTTACGATTTCTTCTATGCCATCAAGGCTGAGTCAAGCCTCCTTGGAGGTCCTTCAGCCGGAGCTGCAATTGCAGCACTCACCGTGGCAGCACTTGAGGAATTGCCTATCAATGAAAAGGTGGCAGTGACAGGCACTATCAACTCAGGCGGCACTGTCGGCCCAGTCGGAGGAGTCAAGGCAAAAATTGATGCTGCCGCAAGAGACGGCATCGCAACAGTCCTCATTCCAAGGGGTGAACTGATTGTTGACGATAAAAGCGATAATGAGACAAACCAGACGCTCAACCTCTCAGCGCGGGCAAAAGGGCTTGGCATCATAGTCAAGGAGGTAGACAACCTTGAGCAGGTCCTTGAGGAGTTCACCGGAATCTCACAGCCAAAGCCACCAGCGCTGGCCATAGACGAAAGCTACACAAAAACGATGAAAGAGCTTGCTGCAGAGCTTTGCAACAGGTCAGATAAGCTAAAGGAGAAGGTCAATGGCCTCAATGACCGCACCAACTCAACAAGGCGGGGCATCGAAAATGCCCAAAACCTTACCGCCTCGGCACAGCAGGCAATGGAAAGGGATGATTATTACTCCGCTGCATCATTCTGCTATGGGGCGAACGTCCGCTATTCAGAGCTTATTCTTAACCTCGAGGGCAATCAGGCCAGAGGCCTGAGGCTGAAGCGCAATGCAATCATCAAGAGCCTTGGCGACCTTGATGATGCAATAACAAAGAAAGAAAAAATGACCATAACCGACCTTGAGGCCTACATGATTGTGAAGGACCGCCTGGTTGAGGCCGCAACCATCCTTAGGGACATCAACGAGTCAAACATCAACGGATCCTTAGGAAGCCTTGCTTATGCCGGAGAGCGTGTCTATTCAGGTTATGCATGGTCAAAATACCTAGACGGCCGCGGTGCAAAAATGGCATTCAACCATGACCTGCTGAAAAGCGCCTGCCAGAAAAAATTCTCAGAGGCACAGGAGCACATCCAGTATGCCCATATCACAACCGTCCTCCCCCTAAGCGGAGCAGAAGAGGAGCTAGAGCTCGCAAGAGGGTTCATGGATGAAGGCAACTACGAGCTCTGTATCTTCAAGGCAGGAAAGGCTAAGGCTGAAGCCAATCTCATCCTTACCGCAGTGACAGCAGGCATGGATGACCTTCCTGGCCTTGTCACGCGAAAGCTTGCGATAGCGTCCTCAGTCATCGCTAAGCAGGCAGCCAAAGGCTCATTCCCCGTTCTTGGCTACTCCTACTATGAATACTCCGATTCATTGAGGGAGTCTGACCCTGCCTCAGCCTTGCTCTATGCCGAATACGCCCTTGAGCTATCCAACCTTGACATCTATCTTCATGAGAAGGCACAACAGAAGAAGCCACTGCTAGACGAGCGTGCAATCCCGCTTATCATTGCAACCATTGCAGCCTTCCTTGCTGGTTTCGCCATAGGCTGGGTAGGAAGGGCAAAAATGGCGGGCAAACCAAAAAGCAGGGGAAAAAAACAGGAAAAGAGCCATAGCTGAAAGGAGAGTAAAACCCCGCAGAACATTCCTATTACAGAATGCCCTGCCGGGAAAAAAGAGGTGATGGAATTGTTTGGATACCTACTCCTAATATTTAAATATTCTCCCTGAAACCATTCTATAATAGTAACTAATCGGTGAATACCCTTACCACCATCCTAAGAGGCAATGGCACAAACCAAGCATCCAACTGCCCTGCAGATTGAGGACGACAGGACGTTCTGCAGGGTCATCGAGAAGCGCGTCAGAAAGGACGCTTCACGGGAGGAATGGTTCAGAAAAGGCGATACTCTGCTCATCAAAGACGGCCTCTGCAGGGCAATTGTCAGGGGCATCATCGGCGACCTCCCTGTACGCCTTACCTCAAGAAAGCCATCAAAAGCTGCCTATAAAGAGGTTATGCTGACAACACTTGACGACGAGTCGAATCAGTTTCTTGCTGCTATCCTTACAGGTGAAAAGAAAGGAAGAAAGCAGGCATCATCATCCTATCCCATGATACCTCTCCTCATCTCAGTCACTGATGGCGAGGCTGCCCGCTACGCAAGGGTCAATGGCCTGCCATTCACTCCACGCAGGAAACAGCCGCAGGTGCAGGCATTCATTGAGAGCCTTGCAGGGCGCTACCCTGAGACAAAGCACAGCCTTGCAAAAAGCATCCGGGCAATGCAGCAGATCCTAAGATGAAAAAGGCAATCATCCTCCTGTCGTTGGCGTCTCTGCTTATCCTCTCCTCATGTGCGCAGGTCAATACGTCTCCAGAACCTCAGCGCATTTATGAGTCAGGGCCTGATATAGAGGTATATTTCTGCCCCCTCGACGACTGCGAAGGCATCCTTGGCAGGAATCTGCAGCAAGCAGAAGAGTCTCTGCACTGCGCCCTCTTTGACCTTGACCTCAACAGCGCTATTGACATTATCATCAAGAAAAAAAAGGAGATTGATGTAAAGATTGTCCTTGACAACGACAACAAGGGAGGGCATCTCAGCAACATCAATGGCGTCATCAGATTCGATAATGGCAACCGGCTGAGCCACAACAAGTTCTGCATCATAGACAATAAGCGGCTTATAACGGGCTCCATGAACCCCACAGAATTAGGCACTAAAAAGAACAACAACAACCTCCTTATCCTGAGGTCGCCAACGCTCATCGCCAACTACAATGCTGAATTTGAGGAATTGTGGGATGGGAGGTTTGGAAAGGGGGAAGCCGTGCAGCATCCAGTCGCCTACTATAATGGCATAGGGATTGAGAATTACTTCTGCCCTGAAGATGACTGTAAAGGCAGGATAATCAAAGCGCTAAGGAAAGCAGAGCAGTCAGTCCACTTCATGGCCTTTGTCTTCACCGACGACGACATGGCAGACACTATCCTCATCAAAGACATTGGCATCAAGGGAGTGTTTGACACCCGCCAGGCAACCACGCAATACAGCGAGTATCCGCGCATGAAAGACTTTGGCATCGAGGTGCGAAGGGACGGCAATCCAGCGACCATGCACCACAAGGTATTCATCATTGACAATAAGACAGTCATTACAGGCTCGATGAACCCGACGGCTTCTGCTAATGAGAAGAACGATGAAAACATCCTCATCATCCACGATGAGGGGATAGCCAAACTCTTTGCGCTTGAGTTTGAGCGGGTGTGGGAGGAGGGAAGAGAGTGATTTTTCTGAAATGGCAACCCTTCACCAGTATGAAGCCTGCCTTGCCTTCAATGCAAATGTACGAAGGGCATCGCTCCCGAAAAAATGCATTCCCTAAAAGCTCATTGCCGATGGCTTCTTTCTCATCCGAGCACTTTATTTTTCCTCTCTCCTTTGTTTGTGCTGCAAATCCTAAGGCAGATAATTCCGTCGTGCACTGCTGCCCGCGCCCATCCTTCAACCACGCATGCAGCAGCGCTCAATGCTAATGTGATGGCTGCAACAAATGCACTGCTGCAAGCGCAGCCCGAGCCTTTTTTGTTTTCACTTCTTTTCCTTCCCTTTTTTTCTTCTTTTCTTTCTTCACTTTTCTTTTCTCCCGTCGGAAAGTGCAATGAGATGATTACCAGAATCCAAAAGAAGGAAGTTACGCATTGGCTGTGGAAGTGATGAGGCGGTAGCTATTGCCTTTTTTTGATTGTTTTTTTCGGGAATGCCAGCTTCCCACGAACCTGCCTGCTTTATACCCCTCAAGGCTTCAACTCATGGCTATCCCACGAGCCTGCCTCCTTCCTCAACGACAGAGCATTTCAGGAGAGTGAAGTGTTCCATTTTTTCCCTCAATCAAAACACCATGATAATCCATCCTCATCATCAAATCCTTTTGCTTTGGTACCCTCAGCAAAAACGGCTATTTGCGCCTTTTCACTCCTGTAATAATGTATAACCCTGCTGATTTTGGATCATTGCTCTCAAATACCTTTTTACCATCAATTCCCAGATAATACTCGCCATCAGCAATGAAGTGCCTGCTAAGAACGCCTTCAATTGGGCCTACAACCTTATGTTTAATCTTATGCACATAAGAATCAGGATTTTCTGCATGCTGCCTGAAAAACTCCGATTCCGGATTGAGAAGCATTACAACAAGCTTTCCATCCTGCCTTAAGACTCTGGCTGTTTCTAAAGCCGCTTTCCTGTAATCTTCAATAAACTGCATAGACGCGATATAAATAGCTGCATCAAAGCATGAATCCGGAAAATCCATATCTTCCGCTATTCCAACAACTGCCCGTATGCTGTCCGAAACCCCCTGTAGCGCCTCCTTGGATACATCAAGCCCGGTAACATCAAAACCGTTTTCCTGCAATCCTCTCTCGATAATGGCTGGACCACATCCAATGCTCAGGACTTTATGACATCCCCTTAATGCCCTTAAAAGATATTCCAGCTCTTTTTCAAATACTGCACTCCAAAAGCCGGATTGGCAATTTTTCAGGTAATTTTTCATTGCTTAGACCTTTGCTTTTTTTTTGCTGCTGATGTTTTACGATAATCTATTGCACTTGCACTGTTTTTCCGATTACGTTTTTCGCCAAATCCTCCTCCGCATAGCCAATCATTTTTACATTGCTTAAACCACAGCCGGCTATATTCATGCAATGCATCCGCCGCGTTAAACTCATGTTTCATAATAAGCTCATACGCATGGTTAATCTCTCTTATCTTCTTATGCGCTTCCTGCGTAGTATTTATGTCCGGATGCCACTTCCTGACCAATTCCTTATACTTTTTTCTTGCGTTAGCAGGGGTTGCGGATATGGAAATACCCAGCACTTTTCTTGCAGCATGCAATTCTTCTGGTGTACACCCTGATTTGTCCAAGCTGATTTTTCATGCACCTGACTACTGCTTCTTTTACGGCATCTACACCAAGCCTGCTGACTTGTTCTGCAGCTTTTTTGCCTGCCCATCAGGCTTTTTTGCCCTTTGTCATTGGGCTTCCGCATGTAGGGCATTTTCTTTGATTGCAGGGCTGCCCTCTAACATGGGCAGTCTCATAATTACAGGCAGTGCAAATACATACTCCCCCTGGCCCTGCTGCAAATTGACTGCCTGCTCTTCCTCTTCTACTGCCTTGCTCCATTGGTCCCGTTCCATCTCCCTTTGGCATTATATAGTCACCTCCATGAATTTTTATTGCTTTTCCGTTAACTAAGGCATCTGTGACTTTATCTCTTGCTCTTGCCAATGTCCTCTGAAATGTTGACTGATGAATGTGCATTTTATCTGCTGCATCCGACTGGCTCAATTTTTCAAGATTTGACAACCTCAAAGTTTCAAGCTCATCAATAGTAAGGTCCACTTCCTCCAGCTTATGGAGGGAAACTGCCCGAGGCTTGAAGTAGGTCACACCAGGCTCGAAATGCACTGCCTTTAATTTTCTCGGTCTTGCCATATTACGCATTATAATGCATAATCCTATTTAAGCTTTACGTTTTTTGGCAATGCTTCGCCATCCTGCAAGCTCAGCAGCGGCAAACAACTGCGGGCATTCCGAGGAAGAGAATAAAGGCTTCAACAACGCTGTGTTGGGCATTGAAGTAGAAAAACATTAAAACAGTCTCCCAGTGAGAAAGCCTATGCCAGACCCTGTCATCCTGGGAACCATAGGACTTGACACCATAGAGACTCCCTTTGGGAAAAGGGAGAGGATTCTTGGAGGAAGCGCAGTCTACGCTTCATTTGCTGCTAGTTTCTTTGCAAAGCCTGGCATGGTATCAATTGCAGGGAATGACTTGCCAAATAAATACGAGGAACTGCTCAAAAACAAGGGAATAGACCTTGCCGGGGTGGAGCGCAGAGGTAAGACCTTCGCCTGGGAAGGCTACTATGAGTATGACATGAGCGAAGCTAAGACCAGGAAGACTGAATTGAACAGCCTCATGGATTTTTCAGGAAATGTCCCTGAAGCGTATAAAGATGCGCAATACCTCTTCCTGGCAAATGTTGACCCCGAAATCCAGCTCACGGTTCATAGCCAGCTCAGGCCAAAACTCACCATCCTTGACACCATGAACTTCTGGATAGAGAGCAAGAAAGACATCCTCATCAAGGCAATAGGAAAAGCCGACATCCTCATCATCAATGATGGCGAGGCAAGAATGCTCTTTGGCACTCCCCATCTTGTCAAGGCAGCAAAAGAGGCGCTTACCCTTGGGCCAGCATACATCATCATCAAGAAAGGCGAGCACGGGGCATTGCTCTTCTCAAAAGGCAGGATTTTCAGCGCCCCTGGCTATCCACTGGAGGACCTTATTGACCCGACAGGCTGCGGCGATACCTTCGGCGGAGCTATTGTTGGGTGGCTTGCAAAGACCAAAGACCACAGTGAGCAAAACCTCAGAAAAGCAATTGTCTATGCCTCGGCACTTGCCTCATTCAATGCCCAGGACTTTTCCCTGAACAGGATGAAAGCGCTTTCTATGGGTGATATTGATGAGCGGGTGCAGAGCATAAGGAAGATGAGGGAATTCTAAGGGCCAGCCACAGGGAAGCAGAACGCATTCAGGCATATGCCTTCAAGGGACTAGTCCTGAGAAAAATCAATTTTCAGCTCGTTATAATTAGGGTCTAGGAAATATATCTTATTATTAAGGCTTTTTTTGTCTTTGCTGATAAGAGCACCATCTTCAAGATAGGCGTACACTGGCTGATTATATGCATCGGTTATTTGCTTCCCCTCACTATCCAATGATTTGACCTTTTTCAATTTGATTGCCTGATAGTCAATCTCAATCGAGATCTGCCTCTGCTCTTCGGGTATCTGCATGGAATAGGTCAATGGAACCTGAACCTGCAAATAACTGTTGATGCTGGTGAACCCCCTCTTGCTAGATTGTATATTCCGTAATCTTCCAAGGACAAGGTTTTTATCCATGAACCGTATCTCATTGATAGCGGCCGGAAGCTTTATTTTCTCTTTATCATAATCTTTCAGTTGGATTTCAACCTGAATCATGCGCTGATTTATCACCAGAGGCAGGTCGTACTCTATGGTGATTCCCATGACAAGGCCATCTTTTGTGATCTCATGATATTCAGTCCTTGGGTCAATCTCTATCGGATTGTATCTGATGATGCAGCCTTTTGAGGTTTTGGAGGCGTTTGAGGCGCATCCCCACTGAAAATATTTTGCAGTCTGCAGCTTTTCACCAGGCAGCTTAAATTCAACTGAGCCTTCGCACTTTTCATTGCAGTCTGCACTGCAACTGCAGAGGTCTTCACCTTCCTCACACTTCCTGTTGCCGCAGCAGTTTGGAATATCCTGAGTCCTGCAATTGCCGCTGACGCACTTTGTGATCTTGCATTGGCCTTGCCCACGGCAGTCAGCATCAACGGTGCACATCGGCTTTGATGGCAGCAGATTATTTGAGCACCCTGAAAGAAGGATGAGTGAAAGAAGGATGAGTAGAACTAAAGCAAACAACGGCAAAACTCTTTTTAATGTCATCTTTTCCAATGGGGTATCCCCTAAAATCATTTAAATAGTTTCGCTTTTTATTTCGCGTTTGGGGAGTTCAGCTTGTTGAAGCCTGCGGCCATGTCGCATGGCCAGAAACTCACGAGAGCGCAGCTCGAGCGTGAGCTATTGAGCGCAAGTTCATCTGCGCTAGTCTCGCTGCCTGCCTCTCTGTAATTAATGGGGCATCATTCCCCCCAAAAATGCATTCCCTAAAATATCATATGCCGACAGCAACTTTACCAAAAGCGGCGCTACTGTTCTCTCTCCTTTTGCCTGCGGTGAAATTGCTCTTGAAAATTCCGTCGTGCACAGCAGAGTCGCCCATCCTTCAACCACGTAGGTAGTGCAATAACAACTTAAATTAGTTACATTTATATATAACCTCATTCTTCGTAGATGGTACCATGAAAAGCCTATGCATCAAACGTATGTATTAAGCTCCCTCTAAGAATTCTTTTCTGATATATCTTTTCCAGTACCGAAAACTATAAATACTAGTTGGCTACAAAGTAGCCATCATGAGAAAAGAAGTACATATTCAGTTGACTGGTTTTGAAATGCTCGAGAAGCAAGTCAACAAAAGCGGCAATAGCGGCAGGGTCTATGTCCCTTCTGAATGGATTG